>Ga0207690_10000972_pt1 | contig 18349 bp, 16 predicted proteins | sample KBSC23metaG_FD_184315 | JGI IMG/M metagenome (GOLD analysis project Ga0207690, IMG submission 184315) | Corn rhizosphere microbial communities from Kellogg Biological Station, Michigan, USA - KBS C2-3 metaG (SPAdes) (version 2) | ecosystem: Host-associated > Plants > Roots > Rhizosphere > Soil ...
ACAGATCGCCGGGCAGACCACCTTCGGTCTGCTCGGCAACCTGGGCTGGAAGGCCGCGGGCGACGCCTCGACCGACTGGCGCTGGGAGCTGGCGGCCGGCCTGATCTGGATCGCCATCATGACCTACATCTGCTACCGCGGCATCGAGGTCTCGGCCCGCCTGCAGCAGATCCTGCTCAGCATCGAGGTCGTCGTGCTGATCGTGTTCGCCGTCTGGGCGCTGGTGCGGGTCTACAGCGGCCACGGCGTCGCGGGTGTCTCGCTCATCCCGCAGCTGAGCTGGTTCAACCCGTTCACCCTGAACTTCGGCTCGGTGCTCGCGCCCGCCCTGCTGGCGGCGATCTTCATCTACTGGGGCTGGGATACCGCGGTCGCCGTCAACGAAGAGACCGCCGATCCCGGCCGCACGCCCGGCCGCGCCGCGATCATCAGCACGGTGCTGCTGCTCGTGACCTACGCGCTCGTCTCGACCGCCGCCATCGCCTTCGCCGGTGTCGGTGACAAGGGGATCGGGTTGGGCAACGGCAACAACTCCGACAACGTGTTCCTGTCGATCGGCCCGTCGCTGTTCGGCGACAGTCCGATCGGCAAGGTCATGATCGCCCTGCTGACGGTCTCGATCCTGACCTCGGCCGCGGCATCCACGCAGACCACGATCCTGCCGACCGCGCGCACGACCCTCTCGATGGCGGTCTACAAGGCTCTGCCGAGCAAGTTCGCGCGCATCCACCCCAAGTTCCTCACGCCGACCTGGTCGACCATCGCGATGGGCATCGTGTCGATCGCGTTCTACCTGTTCGTCAGCTTCATCAGCCAAGACCTGCTGACCGCCCTGATCGACTCGATCGGCTTGATGATCGCGTTCTACTACGGCCTCACCGGCTTCGCCTGCGTGTGGTTCTACCGCAAGACGATGTTCGGATCGTTCCGCAACGTCGTGATGCGCGGCATCTTCCCGCTGGTGGGCGGCCTCATGCTCGCGGCGGCCTTCGTCTACGGGCTGATCTCGTACGCGGCTCCCGATTGGGAGGTCGACTCGAAGGGCCACAACATCACCATCTTCGGCATCGGCGCCGACGCCGTCCTCGGCGTGGGTGGCATCCTCGTCGGCGCGGTGCTGATGGGGATCTGGTGGATCATCAAGCCCGACTTCTTCCGCGGCCGCACGCTGGTGCGCGGGGCCGACCTGGTGCTCGTGCGCGAGGGCGCTCGCGTGCCGGCACTCGGACTGCCCGACTCGGGTTACCAGGCCGAGATCATCGCCCCCGACCTGTCGAACCTGCCTCCGGGGCAGAAGGCGGCCAAGCCGGGTGACGACGAGGTACCACCCGGCCCGCCGACGAAGTAGCCGCTACGGCGTCGGCGTGGGCGTCGGCGTGGGCGTCGGAGTCGGCGTCGCACCGCTGCCCGATCCCTGGCTGACGGCGAAAGTGTCGCTGATGAATGTGGTCAGCGCCTTGGTGTCGGTCAGCTTGCCCGTGTAGACCGTCTTGTCGACCACGACGAGCGGGACGGTCGTCAGCGACTTCTTGTTCGCATTCAGCAGTCCGCCGCGCGTCGCCCGCTGGGTCGCTGCGGTCACCCAGCTCGCGTACTTGTAGCCGCTGATGCAGTTGGTCACGTCGGCGCTCGTCACGCCGGCCTTGGTGACCAGAGCCTGGAGGGCGGCCGTCGACATCGTGGTCTCTTTCGTGGTCGATGCCGCGGCCAGCAGCGCGTCGCTCACTCCCAGCACGTAGCTGGGATCGGAGTTCGCGACGCAGGCGAGCGCGTTCGCCGCCCGCTTCGAGTAGTCGTTGGATGCCGTCGTCGACGTCGATACCGGGTGGATCTCGAGCGTGACGTATCCGGCGGCGAGCCACTGCTCCATGGCCGTGCCGTTCGCCTTCGCGAACTTCGCGGTCTTCGGGCTGGCGTAGTCCAGGTAGAGCGCGATGTTGGCGGTCTGCTTGTAGTTCGTCAGGTTGGTGGCGACCGGCTTGTCTCCGGCCTGCAGCGCGTCGGTGGTGATCGGCGTCAGGGTGGCCTTGCCGGTCGACTGATCGGTCGATCCGGTGAGCAGGATGCCGTCGCTCAGCATGTTCGCCGGCCCGACCTGACCGGCGCGCACGACGGCCCACACGACGAGCCCGGCTCCGGCGATCACGACCGCGACCCCCGCCACGATGGAGATGACCGTCACGATCCGGCGCCGGATCTTGCGAGCCCGCGCTTCACGGCGGCGCACCTCGACCATCTCGAGCGCGTACGCCTCCTGCTCCTTCTTCGAGAGCTTGCGGCGCTGCTTGTTGGTCAGGGCGGGTGCGGGCGTCTGCTCCGCGCGCTCGGCGGCGGTGGGCGCGGACTTCGGGGTCGATGGCATCCCAGGCATTCTAGGGAATGCGGTCGTGTCGAGTCTGGTTGACCGCCATGACCTGATCGAGGATGGACCCCATGACCGAGACCGCGACCGCCGCCACCCAGACCCCCGCCGAGCAGTGGGCGACCTTCCACGAGCGGCGCGAACTCGCGGTCGTGCAGCCGCAGGGCAGTCTGGCGCTGACCAACACGCAGGCGATCGACTCCGAGCAGACGATCTGGGGCGTTCCGGGCCGCTGGGCGCCGCTGCCCGAGGGGCAGTCGGGGTTGAAGGTCATCGCCGGGGCGGCTGACGGCATCCAGGTGGACGGTGTGCTGGTGGATGGCGAGGCCGTCGTGCGCGGCAAGGACGACCCGAACCCCAGCGCGATCGTCTTCAGCGACACCGTGAGCGGGTTCGTCATCAAGTTGGACGGCGGCGGCTACGCCCTGCGCGTCTTCGACGCCCACTCCGAGGCCATTGAGAACTTCGGCGGGATCGACGCCTTCCCCTACAACCCGGACTGGGTGGTCACGGCCGCCTGGAGCGAGAACCCGGCGGGCACCACGATGGGCTTCGAGCACCTCAAAGACGAGGGCAAGACCCGCGAAGAGGTCGTCCCCGGCCGCATCACCTTCACCCGCGACGGCGTGGACTACGACCTGGCGGCGTTCAAGTCGGGCCGGGCCCTGCAGCTCGTTTTCGCCGACTCCACGAGCGGCGACTCGACCTACAGCGTCGGACGCTTCCTGTTCGTCGCGCCAAACGCCGACGGCACCATCACGCTCGACTTCAACCGGGCCGTTCTTCCTCCCTGCGCCTTCAGCTACGCCTTCAACTGCCCGATGCCGCCCAAGCAGAACCGCTTCGGCGTGCCGATCGAGGCCGGCGAGAAGAACGCGCTGGCGAAGGACGGCACACTGCTGCATGCCTGATGCGCCGGTCCGGCGGGTGACGCCGGGCGACTGGCGGCGCATTCGCGCGCTCCGTCTTGAGGCGCTGCGGGATCCGATGGCGCAGGTGGCGTTCCTCGAGACGGTCGAGCGCGCAGAGGCCCGGCCAGACGAGGATTGGCGCGGCCGCACCGCGGCACATGCGGAGGGAGGCGCATCGGCTCAATTCGTGGCCGAAGCCGGGGATTCGCTGATCGGGGCCGTCACCGTCATTGTGCGAGCAGCGGGCTCGCCCGACTATTTCGAGCGGATTCCCGAGGTCGACCTGCCGACCGTGGTCGGGGTGTACGTCTCGCCCGCGGGTCGGGGCGCCGGAGTCATCGACGCACTTCTCGCAGCAGCTGCGGAGTGGGCGGCCGCATCGGGCTATCACGAGCTCACGCTCGATGTCCACGAGAGCAACGCGCCGGCGATCCGTGCCTATCAGCGCGCCGGATTCGAGGTGCGGAGCGAGTTCGTGAGCGAATCCGGCCGGGAGCTGGGCATGGTGAAGTCGCTGTCCACCCAGGATCACGGATGATTCATCCCCGGTTCACGCACTCGACACCCGAGCGTTCCACCCCCCGAACGCGGGTCGAGCAGAATCGCAGTGAACCCGGGGATTCAGCCGGGTCGACCGGGGGAGGAGACCTGATGAACATCCGGAATACCGTCGCGCGAATCGTCGTGGCTGTGATCGGCGGCGGCGTCGCGCTGGGCGCCATCCTGCCGGGCCTGGCCTTCGGCTCAGCTGCTCCGGATCGACCGGTCGGCTCCGCCCATACGACGACGCCCATCACCCACCTGGTGGTGATCTTCCAAGAGAACGTCTCGTTCGATCACTACTTCGCGACCTACCCGACGGCGACCAACCCGGCGGGCCAGCCCGCCTTCGCGGCGGCGCCCGGAACGCCCACCGTCAACGGGCTGAGTGCAGCGCTGCTGACCGCCAACCCCAACGCCGTCCAGCCGTTCCGTCTCGATCGCTCGCAGGCCGAGACCTGCGACCAGGACCACAGCTACACCGACGAGCAGAAGGCCTTCGACGCCGGCCTCATGGACAAGTTCGTCGAGACGGTCGGCCGGGGCTCGGCCGCCTGCATCGACTACGGCAAGGGCACGGGCCTGGTCATGGGCTACTACGACGGCAACACCGTCACCGCCCTCTGGAACTACGCGCAGCACTTCGCCATGAGCGACAACTCCTACGGCACGACCTTCGGGCCGTCGACGCCCGGCGCGCTCAACCTGGTCGCAGGTCAGACGCACGGTTTCGCGACCACCTCGTCGGCCGTGACGGCATCCGGCGCGGTCGTCGGCGATCCCCAGCCGACCGGGGATGTGTGCGACAGCCGGGACGCGACGACGGCCGTCGACAGCTCGAACAAGAACATCGGCGACCTGCTGAACGCCAAGAATGTCAGCTGGGGATGGTTCCAGGGCGGCTTCGCCGACTGCTCGGTCAGGCACACGAACGTTGCCGGCGTCTCGAGCAAGGACTACATCCCGCATCACGAGCCGTTCCAGTACTTCGCCACCACCGCGAACGCGCTGCACACCGCGCCGGCCTCCGTTGCTGAGATCGGGCACGCCGGTCCGGCGAATCACCAGTACGACCTGACCGATTTCTGGAAAGCGGTCGATGCCAAGTCGATGCCGGCCGTGAGCTTCCTCAAGGCTGCTGCCTACCAGGACGGGCATGCCGGCTATTCCACTCCGTTGGATGAGCAGACCTTCCTGGTGAACACGATCAACCGGCTCCAGAAGTCGCCGGATTGGTCATCGACTGCGGTCGTCGTCGCGTACGACGACAGCGACGGATGGTATGACCACCAGATGGGCCCGATCGTGAACCAGAGCGCCGACCCCGCGGTCGATGGCCTCTCGAACGCCTCGTGCGGAACGACGCCCGCTGCGGCCCTCGGGGGTTTCGCCGACCGCTGCGGCTATGGCCCCCGGCTTCCGCTGCTCGTCATCTCGCCCTACGCGCGCACGAACTTCGTCGATCACACGGTGACCGACCAGTCGTCGGTGCTTCGCTTCATCGAAGACAACTGGGCGACCGGGCGGATCGGCAACGGGTCGTTCGATGCCGTGGCCGGACCGCTGACCGGGATGTTCGACTTCTCGTCGCACCACGGCGACAGTCACGAGTTGCGGCTCGATCCCTCGACCGGGCTCGTCACGCATTGAGGCAGGGCCGGTGCGCCCGCCGCTGCAGCCGTCGGCGGCTCCCGGCAGACTGAGGGGATGCACGTCGCCCTGAGCCGCTCCGCTCAGGGCGACGTGACCGCGGTCCAGCTCGAGGACGACGGCACCGAGATCGGCCGCGCGTCACTCGACGAGAGCGCCGTGGCGGCGTTCGTTGCCGAACGGGAGGTGCAGCATCCCCGTTGGATCTGGAACGACACCTCCTCGTGGTACCCACCGCTGCTGGCGACCGGAGTGCGGGTCGAGCGCTGCGTCGATCTGCGGCTGAGCCATCGGATCCTGCGGCATTCGGCAGCGTCTACCGAGTCGGAGCTGGCGACAGCGCCCCGAGACGGCTGGGACCAGCCGACGCCCGAGACGCGAGCGGCCTCGCACGCCCTCTTCGACCTCGAGCCGCCGGCCGCCGACGACGACCCGGTGACCGAGTGGATGCGACAGCGCGCCGCTGTCGAGGGCAGCTCCCAGCCCGGCCGGCTCGCCCTGCTGCTCGCGGCCGAGAGCGTCGGCGCGCTGATCGCCGCCGAGATGCGGTTCGCCGGCCTCCCGTGGAGTCCCGAGCGCCACGACGAGCTCCTCACCGAACTGCTCGGCCCTCGGCCCGCCATCGGGCGCCCGGCGCGCATGGAGGCGCTCCTGGCCGAGGTGCGCGAATTGCTCGACGAGCCCGAGCTCAACCCCGATTCGCCGGTGGAGCTCGTCAAAGGACTTCAGCGCGCGGGCCTGCAAGCCACCTCGACCCGGTCGTGGGAGCTCAAGCAGATCGAGCATCCCGCCATCCCGCCCCTGCTGGAGTACAAGAAGCTGGCCCGGCTGCACTCGGCGAACGGCTGGCACTGGCTGGAGGAATGGGTGCACGACGGCCGCTTCCGCCCGGTGTACGTGCCGGGAGGCGTCGTCACCGGCCGCTGGGCGTCGGACGGCGGGGGAGCGCTGCAGCTGCCCAAGCAGGTGCGCGGCGCGGTGATCGCCGATCCGGGCTGGACTTTCGTCGTCGCCGACGCCTCGCAGCTCGAGCCGCGCGTGCTGGCGGCCATGTCGGGAGACGCCGCGATGGCGCGCGCCGGTCAGGCCCAGGACATGTACCAGGGCATGGTCGATGCCGGGGCCGTCGAGACCCGGCCGCAGGCCAAGTACGGCATGCTCGGCGCCATCTACGGAGGCACGACGGGCGAGAGCGGCCGCATGAGGCCGCGCATCGAGCGCGCGTTCCCGACCGCGATGCGCTTCGTCGAAGACGCGGCGCGTGCGGGGGAGCGCGGCGAGGTGGTGAGCACCTGGCTCGGCCGCAGCTCGCCGCCCGGCCGCGGTGACGCGTATGACGAGACGGCGTCGGATGCCCAACTGCGCAAGCTGCGCAACGACGCCCGCGGCTGGGGCCGGTTCACCCGCAACTTCGTGGTGCAGGGCACGGCTGCCGAGTGGGCGCTGTGCTGGATGGGCTCGCTGCGCCGCCGGCTGTGGCAGCTGGGCGGCGGAGACACCGCGGATGCCCCGCTCACCGATCGCCCGCACCTGGTGTTCTTCCTCCACGACGAGGTGATCGTGCACACGCCGGTGCACCTGGCCGAGGAGGTCGTCGCGGCCCTCAGAGACTCCGCCGCCGAGGCGGGACGCCTGCTCTTCGGCGCCGCGCCGGTGGAATTCGCGCTCACCGTGGCGGTAGTCGACAGCTACGACCAGGCGAAATGATCTCGCCGACACGGAACAACAGGCTTGTGATTCTCGCTCACCGTCGGGCATAATTCGAGAAGCAGTACGCAATTCGTTCGTCAGTCGATGGGGAAGTCGCACCGACGAATGGAGAGAGAAGTGACTGCTGCACAGATTGGTGCCCAGGGCTCTATTCATAGCGCCCGCGGCGTGGTGTTCATCCACTCCGCCCCTCGGGCGCTCAGCCCCCACGTCGAGTGGGCGGCTGGTCGTGCCCTCGGGCGCGCCGTGAACTTCGACTGGCGCGACCAGCCGGTGCTGCCGGGCGCGCAGCGCACCGAGTACTACTGGGAAGGCCCGCGCGGAACCGGCGCGGCACTCGCCTCGGCCCTGCGCGGCTGGGAGCACCTGCGATACGAGGTCACCGAAGACGCCACGCCTCAGAGCGACGGCGGCCGGTGGATGCACACGCCCGACCTCGGCATCTTCTTCGCCCAGACCGACACCGTCGGCAATGTCGTGATCCCCGAAGACCGGATCCGGTTCGCCATGGAGTCTGCGGGCTCCGACGCGTTCGAGCTGCACCGCGAACTGCGCCTCGCCCTCGGACAGGCCTGGGACGACGAGCTCGAGTCGTTCCGGCACGCGAGCGAAGACAGTCCCGTCGTCTGGCTGCACAAGGTGGGGTGACTCCCGTGGGCAGGCATGCAGCAGGACTGCGCGCAGCAGGCCGAGCAGTGGGCACCGGCCCACACGTCGTGACCCCACCGAGGGCACAGGGTCACGACGAGCCGCGGGGGCGGTTGTTCGACGAGCTGGACACCGAGCAGGCGATGGCCGTGCTCGAGCGTCTGGCGGCCGCCAGGGCGTCGCGGAAGAGGATTCTCGAACTCGCCTGACGCGGGGCGTCACGCGGGCGCTTGACTCTGACGCTGCGTCAACTCGTAGCGTCGCTGCCATGAACGACGACCTCACCATCACGCGCGACATCTACCCGATGCCGGCCTTCCTCACCCTGACCGTCTCGGATCTCGAGCGCTCGGTCCGCTGGTACACCGAGGGCCTCGACTTCGTCGAGCTGGCCCGGATGCCCCAGCTGGTGCACCTGCGCCGCTACCGCTACCAGGACATCCTGCTGTTCCCCCACCAGGTGGGCTGGCCCGCCGGCGATCCGGGAGCGGGCTGGAGCTACTCGTTCCGCGGCGGACCGGGCCTGCCCGCGCTGGCCGAGCGTCTCGCGGCCCATGCGCCGGGCGCGAGCGCCGGACTGCAGCGCATGCCGTGGAACGTGGACGAACTGCGCTGCACCGACCCCGACGGCTACACGATCGTGTTCACCGAACGGGTGCCCGACGACGAGATGGATCAGGAGTTCAGTGCCGTCGTGCTCGCCTCCTTGACAGATCCCGGGCTGCTCTGAATACTAAACCGTATGGTAAACAATACGGTGGGCGCAGGCGTCGAGCGGGTCTACGCGGCGCTGGGCGACCCCGCGCGGCGGATGATGGTCGAACGACTGCGGCGCGGCCCGTCCACGGTCAGCGAGCTCGGTGCACCGCTCGGGATGACGCTCGCGGGGGTCGGCAAGCACGTTGCCATCCTCGAGGCCTCCGGTCTGATCCGCACGGCCAAAATCGGCCGCGTGCGCCGGTGCGAGCTCGTCGCGGGCTCACTCGATGACGCGGCGGCGTGGATCGATGAGACCCGCGCCTTCTGGAACGCGGGCATCGACCGCATGATCGATCACCTGGGCGGCCCGGCATGAGCTACAGCGCGACGATCGAGCGGATCATCCCCGCCCCGCGGGAACGGGTCTGGGCGGCCCTGACCTCCGAGCAGCTGGCGGACTGGTTCTGGCCGGCGCGGTTCGGAACCACCGTCGAACTGGACCTTCGGATGGGCGGCGCCTATCGCATCGATGGCCCCGGCGCCGGGATGGCGGTCTCCGGAGTCTTCGTCGCGGTCGAAGCGCCCGAACGACTGGTGCAGACCTGGCGCTGGGACGGGGAGGACACCGAAACCCTGGTGACCTTCACGCTCGCCCAGACCGTGGACGGCGCGACCGCGCTGACCATCGTCCACGAGAATTTCGCCGACGAGCAGGGTTGCGCCGACCACCGCCAGGGCTGGAACGACTGCCTCGACCGGTTGGTCGCCCGGCTCGAAGCGCCGACGTCCGAGTCTCAGGCGTCGTAGCTGCGGATCGCGATCACCGAGTTGTGGCCGCCGAACCCGAACGAGTTCGAGATCGCGAGCTGCGGACCATCCCCGAGCGCCTGAGCGTCAACCCCGACCGACAGCGGGATCTCGGGATCCCGCTCGGTCAGGTTGATCGTCGGCGGCGCCGTGCGATTCTTCACCGCGAGGATGGTGAACACCGCCTCGAGCGCACCGGTTCCGCCCAGCAGATGGCCGGTCGCCGCCTTCGTCGCCGAGACCGGGATGTCGTGCACCCGGTCTCCGAACACGGCGAGCAGCGCCTTGTATTCGGCGATGTCGCCGACCGGGGTGCTCGTGGCGTGCGCGTTGATGTGGGTGACCTCGTCCACCGACGCGCCCGCCTGCTCGAGCGCCGCGCGCACGGCGCGCGCGGCACCCCAGCCCTCGGGGTCGGGAGCCGTGATGTGGTACGAGTCGCTGGTGACCGCACCTCCGGCGATCTCGGCGTAGATGTGGGCGCCGCGGGCAAGCGCGTGCTCCTCGGTCTCGAGCACGAGCGCCGCGGCGCCCTCGCCCATGACGAAGCCGTCGCGGGTGACGTCGTAGGGGCGCGACGCCGTCGCCGGGTCGTCGTTGCGCTTGCTGAGCGCCTGCATCGAGGCAAAGGAGGCGATGGTGATGCCGTGGATGCACGACTCCGAGCCGCCCGCGACGATGATGTCGGCATAGCCGGCCTGCAGGTGGTCGTAGGCGTTCGCGATCGACTCGGTGCTCGAGGCGCACGCGGACACGTCGGTGCGGGCGAAGGCGCGCGCGTTCAGGCTCATCGACACCGCGGCGGCCGCGGCGTTCGGCATCAGCATCGGGACCGTCATCGGCAGGACCCGGCGCGGGCCCTTCTCTTTGAGGGTGTCCCAGGCATCGATCAGGGTCCACAGGCCGCCGATGCCGGTGGCCCATTCGACTCCGAGGCGCTCGGGCTCGATCTCGGGGGATCCGGCATCCGCCCAGGCCTCCCGGGCCGAGATCAGCGCGAACTGGCTGACCGGGTCGAGGCGCTTGATCTCGATGCGCTCGAGCACCTCATCCGGCCGCACCTTGGCCTCGGCGGCGAAGGTGACGGGCAGGTCGAGCTCGGCGACCCAGCTCTGGCTGAGGCTGTGCGCACCCGACTCGCCGGCCAGCAGGCCGGTCCAGCTGTCGGGGGCGGTGCCGCCGACCGGCGACGAGGCGCCGATCCCGGTGACGACGATCTTCTTGGTCATTCGATCTTTCTCCCGTGGAAGAACCCGGCGAACGCCGGGCGAAGGCCAGGCAGAAGGGCGGGGGAGCGGCTAGCGCTCCCCGCCCGTTGCCTGTTGCTGAGCGCTAGCTCTGCGCTTTGACGATGTAGTTGACGGCGTCACCGACGGTGACGAGGTTCTTGACCTCTTCGTCGGGGATCTTGACGTCGAACTTCTCTTCGGCGTTCACGACGATCGTCATCATCGAAATCGAGTCGATGTCGAGGTCGTCGGTGAACGACTTGCCCATCTCCACCGTGTCCGTCGCGATTCCGGTCTCGTCGTTGATCAGTTCAGCCAGACCGGCGAGAACCTCGTCTTGGGACAGTGCCATTTCGTATCTCCTTGAAGGGGTGGTGCAGGGGTTGTGTGTGTCGAACGACCGTGGACAATCCTAGGGGAGCCGCACAACCTGGGCCCCGTAGACCAGACCGGCTCCGAAGCCGATCTGCAGGGCGAGGCCGCCGCTCAACTCGGGGTGCTCCTCGAGCAGGCGATGGGTGGCCAGCGGAATCGACGCAGCCGAGGTGTTGCCGGTGGTCTCGATGTCCCGGCCGATCTGCACGGTATCCGGCAGTCCGATCTGCTTGGCCAGCTCGTCGATGATCCGCATGTTCGCCTGGTGCGGGATGAAGGCGGCGAGATCGGCGGCCGTCACGCCCGCGGCTTCGAGGGCCTGCTTGGCGACCTTGGCCATCTCCCAGACCGCCCAGCGGAACACCGCCTGGCCGTCCTGTCGCATGGTCGGCCACGGCTTGACCTTGTCGAGGTACTCCTCGAAGGTCGCGTTCATGCCCACGGCATCCCACTTGGAGCCGTCGGAGCCCCAGATCGTGGCCGAGATGCCCGGCTCATCGGCCGGTCCGACCACCGCGGCGCCGGCGCCGTCGCCCAGCAGGAACGAGATCGAGCGGTCGTTGGGGTGCACGTACTGCGACAGCTTCTCGGCACCGACCACCAGTACATAGTCGGCGGCGCCGGCCCGGATGAGCGCGTCGGCCTGGGCGATCCCGTAGGTGTATCCAGCGCATGCCGCGCTGATGTCGTAGGCCGGAGCCGGGCTGACGCCCAGCCGCTCGGCCAGCAGCGACGACATCGACGGCGTCACGGCGACGTTGCTGATCGTCGAGACCAGCACGGCGCCGATCTGATCGGGACGGATGCCCGCCTTCTCGATCGCCTCACGACCCGCCGTCTCGGCCAGGTCGATCGCGTCGACCCCCTTGCGCGCCCGCTTGCGCGTGATGATCCCGGTGCGCTGCCGGATCCACTCGTCGCTGGAGTCGATCGCCTCGACCAGCTCGGAGTTCGGCACCACGACGTCGCCGCGAGCGGCTCCCAGAGCGAGGATGCGCGTGAACGGGTGGCCGACGGACTGGGTGAGGGCGGTCATGCGGAAGCTCCATCGTCGGCGAGGTCGGAATCCTGCACGGCGTCGAGCAGCTCGTGCGCGGTGGGAATGTCATCGGGCGTCTTGACCGCGACCGTGGGGAGCCCCTTGAGGCCGCGCTTGGCGAGTCCGACCAGGGCACCGGCCGGAGCGAGTTCGATCAGGCCGGTGACGCCCGCGGCGGCGAAGGCATCCATGTCAAGGTCCCAACGCACCGGCGAGGCGACCTGGCCCACCAGCAGATCGATGAAGGCCGCGCCGCTCGTGACGATCGAACCGTCTTTGTTGGTCCAGATGGTCCAGTCCGGGTCGCTGACGGTCAGGCCGTCGGCGACCGAGCGCAGGGTGTCGACGGCGGGCTGCATGAACCGGGTGTGGAACGCGCCGGCCACCTGCAGCGGGATCACGCGGGCTCCGGCCGGCGGATCGTCCTGCAGCGCCGCCAGTGCAGGAAGCTCGCCCGCGACGACGAGCTGGCCACCGCCGTTGTAGTTGGCGGGCTGGAGGCCGAGCGTCTCCAGCTTGGCGAGCAGCTCATCCTGGTCGCCTCCGATCACGGCACTCATGCCGGTGGCCACCTGGGCGGCGGCCGCGGCCATCGCGGCGCCGCGCGCGGCGACCAGGGACATCGCGTCCTGCTCGCTCAGGATGCCGGCACCGGCCGCGGCAGCGACCTCGCCCACCGAGTGGCCGGCGATGCCCGCGGTCTTGCTCTTCCATCCGGAGCCGGATCCCTCGTCGAGCACCGCGGCCAGAGACATGATCGAGGCGGCCACGATCAGCGGCTGGGCGATCGCGGTGTCGCGGATGGTGTCGGCGTCCGACACGGTGCCGTGGCGCGCGAGATCGATGCCTGCGGCCTCGCTCAGCGCGCCGAGATGTTCGGCGAAGCGGGGTTCTGCCAGCCAGGGTTCGAGAAATCCGGGGGTCTGCGATCCCTGACCGGGCGCGACGATGACGACACTCACCCTCCCAGTGTGTCAACTCTCGGGCCGTCACGTCGAACAAGCCGCACGAAGAATCCGCCGAGACCTTGGGGGATAGCTACAGAACCGCACGTCGGACGGCCTCGCGCGACCCGTGCTTCGCGCTGCGAGAGTCTGTTTCGAGGCGGCTCTCGATGCCGAGAGTACGCAGAAGTGCGTACTTTCGGGGATCGGGGGCTACTTGCGCGTGCCGTCCTGCGCGGCGATCGAGCCGAGGATCAGCGCGGATTGCAGGATCAACGCCTCGCGGGCGCCGGTGGCGTCCCAGCCGATCACCTCGCTGATCCGCTTGAGGCGGTAGCGCACGGTGTTGGGATGCACGAACAGCTCGCGAGCCGTGGCCTCGAGCGAGCGGCCGTTGTCGAGGTAGCACCACAGCGTGTTCAGCAGCTCGCTGGAGTGATTCTGCAGCGGGGTGAAGATCCGGTTGATCAGGGTGGCGCGCGCGAGCGTGTCGCCGGCCAGCGCGCGCTCGGGCAGCAGGTCGTCGGCGAGCGTCGGCCGGGGCGCGTTGCGCCAGGCTTTGGCCACGGCGAATCCGGCCAGTGCGGCGCGGGCGCTGCGGGCGGCGTCGACCAGCGACGGGACCTCGTGGCCGAGCACCAGGTGACCCGGGCCGAACCCCGGCTCGAGCTGCGCGGCGATCTCGAGGAACGGCAGCGCGTCGCGGGTTTCGGCCTCGTCGGGCGGATCCACCCGGCCGATCACGATCACCAGCCGGCTGCCCTGCACGCCGATCAGCACGTCCGAGTCGAGGTGCCGGGCCGTGCGGCGCAGCATGTCGACATCCAGGATGCGCGGGGCCGTTCCCACGAGCACGCTGACGGCGCCGTGGCCGTTCCAGCCGAGCGCGGCGATCCGGCTGGGAAGCTCCGAGTCGTACTCGCCGGTGAGGATCGAGTCGACCACGAGGGCCTCGAGGCGCGCGTCCCACAGGCCGCGGGCCTCTGCGGCCCGCGCGTAGACGTCGGCGGCCGCGAAGGCGATCTCGCGGGAGTAGAGCAGGATCGCCTCGCGCAACGATTCGTCGGCATCCGTGACCCGCTGCTCGACCACCTCGACCGTGACCCGGATCAACTGCAGGGTCTGCTGCAGGCTGACCGAGCGCAGCAGCTCGCGCGGGGCGGCGCCGAACACGTCGGCCGCGATCCACGGGGTCGAGGTCGGATCCTCGAACCACGAGATGAACGAGGTGATGCCCGCCTGGGCGACCAGGCCGACCGCGCTGCGCCGCCCTGGCGGCATGTCGCGGTACCAGGGGAGCGTGTCATCCAGGCGCTTCAGCGTCGCCGTCGACAGCTCGCCCGAGAGCGTGCGCAGCCACGCCAGCGTCTGCTCGCGCGTGCGCTCAGCCAACCGCGGCACCCGATGGTCGACGGCGCATCAGCTCTCGCCGCCCGCCGATCCTGAGGTGCCGGCCGTGACGTCGTGCAGCTGGTACTTCTCGATGGCCTGCGCCACCGCACTCGGGTCGATCTCGCCGCGGCGCGCGAGCGACTGCAAGGTGCGCACCACGATCGACGGCCCGTCGATCTTGAAGTACCGGCGAGCGGCCGGCCGGGTGTCGCTGAACCCGAAGTCGTCGGCGCCGAGGGTCGCGTAGTCGCCCGGCACGAACGGCCGGATCTGGTCGGGCACCGCGTGCATGTAATCCGACACCGCGACGAACGGTCCCTCCGAACCCGCGAGCTTCGACCAGAGGTACGGGACCTGCGGTGGCTCGCTCGGGTGCAGGAAGTTGTGCTCGTCGGCCGCGAGTCCGTCGCGGCGCAGCTCGGTCCACGAGGTGACGCTCCAGACGTCGGCCGCGACATTCCAGTCGCGCGCCAACAGTTCCTGGGCCTCGAGCGCCCACGGCACCCCGACGCCGGAGGCCATGAGCTGGGCCTTGGGGCCGAGGTTCTCGGCGGCCTTGAGCTTGTAGATGCCCTTGAGCAGCCCCTCGACGTCGAGATTCTCGGGCTCGGCGGGCTGCGGCATCGGCTCGTTGTAGACCGTCAGGTAGTACATGACATTGGGGTCGGGATGCTGCCCTCCGTACATCCGCTCGATCCCGGCCTGCACGATCCGCCCGATCTCGTACCCGTACGCCGGGTCGTAGCTGACCACCGCCGGATTCGTCGACGCGAGCAGGTGCGAGTGCCCGTCGGCGTGCTGCAGCCCCTCGCCGGTCAGCGTGGTGCGCCCGGCGGTCGCGCCCATGATGAAGCCGCGCGCCATCTGGTCGCCCGCCGCCCACATCGCGTCGCCGGTGCGCTGGAACCCGAACATCGAGTAGAAGACGTAGACCGGGATGAGCGGCTCGCCGTGCGTGGCATAGGAGGTGCCGGCCGCGGTGAAGGCCGAGAACGCGCCGGCCTCATTGATGCCGACGTGGATGATCTGGCCCTGAGGGCTCTCCTTGTAGGCGAGCAGCAGGTCGCGGTCGACCGAGGTGTAGTGCTGGCCGTTCGGGTTGTAGATCTTCGCGGTCGGGAAGTAGGCATCCATGCCGAAGGTGCGCGCCTCATCCGGGATGATCGGCACGAGCCGCTGGCCGAAGCCGGGCGCCTTCAGAAGGTCCTTGAGCAGCCGGGCGAACGCCATCGTGGTGGCCGCCTCCTGCTTGCCGGAGCCCTTGCGCGAGATCTCATAGACCGAATCGTCGGGCAGCGCGATCTGGGTGAACTTCGACCGCCGCTCGGGCACGTAGCCGCCGAGCTCGCGGCGCCTCTCCTGCAGGTACTGGATCGCCGGGTCGTCGGCGCCGGGGTTGTAGAACGGCGGCTGGTAGGGGTTCTCTTCGAGCTGCGCGTCGGTGATCGGGATGCGCATCACGTCGCGGAAGGTCTTGAGGTTGTCGAGGGTGAGCTTCTTCATCTGGTGGGTCGCGTTGCGGCCCTCGAAGCTCGGACCCAGGCCGTAGCCCTTGACCGTCTTGGCCAGGATGACGGTCGGCTGCCCCTGGTGCTCGGTCGCGGCCTTGAACGCTGCGTAGACCTTGCGGTAGTCGTGACCGCCGCGCTTGAGGTTCCACAGCTCGTCGTCGCTGTAGCCCTCGACCAGCTTGGCGGTGATCGGATCGCGGCCGAAGAAGTTCTCGCGCACGTATGCGCCGTTCTCGGCCTTGTAGGTCTGGTAGTCGCCGTCAGGGGTGACGTTCATCAGATTGACCAGCGCACCGGTGGTGTCCGCCGAGAGCAGGGCATCCCACTCGCGGCCCCAGATCACCTTGATGACGTTCCAGCCGGCGCCGCGGAAGAAGCTCTCGAGCTCCTGGATGATCTTGCCGTTGCCGCGCACCGGTCCATCGAGGCGCTGCAGGTTGCAGTTGATCACGAAGGTCAGGTTGTCGAGCTTCTCGTTGGCCGCCCACTGCAGGGCGCCGCGGCTCTCGACCTCGTCCATCTCGCCGTCGCCGAGGAAGGCCCAGACATGCTGATCGGAGGCGTCCTTGATGCCGCGGTTGGTCAGGTACTTGTTCGACTGCGCCTGGTAGATCGCATTGATCGGACCGAGGCCCATCGACACGGTCGGGAACTCCCAGAACTGCGGCATCAGCCGCGGATGCGGGTACGAGCTCAAACCGTGCGGCGCCTTGCTCTTCTCCTGGCGGAACCCGTCGAGATCCTGTTCGCTCAACCGGCCCTCGAGGTAGGCGCGGGCGTACATGCCGGGGGAGGCGTGCCCCTGGTAGAAGACCTGGTCGCCGCCGCCCGGGTGGTCCTTGCCACGGAAGAACCAGTTGTGGCCGACCTCGTACAGGGCGGCGGATGAGGCATAGGTGGAGATGTGGCCGCCGACGGCGATGCCCGGGCGCTGGGCGCGGTGGACGGTGATCGCGGCATTCCAGCGGATCCAGGCGCGGTACCGGCGCTCGAGGTCTTCGTCGCCCGGGAACGCGGGCTCGTTCTCGGGCGCGATGGTGTTGATGTAGTCGGTCGTCGGCACCATCGGCACGCCGAGCTGCAGGTCTTTGGAGCGCTTCAGCAGGCTGAGCATGATGTCGCGAGCGCGGCCGTGGCCCTTCGCGGCCACCAGCTGATCGAGCGAGTCCTGCCATTCGGCTGTCTCGTCCGGGTCCGAGTCGGTGTGAGTGACCGAATACGGGTCCTGGTCGTTCACCGTCACCGGTGACCTCTTTCTCTCAGTGGCGACATGACCGGGTGACGGTCATGCGAGCGGTCGCGCAGGCATCCGGAATCCGGGTTGCGGTCGGGAAGCCATTCGTGCGCATCCACTCTAGTTCGGCCGACCATCTGTCGCCGTCGCTGCGCCGTGCGATCACGGCGAAGACGGGACGTCGGGCGTATCATCGTGCGCTGGACCTCCCGCAGGTCGCGAAAGGACGCACAGCACCCATGGCTCTCGAGAACGACACCCAGGCACCAGACTTCGACCTGGCCAATCAGTTCGGCGAGCACATCCGGCTCAGCGACTTCCGCGGCAAGAAGCCGGTCACGCTGGTGTTCTTCCCGCTCGCCTTCTCGTCGACCTGCACCGGCGAGTTGTGCGCGCTGCGCGACAATCTCTCGCTGTTCCAGAGCAACGGCGTCGAACTGATCGGCATCTCGGTCGATTCCAAGGCCAGCCTGCGCGCCTGGGCCGACCAGGAGGGCTACGACTTCACTCTGCTTGCCGACTTCTGGCCGCACGGCGCCGTCGCCAAGGAGTACGGCGTCTTCCTGGAGGAGAAGGGCTTCGCCAACCGCGCGACGTTCGTGATCGACCTCAAGGGCGTCATCCGGGCCTCCTTCATCACGGCACCCGGCGAGGCTCGGCAGATCGAGGAATACCGCGCGGCGCTCGACGAGGTGCTGCCGGCTCACGTCTGAGCGGCTACGTGATAAGCGCGTTCAGGTCAGGATGTTGACCGCGCGCGCGATCACGAGCGCCAGCAGTCCGAACCCGGTGATCGCCTGCACCGCCATGAGCGCCTTGGCGCGGATTGTGAACGGCATCACGTCCGTGGGGCTGAAGGCGATCATGTTCGACAGCGAGAAGTACAGGTAGTCGAAGTACGCGGGGCGCCACGGAACCGGTTTGCCGAGATCCTCTTGGGGAAAGCGGAAGTCCCGCGCCTCCGGGTCGGCGGGCAGCCGGCGCGATACCGGCCCCCGCCCGTCAAGTTCCCAGTAGACGAGCCCGAAGGCGATGATGTCGGTCGCCCAGACCTGCGCCGAGTTCAAGAGCACGGTCGGCCCGTGGGCGCTGCCGCTCAGCAGCTCACGGAAGATTCCGATGACCTCGACCTGGTTGAAGCACACCAGCACGGCGGCGAGGGCGATACCCAGCCAACGGGACCAGGCCGTCTCCCGGGTGAAATGGTGCGGGTTCAGGATGATCAAGGGGATCGCCATCAGGGTCGTCACCGTCGGCAGGATCCAGCGCGGTACGCCGATAAAACTCGGCGGCAGGAG
>Ga0207690_10000974_pt1 | contig 18344 bp, 8 predicted proteins | sample KBSC23metaG_FD_184315 | JGI IMG/M metagenome (GOLD analysis project Ga0207690, IMG submission 184315) | Corn rhizosphere microbial communities from Kellogg Biological Station, Michigan, USA - KBS C2-3 metaG (SPAdes) (version 2) | ecosystem: Host-associated > Plants > Roots > Rhizosphere > Soil ...
CTTCATGACATAGCGGATCGCGGTCGTGTGCCGGATGTCTTCCAGCGGATTGGCTTCCAGAACCACCAGGTCGGCCAGCTTTCCGGGCTCCAGGCTGCCTAGGTCGCGCCCGTAGCCCAGGGCCTGCGCCCCGCACATCGTGGCGGCCCGCAGGGCCTCGTGCGGCGTCAGCCCACCATCGGCCAACGCCCACAAGTTCCAGTGATAGCCCAGGCCCGCGAAGTTCCCATGACTGCCGATGCAAACCTTGCCGCCGGCCCTGGCAACGGCCACGGCCGATTCGGCAAGAGGCCGTGTGTAACTTTCTTCGGGCGGGCTCCAGTAGCTGGTGTACTTCCTGCTCTGCAGCATCTGCGGCGGATAGAAGCGCTTGATCTTGTCGCCGCCATACAATCCCGACTGCTGGTAGTACGGCGCAAATCCCATCATGAACGGCGCTCCGTACGTCATCAGCACGACCGGCGTGTAGACAATGCCCGAGCGTGCGAGGAACTGCACCACGTCATCGTAGAGGGGCGCATAGGGCAGGATGTGCTCGTTGCCGCTGAATCCATCCAGCACCTGGGTGATGTCGATCCTGAAATCACTGCCGCCTTCGGTCGTGGCCATCAGCCCGACCTGTTTCGCCGCGGCGACCATCCACTGCTGCTGACGGCGATTGCCCACCAGGTACGACTTGATCGTACCCACCCGGTAAAACTGCTTGTAGCGCTTGGCCATGTTCAATGCATCCGAGAAAGACTTGAACGCATTGGTGCTGTAGATGCCGGGGCCGGTCGAGAAGGCACGGGGGCCGGGAATGTCACCGGTCTCGACCAGGTCCTCGTAGACGAAGGTATCCACCGTCTGGGCCTGCGGATCGCGCGCCGTAGTCACGCCGTAGGCAAGGTAGTTCATCAGCGGCCAGGCCGAGGTGTCCAGCACCCCGCGCCGCAACGGGAGCATGTGTGGGTGCAGGTCGATGAAACCGGGGACGATGGTCATGCCGGCAACGTCGATGCGCGCCGCTTCCGGCGGGATCTCGAGGGTCCCTCGCGCGCCCAGCGCCGCGATCCGGTTGTCGACGACCAGCAGGTCGGCGTCTTCAATGACCTCGTCCCCCTTCATCGACACCACGCGGGCACCGCTGAGGACGACGGTTCCCTTAGGATGCGCGCGCGGGCGTTGCACGACGATCCGGGTCGACTTGATATCGTCCGATTCGAACTCCCGCGTCGGGAACTGCCCGTCGCCGGGCATCGACACCTGGAACAGGACGTTCCCCAATGTCCAGGTCGCCTGGTGACCGTCCGGTGTCCAGGCGATCTCGTCCGCGCCCAGCGTGTCGAGATGCCGCAACGGGAGCGGCGGCGCACTCAAGTCCACCGTCAACGGCGTGCTCAGGCCCGTCCAGGTCATCGGCAACACGTAGGCTCGATTGCGGTAGCGGACCAGCACGTAGCGGCCGTCGGGACTGAGCAGGGTCGTCGACTTCTCGCTGCGAGCGTATTCGCTACCGGCGACCACGCCGGTCACCTTCAAGTGCGTCCGGCGGTCGCTGCCGTCCAGCCGTATCGACACGAGGGTGTTGCCCTGGCCTCCGGAGAAGAAGATACGATGCCGGTCCGGTCCGAAATGCGGATGGGTGAGCCCGTCTGCACGGCCGATGATCCGCACACCGCCGTCGCGGGCATCAATCCAGGCCAGGTCGGGACCTGCCGATGCCGCGGCACCGGCGTCTGTATCCGTGTCCGGCGCCTTGTAACCCTCATCTTCGTCACCGGCATTCGCGCTGCTCATCGCGAGGTCGGCGTGTTGCACGAGGAAATCGTGCCTCGGCATGCGCAAGGACACCAGGCGCCTGCCGTCCGGCGACCACGCCGGATCGCGGTAATAGGCACCATCCCGGGTGAGTCGGACCGGCGTACCAGAACCATCGGCACGCCGCTTCCAGATTGCACCGCCCTCCGTTCCCGACCAGCTGACATACGCCAGCCACTTGCCGTCCGGCGACCAGGCCGGCTGATAACCGCCAGCGGGGCCGCGGGTGAGCTGCCGGGGAACGCCATCCGGAAGCGATTGCACATACAGCTGGCCAAACGCCGAGAAAGCAAGTGATTTCCCGCCCGGCGAACGCACTGCACCCTGGATGATGCGTGCCTCGACAGGACCGTCGGGCACCCGCCCCTGCACGTTGATGTCCGGCCCGATCTGCTGTGACACCGATACCTCCATCGGAATCACTTGCGCCGTCCCATCCGCCACCGAAATGCGATGGATCTTGCCGTCGTAGGCCGCCACGACCCACTTGCCGTCCGGCGTGAATGCGTAACCGGGCAGCAGGTCCATAGTCGGCGAAAAAGATTGCTGATCGTCACGCTGCACGCCCGCGTGCAACAGCCGTTCCTCGCCGCTGCGCACTTCGCGCAACCAAAGGTCGGTGGCCGCATCGCGGCGGGTGCCGTAGACCAGCCAGCGTCCGTCGGGCGACAGCACCGGACGCATCGCGCTGCCACGGGCGGCCGTGATGGTCGTCTCTTCCCCGGTGCGTCGGTCCCGCCGCCGCACCTGCCAGTAAGGCATGTGCCGGAACGTGCCCGCGGAAGTGGAAAAGTTGGTCCTGTTGCCGCGCGCGTACGAGTAGTAAATGAAGCGCCCGTCAGGCGAGGCAACGGCTCCTACCGCGTTATTCCAGTTATCGCGCGGTGTACCGGGAGAAGACTCGGTCGGCACGACCGCAACACCCTTGCCGCCGGCCCGGTGATAGATCCATAGCTCTATCGAGCGACCGTAGGTCTGCAGTGCGGACCTCGACACCAGGATCGACTGGCCATCCGGAGTGAAGCTGGGGGAAATGAAGCGGCTGTAGGGATCGTGGGTAATCGGACGTGGACTGCTGCCGTCCGATCCCATCACCCAGACATCCTCCGATCCGGCCCGGTCGCTGACGAACACGATCTCGCGTCCGTCCGGCGAGTAGCGCGGCTGCGCATCGTAGGCCGGGCCGTGGGTCAGCCGCCTGGCCCGGCCGCCGCCGATGGGCAGCGCATAGACGTCGCCCAGCAGGTCGAAGACAACGGTACGCCCGTCCGGCGAGACGTCCAGCGACATCCAGGTACCTTCGGTGGTGGTGAACTCCACCGTGCGATCGGGTCGGAGCGGCAGACCCGTCGCTTCCGCCGCGGCAGAGGCGGCGGGAGGACGATCCGCGGATGCATGCCGCGTGCCGTCGTGCGATGCAGCCACCCCGGCGAAGAACTGCAATGCCACCGCCATCCCTAAAGGAATGAGCCTACGAAGGAAAGTATTCATACAACCCCTATCGCTGGCGAAAGCCAGCGTTGCGCTTGCGTTTCGAAAGCATGCTGCGTCTCGAAGAACCCGGTTCGATCTGGCGTATCGACGTACCGGGTGTCACCAGTGCTTCGACACCGAAAGGCTCAGGAATCGACCTACCGCCGAATAGTTGAGCGAGTCGTAAGGCGCATCGAGCGGCGAGGTCACCGTGTATGACGGTGGTGCACGGTTAAACAGGTTGCGGGCCGCAAGCTCGAACACCACGTTCGCGAACACTCCCCCGTGCTCGCCCATGTCATAACGCACTGTGCCGTCGAAGGTGGTGAACGGGGCTCCTTTCGTGCCCTCCGTAGTGTCCCTCACTCCACTCTTGTAATTGCCGAAGGCGGAGACCATAACCCCACCGCGATTCCAGACCGCACCAATGCGACCGTTGAGTCTGGCCGGAGAGAACAGAGTGCCAGAGAGATCGTAGGGACTCTGCGTTGAAGTCAGTGCCTGAGTGCTGTCCAGCCATGCCACCGAACCACGGAACGCCACCTGCCCCCCCGCCAGGTCGAATCGATACGCACCGGACAGGTCGATTCCCTTGATCTTCTGACGGGACGCATTGACGAGCCGGTTGTCGACGATCGCCGCAACCTTGGTCGGGTCGTAGGGAACCCCGGCATAGTTGCGAAAATTGACGGAATCACCGATGGCGCCGGCCAGCATCTCCGCCGACGGATCGTCAATGATGAAATCCCGGTAAATATCGTGGTTGTAGCTGGTGAGCGCCTGAGTGACGTTAGCCACAGGCTGCCCGATACGGTCGGTGTAGTCGATATCGAACCAGGTCAGCTCAGCCTCCAGCCCCGGCACGACTTCGGGATGGAACGCAAGTGTGGTGCTCCTGGTTCGCGCCCTTTCCGGCCCCAGGGTCGCGCTTCCACCCCCGCGGAACAATACTGTGGCATCGGACGGATACCCCGTCCCGCCGAATGATTCCGGCGTATAGAGATAGGCGCCCTGGACCGTGTAACGCTGCAGGAACGTGGGCACTTTGAAAGACTTTCCCCAAGACGTCTTCAGCGTGAAATCCGGACTCGGCGAGTACACGAACCCTAACTTGGGCGTGGTGACCCGCCCGTAATTGTCGTAATTCTCGGTTCGCACTGCCCCTGTCAACACGAGACGATCAGCTGCCGGAATGCCCTGCTCCGGCGCGATCAATGGCAGATTCAGTTCGGCATAGGCGAAGCGGCTGCTTTCATCGCCGTCGACGACCACCCTGTTGCTGGTTATCCCGACAACCAACATGCTGTTGTACCGATAGCCGGCGCCAACGGCGAGGCGCGCTTCGCCGCCGGGCAACGTGAACACGCCGCCCTCCGTGCCCATTTCGAAGACGCGGCTCTTGTTGCTGTACGTACTGCGGCTTGGACTCAAAATCTCACCGGAGCCGCCATCGATCATGTCCTGGCTCGCATAGGTCTTGTCTTTCCCGAGAGCGGCGCTCACGGTGAGTATCCAGTCATGGGGCAACTGCAGTTCGAGGCTGGGGGAGACCAGGAAGATTTTCGTCTTGGGCGTGTAGTGGTAGTAGCCGCCCAGATATGCCGTGTCGGTCAACGCATCCCTTTCATGGCTGAGCACATCCAGGCTCAGTTCGACGGAATCTCCCAGCGACTGGTGAACGGCGAACAAGCCTCCGCTAAAATCATTGCCTTGCCACAACGTCGACGACCGGTACATCGACCGGGTGTAGTCGCGCTGATCGGAGTAAATCGGATCGCTCGATGCTTTCTTCCAGGTAGCAATCAAGCCGCCGCTGGGCCAGGTGGTTCCGGCCGTGGCCGTGTACTCATGGGTCGCCATCCCGCCGTCGGTGGCGCCCCCGTAACGCGCGCCGAGGGTCACCCCATCGAAGTCGCGCTTGAGAACCACGTTGGCCACGCCGCCCACCGCGTCGGACCCATAAATGGCCGAAGCGCCGTCCGGCACGATCTCGATGCGCTCCACGGCGTCAACGGGGATCGCGCTGATATCCACCGCCTGGTTGCCTCCCCCGTAGGACATGCGCCGGCCATCGAGCAGGGTCAGGGTTGCGTCAGGTCCGAGTCCACGCAGGTTCAGGCCCGAACCGCCGGTGGTGTTGTAGTTGCTGGTGCTGTTGTTTCTGCGCCCGGAAATGCCCGGATTCTGTCCACCACCGAAGTTCTGCGGGATGCTGCGAATCACGTCGCCAAGGTCGGTGAATCCCTCCTCCAGGATGTTCTCGGAACCGATGGTGATCACCGGCGACGGCGTGCTGCCGCCGCGGATGCGCGTACCGGTCACCGTCACCGCGCTCAGGCGGGTCGGTTCGGCATCCTCTTCCGCCTTGGTCGACTCATTGTCGGGCGCCGTCGAGGTGTCCTTCTGAGGCGGAGGCGTAGGAAGCTTGCGTATCACCACGGTGCGTCCGGAGTTCACCAACTCGTAAGTGAGCCCGCTCCTCGCCAACGCCCTGTCCAGCGCCTGGCTCAAAGTGAAATGACCGGAGATGGGGCCTGCCATCTTGCCTTGCAGCAACGCCGCGTCGTAGATGACTTGTACGCCATTGCTCTGGCCGATCGCGTTGATCGACTGCGTCAGACTGGCGGCCGGCAGCGCGTAGTCGCGCATGTTGCCGGGCACCTGCGCCCAGGCCGTCGTGGCGACGGCAAAACCGATCATCGAGGCCCAATACATGCGGCGCAGAACGCCGTTTCTCCCACGACGGCAGGCAAACGCGATCATCATTCTTCCCCTAGGTTGACGTGGCATCCGGGCACGATTGCCGCGATGACCTTGCTTAGACGCGGGGAAGCGACACCACCCTACCGATGCGAGACGACGATCTCCGTTCCATCGCCGTGCACCGTCACCGGCAGCACGTAGGGCAATGCATCGGCCGTCGCGGCGGCATCGCCCAGACGGAAGCTGCCGCTGAGCGCCAGCTTGCCGAGCGCAGGATCGGCAAGACGCAACTTGCGCGAGGAATAGCGGTTGATTTCCTCGATGGCCTGCTCGAGCGGCGTGGCGTCGAACACCAGGAATCCCCGCGTCCAGCTTGTCTCGACCGCGGTGTCGACATCGCCGCGGCTCCAGCGCCCCGTCTGCGACTGCCAGCGTACCTGCTGCCCGGGCTGCAATTGCACCTGCGCATCGTTTTTGGCAAGTTCGACCGATACCGAGCCGCGCATCAAGGTCACGATGACGCTGTCGGGACGACGATCGACCTGGAAGCGCGTACCGAGAACGGTGACGCGGTCGGCGCCGACATGCACGACGAACGGATGCCCGTCGTGGGCGACGTCGAACACCGCACGCCCATGCAACAGGCGCACGTTCCGATGCCACCAGCCAAAGCGCACTTGCAGGCGCGTCTGGATATCCATGTGCACCCGCGATCCATCGGCAAGGCGGATCTCGCTGCCATGGTCGCCGGTGGCGTACAACTGCTGCGAGGCACCTTGCCATCCGAACACGATCACCGCCGCTGCGACGGCCACCACCACGATCGCCGACGCGGCCGCATATGCAAATCCGAAACGCCGGTGCACGGGCCGTTGTCGACGTGGAAACATGGTGACGACCCGATCGTCGGCAGCGAAGTGATCGCGCACGGCTTCGGCATCCGGTTCGGGGTCAAGCGCTTCGCGTACGTAGTCGGAGAGCGCCTCGTCCTGCACGAAGGTGCCCATGCGCCCCCACAACGCCTGCGTCCTGTCCCAGGCGACGGCGTGCGCGGGTGCGGCGTGCAGCCAGCGCTCGAAGTCCTCGCGGTCGCCACAATCGTCCGCCAGCAAGCGCGAGAGCCACGCCTCCGCTTCCTGCCAGGTGCGATCATCTATGGCCATATTTTCATCGACGCGGCTCAAGCCCGTTCCCCTACCGCACGACGCAGCACACCCAGGGCCTGCGACATGTATTTCTCGACCATCTTCACTGAGATACCGCATAGCTGCGCGATCTCCGGATAGGTCTTGTAATGCGCGCGACTGAGCAGAAAGACCCTGCGGCACTTCGGCGACAAGGTCGCGAGCGCCTGCCGAGCCAGCATCAACTCCTGCCGCGCTGCCACCATCCGTTCCTGCGACGGCGAATCGCAGGCAAGTTGCACTTCATCCAGGTCGAGTTGCCTGTCCAGATGGTGGCTGCGCCGCTGGCGGAACTGACTCGTAGCGAGATTGGCGGCGATGGAGTAAAGCAGCGACCTCCACACCTTCGACGGCCGCGAATCGCCGTAGCCGTATCCGAGTAGACGGGCGTAGCTTTCCTGGGCAATTTCCTCGGCATCCGCTTCGCTTGCGGTTCGCCGCCGCAGGAACGCTATCAACGCGGGGCGATGGGTCTGGAAAAAGGCATCGAAATTCTGCGCCGCCTCACCGGCCTCTTGCTGCTGTGGGGTAACGGGCGATTCGCGCAAGATGAGTTGGGCGCTTGGCGAACCGGAATTCTTCATCGCTCTGGGCAGCAGACAAACCGGGTGGCGAGACTGGCTTCAGTCTTGCATCTTGCCGTGAGGCTCACAAGGAAAAAATGTCGCTCTTTTCCTGCCTCACAACGGTAGGGTAAGAGGATGTTGAAGCGTCGCGTCGCCCATGGGACAGCCCATGGGACAGCCCATGGATCTGGAGGCTCCGGCACACTCTCCTGGCTTGTCGGTGTTGAGTCCATGCCACGGCAGGGCCGGCGCCGCAAAGCCGTCTGTACCAGCGGCCGGGCTCACTAATCGACCGATGCCGAATAATTGATCGAGTCGTTCGGCGCACCGTGCCGGCGATTGCGCAGGTAACGAGAAGTGCTGCACCGGGATCTTCGGTTCACTTAGAACCCTGCTCCGGTTTGCCAGGGGAACCCAGGTAGCGATTGAAGAAGCGCTCGCTACGGGTCCAGAGATCGTGGAGGTTGCCCCGACTCGTGATCATGTGCCCCTCTCCCCAGTAATAGGCCATTTCGACGGGGACGCCCTTGCCGTGCAATACCGAGTAGACCTCTTCCATCGCCCGCGGGTCGGCATCGAACTCGCCTACCATCAACAGCATCGGCGTGACGGCGTGCTCCAGGCGAAACAGGGCGCTGTTTTGGACGAAGCGCTCAGGATTCCGCCACAGGCTGCCGCCCACCTGGTAGCGCTGGTCTTCTGCTTCGTAGTACCACCGGTCCGTTTGTATCAGGTGCGCCGCGCAATCCAGCGGCTGGAACGGCAGGCGCGCCGAATAAATCGCCGCCGCGAGGTCCGGGAACGTGGAGGCGGCGGCGATCGCCTTGAAACGATCCGTCGTCGCCTCGAGCGCCAATGCCGCATAACCGGCATCGGAATGCCCCCAGAACCCGTACTGGCCGGGTTCGATCTCCGGCTGCTGGTCCAGGACATCCAGCCACGGGACGATCGAGTTCGCGACATAGTCCAGCGGATCCACGTCGTCGGGCCGTTCCGTCATCGGCAGAGGGGCCAGGAATACGGCGAATCCACGCGCCAGCAGATACTGGAATGGATAGTACACGGCGGAGTAATCGTTGACACGGGTCAACGACCCTCCAAGCGTGGGAACGGAATTGGGGTAAGCCCAGAGGATGACCGGTGACTTCGTGCCCGCAGGCTTGTTGGTCGGCGTCAGAAGGATTCCGACCAGACGCTTGCCGTTCGCCGACATCCGCACGACCTCGCGCGCATGCGGGTTCCGTACTTCGGCAAGATGCCGATTCAGCACGAATGGCGACGCCTTCATCGGCCTGCCCGGCGCAGACACGTAGATCCTGCTGCCGTCGTCCGCATCCTGCCTGCACAGGATGCGCCCGTCTCCCGTCGCGCAAAGCAGTGCCGCATTCGACGGCAGATCGACCAAGCGCGTTTGGTGACGTTCATTCACCAAAGTGATTGCCTCGAAACGCCGATCCTTCCTCGACGCGACGACGAGATGGCCACCAGTGAACAGGGGAACCGGCGAGGCGACCGTGTTGCAGTCATCCGCCAAGGGAATCTCGTCGACCCCGTGCACAAGGCTAAGCGAACTGCCAACCCACTTGGCCACGGTTCCGGGTCCGAGGACCCAGGACTGGGCCGAGACCTGGCCAGCCGTACCCATCGGCGGATGGGCCAGCGGCTTCCGCCCATGTACCACCTGCTCGACGTCCGCCTTCTCGTTTGCCGCGACGAGGGCGGCGATGAACTCGGCGTCGGCGGCCGACGCCGCCGCCCATCGCCGGGTCGACCGGGTATCGACCTCCACCTCCCAGCAGCTGTCGTCGCCGGTCGAAACGGCAGACGAATAGCTCAGTCGCGAGGCGACGGCGATCCGCCGCGAATCCCGTGACCACACGGGCAATCGGCTCGGAGCCACGTTGCCGACGGCGGCAAACTCAGGCAATTCGAAGGAAGAGCCGTCCCCCATCCGCAGGCAAACCAGGGAGCAGGACACCATCGGATCATCGGCCTCATCGGTGTAGCGCAGCGGGGCGTTCTGCCGCGCGTCCGGATCGATTGCCACGTGCCTGTCCGCTCGCAGGATCGCCGCCCAGCGCGCATCTCCGGACAGCGAAACGCCCCGGACATCGCCGGCATAGAGTGATGTCGTTGCACCGCTTGCCAGATCCAACGACATCAATCTCCGGCCAATAAAGCAAGTTTCCCCCTGTGGCGACCAGGTCCGAACGGAAACTTCGCCACCGAATGTCCTGTCCCGCAGACGTCCGAAGATGGCCGCCGAGGAAGGTCCGGCCAGGTCGTCGAACCGCATTTCGTGATCGCCCGAGGCGACGAACAGGATCCTGTCCTCGCCGATCCAGATGAACTGCAACGGCAACTGCACATAGCTCGGTGCCCGGTCTTCGCGGTCCGTGGTCCTGAATCTCCCGTAGATGTCGACATTGACGCGATCGTGCAGTTGCTCGCGCCCGGTGGCCATGTCCCAGACAACGAGCCCCACCCGACCATCGCCCCCTGTCGTCAATGCGGCGAGCCGCGCTCCGCTGGGAGAGAAGGACGGCGACCACACCCAACGGTCGTCGAGCTCGAGCTTCCGGCAGGAAGACAGGTCGGAACTGCAAAGCCAGACGTCGCCGCGTTTCACGACCGCGGGGCGTATGAGGTCGTAATACACACCCTTTGCGCCAAGCGGCCGGACGAGCACCAGCGCGACGTCACCCTTCGCGGACACCTCGGCGGAGTGGATCTCCGAACGCATCAATGCGTCGGACCAGGCATACGGCCGGAGCCCATCGGCGCCTTTCGCCGCGCCACCCACGAGCCCGGCCGATGGCAAGCGGTCCGGCGTCGCGCGACCTGCACCCATTACCCGCCACGCCACACCGGCAGTTGCCAACGAGGTCAGGCCAAGCAGGAAACCGCGCCTCGTATGCAACCCATCTTGCGATCGCTGGTTCGACATGTTCTGTTCTCCATGCATTTGGCAGGCGCGCGGATTCGGACCCGCATGAAAAGCCCTTCATCGAACTGAAAACCACTTCCGGGCCGATCATGCGGATGCCATCCATCGGCACCCATTTCGGAAACGACCGCAGCCGGGACCGCCTGGCGAAAGAGTTCCGCGCCCTTCCCGCTACCAGTGCTTGGACACGGAAAGGCTCACGAAGCACCCCACTGCCGAATAGTTGGTCGAATCGTAAGGCGCGTAGTGGAGTGAGATCGGGGTGTACAAGGGCGGGGCACGGTCCAGCAGATTCTGTGCCGACAACTCCAGCGCCAGGTCCGACCATGCGTCGTCACGTGCGCCGGTGTCGTAGCGCAACGTGGTATCGAAAGTGGTAAACGAAGCACTCTTTTTGCCGCCCAATGTGTTGCGCACCCCGCTCTTGTAGTTCCCGAACAACGAAGCGGTGAAACCACCCTGCTGCCAGACCGCTCCGATGCGGCTGTTGAGCCTGGAGGGATTGAACAACGTGCCGGACAGGTCGTAAGGACTTTGCGCACTCGTCAGTGCTTGCGTGCTGTCCAGCCAACTGGACGAGCCGCGAACGATCAATCGTCCCTCGCCCAGGTCGAACCTGTACGTCCCCGACAGATCGACCCCCCTGATCCGCTGTCGGGATGCACTGGTATACCTGTCGTCAATGATCGCCACGACCTTGCTGGCATCGTAAGGCGCACCAACATAATTGTAGAAGTCGGCATTTGAGAGCGCCTGCGCCTTCACGGCCTCGGTTGGATCGTAGATGACGAAATCCGTGTACATCGGATTGCCCAGCACGTTGACGTCGACGAGGGGCCGTACGGCACGCTGGGCATAGTCGATATCGAACCAAGTCAACTCCGTTTCGAGCCCGGGCAACGCCTCCGGGTGGAATGCCAGCGAGGCACTCCATGTCCGGGCTCGTTCCGGACGCAAGTCCGGATTGCCTCCCGACAGCCCCAGTACCGTTGCATCCGCAGGATAGCCCGTACCAAATGTCGCCGCCGGATAAAGGAGGACGTTTTGGTTGGAATAGCGTTGCAGGAGAATGGGTGCCTTGAATGACTTGCCCCAAGAGGCCTTCAACGAGAAATCGGCAACCGGCGAATAGATCACCCCGAGCTTGGGCGTGGTCACCCTGCCGTAATCCCCGTCCTCGGTGCGAACCGCACCCGTCAGCTCGAGCCGCTCGATCCCTCCGATGCCTTGCTCCTGCCCGACCAGCGGAAGACTCAACTCGGCATAGGCAAAGCGACTGCTTGCGTCGCCACCGTAGCCTGTCGTGCTGCCACGCAGATATTGAAAGTCGTTGTACCGATAGCCCGCACCTGCAGCCAGTCTTGCCTCACCTCCCGGCAAGGCGAACAACGGCCCCTCCGCTCCGACCTCGTAAGTCAGGCTCTTGTTCTGGTACACGCTGAGGTTGTTGGCAGAAGCCGCTCCGTCCGCCCTGTTCACGGCTGGCTGGTCGAGAGAGTTCTTTTCCCTTCCGCTGGCCCCACTGAAAGTGAGTGTCCAGTCGCCCGGCAGCCATACTTCCAGGCTGGGTGCCAGAAAGATTGCCTTCGTCTCCGTGCTGATGAGGTAGTAAACGTCGGGATACGCCATGGTTGCATAGCTGTTCCGGTCATTCCCGAGCGCATCCAGATGCAGTTCGACGGCTTCTCCCAACGACTGGTGCAAACTGAACAGGCCGCTGCGGAGGTTGCTGCCCTGCCACAACGTCGAAGGCCGGTCCATCGATAGGGTGTAGTCGCGTTGGTCCGAGTAGATCGGGCCGTTGGAGGATTTCTTTCCCGCCAGGATCAAGCCGCCCGTATCCCAGGTGGTGCCGGCAGTGGCCTTGTACTCATGCGTGGTCAACCCGCCCTCGGTGGCACCGCCATAGCGCGCGCCCACGGTCACGCCATCGAAGTCGCGCTTGAGGATTACATTGGCCACGCCTCCCACCGCATCGGAACCATAGATGGCCGACGAACCGTCGGGGACGATCTCGAGGCGCTCCACCGCCTCGACCGGAATCGTGCTGATGTCGACTGACTGCGCATAGCCGCCGTAGGACATGCGATGACCGTTGAGCAGGGTCAGGGTCGCATCCGGCCCCAACCCACGCAGGTTCATGCCCGAGCCACCGGTCATGTTCTGATTGCTCTCCGACCCCCCCGAGACCGATCCCACCCCCGGATTCTGCCCACCGGAAAAATTCTGGGGGATGCTGCGGACTACCTCGCCGAGGTCGGTGAACCCTTCCTGCCGGATCTGTTCGCTACCGATGGTGATGACTGGCGATGGCGTGTTGCCGCCGCGGATGCGCGTACCCGTCACCGTAACCGCTTCCAGCGACTTCACCTGCTTGTCGGTATCCGGATCCGTTGCGCTCGAGAACGGTTCGGTTGCTGCTCCGCCGGCAGCCGGAGGGCCGGCTTCAGTCGCGTTGGCGGCGCCGGTATAGCCCTCCTTGGTCGAGGACTCGCGCGAGCGTGGCCGGATGGTTGCGGCATTCTCCGTGCTGTAGACCGCTTCCAGGCCGCTGCCCTCGAGAAGCATCCGCAGCGCCTGACGTTTGTCGAGCTTTCCGTTCAGTGCGCGAAAGGTGGTGCCGTGGAGTGTCTCGGGCCGATACAGCAGTTGCATGCCCGATTGCTCGGCAAATGCCTTCAAGGCGGCTGGCAGCGGCTGCTGCGGGATGTCGAAGCTGGCCGGGTCGGAGGCCTGGGCCAGCGCGGTGCCCGAGACGCACAGCCCCAATGCAGCCGCGAGCGCTCCCGCCCGCAGCGCTCCGACGATGCTCCGATGGAGAGTGGTGGTACGCACCTGTTTCATGGTCCTTCGTCCCCGTAGTGATGGTCGGCGGTCCGTGCCGGCCGCCTCATCAACCACGAACCATGGGCGACGAAAAACCCCCAGTCGGATTCCCGCCCTATTCGACGTAAACGTGCTGCTTGCCGTCGCGGCGCACTTCCAGCCCGAGACCATCCTGCAACATGGACAGCAACGCCTCAGCGCCTTGCGGATTGGTCTGGAAGGTGCCGCCGATGGTTATCTGCTGCACCTTGGGACTCAACTCGATATGCAGGGGCGTGTAGCGGCCGATCTCGGCAATGACTTCCTTCAGCGGCCGGTTCTCGAAATAGATGGTGCCGCTGCGCCACGACGTCTGCCGGTCGATGTCGGGGCCGGGCAGAGCGCGGACGCTGGCCGGCCTGGCCCCGAGATCGACCTGTTGCCCCGCCTCCAGCAACGAGGCCGGAACGCTTTCCAGCACGGCATCGGACGGCGCTTCGCGCTTGGGGACAGTGGCTACCTTGACCTCCCCCTCGCGCACCGTGACGCGTACGCTCTCGCCCATGCGATAGACGTTGAATTCGGTGCCGACGGCGCGCACCCAGGCGCGGCCGGCCACGACCCAGAACGGACGCTCGGGCGCGTGCGCCACGGTGAAAAAGGCCTCGCCACGCTCCAGACGGATCACCCGCGCCGCGTCGCTGTAGTCCACGGTCATGGCGCTGTTGCTGTTGAGCTCCACATGCGAGCCGTCCGGCAGCGCGATCGATGCATGCTCGCCGATGCCGGTTGCGAAATGGGACGGCGATGGTTGCCACCACCACGCTGCCGCCAGGATCGCCAGCACCGTCGCGGCGGCCACACCCAGGACGCCCAGCCGGCGCCGGGCGCCGGCCGCGTGCTGCATGGCGTTGCCGAACGAAACTTTCCTCACCGTGCGGCCGGCCGCGGCGAACCTGCGCCAGGTGCCCATCAGCTCGTCGTACGCCCTGGCGTTGCGCGGGCTTGCCGAGCGCCAGGCCTCGAAGCGGGTACGGTCTTGCGGACTGACATCGTCGGCCTGCAGCCGTGCAACCCACTCGCTGGCCTCGCGCAGGGCGGTATCGGCATCGGGTAGATGGAGGACGTCAGCCATCGGCCTGCCTCTCGCGATCGGGCATCTGGTAACGACGACGCATGTAGGCATGCGTGTCCTTCAATCCCTTGGAAATGTGCTTCTCGACCGTTTTGGTCGAGATGCCCAATGCATCGGCAATCTGCCTGTAGCTGAATTCCTGGAATACCTTCATGGCGAACGCCGCACGGCACTGGGGTGGGAGCCGCTCCACTGCCTCCTGCAGCAGCCTTGCCTCCTCGTCAGCGATCAGCCCATCCTCGGGCGACTGCCCGTCATCGGAATAGGCCCCCGTCGAGTCGATGTCCTCCACCAGATCGGTGGCGGCCAGGCGTTCGTGGCGATTGGCGTTGTACGCCAGGTTGCGCGCCGTCACGTACAGGAATGCCTTGGGCTGCTCCACCCTGGCACCCTGCGCGTAGGTGCGCGCGTAAGCCTCCTGCACGATGTCCTCGGCCGCCGCGCGGGACCGGACAAAGCGCTGCACATAGCGCTGCAGGGACTGGCAAGTCTCTGCAACGAAATGTGCGAAGCCGTGGTGCGAGGAATCCGGCATGACCCTGGACACTGGAGAACGCATGCAACGTACGCTGCGGAACAGCGTCGGGTCAAGCCTTCGCGCGCTATCAACTAGTTGTTTTCAAGGCATATTTTAGTAAGACACGCGAGGGCTTGATTTCCCCCAGTGCAGGTGTCCCGGGAATGCGATCCCGGTGGCCGCGCAAGCACTCCTCGAGCAACTAGTTGCGCGGCACCCTATAGCCTGGGGAGGATGAATGCGAAGTGGTTCGCGTCACGACATCAATGGGTCGCGCACGATGTCTCACCGTGTCTGTTTGCCAAGGTAAAGATTTCCGACGGGTTGAGTGCGTGGTCGAACAGCATCACATGCGCGATCTTGCCGACGAAGCCATCGCCGATACTCAAAGGAAAGGGATTGGCCGCCGGCTTCTTGTCGTAGCGGGCTTCACGGACCAGCTTGCCGTCTACGTACAAGCGCAGCGTGTTGCCCTCGTAGGTAACGGCTACATGATGCCAACCGGGGGCAAGCTTCTGCTCGACCAACGCCCCGGCGGTATCTTCCGGTGCTTCACCGCGGTACAAATAGTCTTCGCCGGCATTCACGAATCCCGACACGCCTCCCGACGCCGACATGCCGATGCCGTAGGCATCGCCCTTGTTCAGGACATTCGAGCCTGAATAGGCCAGAACGCCGTTCTCATGTCTCGCGACATGGCCTTTACTTTTTACGTAATGGAGCCTGTTCACATCAAAATATGCCTTGCCTCCAACGACACTCAACATCTTGTATCCGGTCAGATGGTCATCTCCATCGCCTCCGATCTGACGCCGTCGGGTCCAATGATCGCCATTCAGATCCGTACTGGCGGTCCAGAACGACATGCCCATCCATCCAAGTTTCTCCATCGCCTCCACGGGCTGTTCGGTGACCGAAAATGCGTACAGGACCTTGTCGCCCACGACTTGCACACCCGCCGGTGCCGAATTGCCCGTGCCGAACGTCCTCTGGCGCTCCTGAAAAGCGGAGCCATCCGTCGCCACACTCCCGGTCCACAGATGAACGTTTTTATCCGAATCACCCTTCGAATAGGAGAAATAAATGGTGCCCTTGTCAACCGTAAGCTGAGCAATTATCCACCAGGCGGCACCATGAATGCGACGGAGTTCATGCCAGCCCGAACCATCAAGGTTCGAGGAAGCGATAACCACATCATAAATTCTTTCTTTCGCCGTATCGACGGGGAAAATGTAATATATTCTGTCACCCGACACCTGAAAGCTCGGGATAATTCCGCCACTTGTCGTTTGCTGCTGCGCTTTCCAAGACGATCCATCGATATTGGACGTAGCGGTCCACAATTGCCATTTTCCATCGCTGTCTTTCATCGGAAAGGCATAGTAAACCTTGTTTCCGACAACCTGCACATTGCGGGTCTGCTCGACATCATAACGTCCTTTGGTAGATGTCCTCTGGGTCGACAGCCAATGCTTGCCGTCTATTCCGCTTGTGCCGGTATAGATTTGCCAGGCACCATCGGCGGAGTTTCCAAAATACTGGAAAAACATGCGGTCTCCGACAACCTGTAATTTGGGTTCGAGACCGCTCAGCGGAAGCGCTGTCCGTTTTTCATAATTCCGAGACCCAAGATTGGCATCGGCAACCCCCGACCATATGAAAGACTTCACATAAATCGGACCTTCTTTTGGAATATCGTAATCGGTATCTATCACCGGGTCGGAATTTGTCACAAAATAGATCTTGTCGCCGACGACCTGGAAGTTCGGGCTCCTCATGCCAGCCAACTCCATGGTTCGATATCGAGCTCCGGATCCATTCACCCAGGCCGTGGCCGAAAAGGCGCGATTGAAATTCAAGAGATCATCCGCGGCCACCGAAATGCGGCTCCTTCCGTCGAACCTTGCGGCGCATCCAAAGGGCGCGTCGACCTGGTTGACTTTCCCCACAACGGTGCTCTGCCTGGTAGGCGAGACAGCATCCTCTCCCAGCTTCTTTACATCTCTGAACTCGAACGATGCAACGGGCTTCGGCCCTGTGGCCGGGTGTTCCGATCTTGCAACACCGGCTGCCAGGCAGCTGCCAATAGACAGTAAGACAAAAGCCGTTACCAACAGGCGAAAGTGATTCGATTGCCCTTGCATTGCCAGACCCTCTCTAGTGATGCGCTGTGTTCCCAGACGGCGAAGCGGTGAAGCCACCCTGCCACCACAACGCCCGCGCTTTCCGCTTCCCAGGCCAGACTTCGTCGAGGGTATTGCCGTCGTAAAGCCTGCCGCCCTTCATGACATAGCGGATTGCGGTCGTGTGCCGGATGTCCTCCAGCGGATTGGCTTCCAGAACCAATAGATCGGCCAGCTTTCCTGGCTCCAGGCTGCCCAGGTCGCGCTCGTAGCCCAGGGCCTGCGCCCCGCACATCGTGGCGGCCCGCAGGGCCTCGTGCGACGTCAGGCCGCCGTCGGCCAACGACCACAAGTTCCAGTGATAGCCCAGGCCCAGGAAGTTGCCGTGGCTGCCGACGCAGACTTTGCCGCCGGCCTTGGCGACGGCCACGGCGGATTCGGCGAGGGGCTGCGTGTAGCTCTCTTCGGGCGGGTTCCAGTAGTGGGTGTGCTTCCTGGCCTGAAGCGTTGACGGCCGATAGAAGCGCTTGAGTTTGTCGTCGTCGTACAGCCCCGGCTGCCGGTAGTACTCCGCGAAGCCCATCATGAATGGCGCACCGTAGGTCATCAGTACGACCGGCGTATAGACGACACCCGAGCGTGCCAGGAACTGCACCACGTCGTCGTACAGCGGTGCATACGGCAACACGTGCTCGGCGCCGCTGAATCCGTCCAGCACCTGGGTGATGTCGATCCTGAAATCGGCGCCGCCCTCGGTCGTGGCCATCAGGCCGACCTGTTTCGCCGCCTCGACCATCCATTGCTGCTGGCGTCGATTGCCCACCAGGTACGACTTGATCGTGCCCACCCGATAGAATTGCTTGTAGCGCTTGGCCATATTCAACGCGTCCGCGAAGGACTGGAACGCATTGGTGCTGTAGATGCCGTAGCCGGTCGAAAAGGCCCGCGGGCCGGAAATGTCGCCGGTCTCGACCAGGTCCTCGTAGACGAATGCGTCCACGCTCTGGGCTTGCGGATCGCGCGCCGTGGTCACGCCGTAGGCCAGGTAGTTCATCAGCGGCCAGGCGGCGGTGTCCAGCACGCCGCGCCGC
>Ga0207690_10000976_pt1 | contig 18327 bp, 11 predicted proteins | sample KBSC23metaG_FD_184315 | JGI IMG/M metagenome (GOLD analysis project Ga0207690, IMG submission 184315) | Corn rhizosphere microbial communities from Kellogg Biological Station, Michigan, USA - KBS C2-3 metaG (SPAdes) (version 2) | ecosystem: Host-associated > Plants > Roots > Rhizosphere > Soil ...
AGCGAGGCGAAGGTGGTGCTGCGGCTGCGCCCGTGGAACCGCAACTACGTGCGTAGCCAGTTCGGCGGCAACCTGTTCGCGATGGTCGACCCGTTCTGGATGCTGCTGGCGATGCACCAGCTCGGCAGCGACTACTACGTATGGGACAAGGCCGGCACGATCGACTTCGTGGCACCCGGCCGCGAGGACGTCTACGCGCATTTCAGGCTGGAGCCGACCGTAGTCGACGAACTGCGCGCGGCGGCCGCCGGCGGCGAAAAAGTGCTGCGCTGGTTCGAGACCGAAGTGAAAACCGCCTCCGGCGAAGTCATCGCGATCGTGCGCAAGCAGATCTACGTGCGGCTGAAGCCGAAGGCGCGCGTAACCTCACCGCTGTCGACCTAGTCCCGTTCGAAACGGGCGATCTCCCTGAGTACGGCTTCGGCGTTTCGCACGCTGCGACCGACCGCGCTGTCCTCCAGTGCGCGGGCATGCCCCAGGCGGCGCATGAGCCGGACCGCCAGCACGACCATCACCAGCCCAATCACGCTGCTCGATAGCGACCAAAGCAGGAAGGCGGCCTTGTCGTATGTCCACAGATCGAAGCCGTGCTCAGCCAGGCTCATCCACAGTACGGGAATCCAGATGAAGCAGGCGACCACCGCGTTTGCCGGCGCCTCGACGCACAGACGCCAGGCATGCAGATCGGCGAGCCGATGTTGGATCTCGACCACGGGCGCCGCATAGTCGATGCGCTGGATCAGATACAGGTTGCGTGCGGCGGAAACGATGAAAAGCAAGCCGCAGGCATTCACTAGCAAACCGCAGATCAGCAGGTGCGGAGCCTGCCGATGATCCGCCAAGAACGCCCCTCCCCACGCAGCAAAGATCACACCAAGAGCCAACTGGATCGCCTGACCCCAGGCCAGCGGACGCAGACCCCGACGGACCTTGTCCAGCCTGCCATCGCGGAACATGCTCAGCTGCAGCGCCTCCTGCCGTTCCAGCCGACGGTCGAGCCCCTGCCAAGCCTGCTTGAAGTCATCCAGTTCCATCGTCATGCCCTCACGGTGGTTACCGCGCCGGTCATCCGGCCGCGCAGTTTTTGCTTGATGCGACCGAGCTTGGTCGCCACGTTGGTTTCGCTGATGCCGAGCACGTCGGCGATCTCGGTGTAGCTGCGGTCTTCCAGGTACAGCAGGATCAGCGCGCGGTTCAGCGGATCGAGCTGGCCGATGAAGGCGTACAGCGCAGTCAGCCGCTCGTCCTGTTCCGCGATCGGTTCGCCACCGCCGACGGTTTCCAGGTGATGCGTGTCCAACGGCTCGAAACGGTCAGCATCGGGCCAGCGCCGCGCCTGCGAGATCGCCACGTTCAGCGCGATGCGATACATCCAGGTGGAAAACTTCGCCCGCGCCGGGTCGTAGCCGCCGAACGAACGCCACAGCTGCGCGCTGATCTCCTGCACCAGGTCGTCGCGATCGGCCGCGCCGCGGCTGTACAGGCCAGCCACCTTGAACACGATCCGGCGATGCTCGTGCAGCAATGACTCGAAACGTTGCTGATGTTGTCTGCCGGTCATGGACGCCTGCTTCCCCGCGGTTCACCCCATGATTCGCAGGGTACGGAAAAAAATCACAGAACATGCGGCACGGCAGCGGTCGGTTCCGCAGGTCGTCAGGGAGGTAGCGAACCTCGACCGGGACGTGGCGAACCTCGACGAGGAGGTAGCGAACCTCGACGGGGAGGTTCCACGAGTCGAGCGGGAGGTCCGCCAGCTCGGCGGGGAGCTTGCCAAGGTCGGTTCGCCGGTCGGCAACCCCGGCCGGGGCGTGGCGAAGGTCGATGAGGAGGTGGCGCAGCCCGGCGGGAACGTTGCGAGGCTCGACGCCGGGCTGGCGAACGGCGACGACGGGGTGGCGCAGGTCCAGCCGGACCTGAAAAGTCTCGGCGGGGCGGTTGACCACCGCCCCGCCGAGGGTCGCGACTCAGGCCGCAGCCGGCTCCGGCGCGGCGCGGTTGGCGCGCGGGCCGGGGAAGCGCTGGCGCAGGTCGTCGTACACGTCCTGCGCGCCGTCACGGCCGCGGTGGGCCGCCTCGCGCACGCTCTGGTAGTACGCCAGGTCGGCCATCCACACTTCGCTGGCTACCAGTTGCAGCGTGTCGTCCACGCTGGCGGCCAGCGTCTGCAGCTCGGCGGCGAAGCGCAGCAGCTGGCTGCGCAGGGCGCGATCCTTCTGCACCTCGGCCAGATCCACGAAGCCCGGCACGAACTGCGCCCGGTTCGCCATGTAGGTCACGCACTTCTCGTCGAAACCCACCGACTTCGGCCCCAGCCGCGGCAGCTCGCGCCGCTCCTGCGCCGACAGCGTCAGCAGGAATGGCAGCGCCGCGCGGATCGCCGCCAGCGCCCCCTGCACCGAGGCCACCTGCTCGTCCGACAGCTCCGCCGAAATTCGATTGTCACTGGACATCGAAACACTCCTTGTTACGTCGCAAGCCGCCGGATTGACGGCGCGGGGAGCGTAGCAATCGCGTGCTGCGGGCTTGGGGCGTGATGTCGTGTAGGCGACAGATGACGCACTACCGCGATGGCGATGGCGATGGCTTCGCGCTCGGCCTCGGAACGGCAAGAGCTTTCGTCCTCCTGCGGAGGCCGAGTCACTTTCTCTTTGCGTGCTCAAAGAGAAAGTAACCAAAGAGAAAGAGCACCCCGCTTGGCGCTTGCCGGGCTCCTGCCCGGCAAGTCCGTGAGTCGGGGCCGGGCTTTTCGACCGGACTCCTGTCCGGGCGAAAAGGCATCGACATCCATGTCGATGCCCGCTGCGCGGCCTGTCGTCCCCGACTCACCGCCACACAAGGGACCCCGGGCAGAGCGGCGGGCCATCCTGGCCCGCACTCTTCAGAAAAGCCAAAGCAACAGCCGTACGGCACCTGCCGCACGCAGACGCCGCAATTCTTCTCTGATACCGAGGAGAGGCTGCTTGAACCAGTTTCCGTCGTCTGCTTTCGACCTCATAGCTGCCGGTCACGAAGACACGACGGGGCTCGGTGTGGGACGATCCCAATCGGGATTTGCGTTGGATGTATAACCCGATTCAGGGTGAGCAATGTCAAGCGGCTCAATGAAATAAGGGCCTCGGGTCCCGCGTGGCGCGAGATGTATAACCCGACCCAGGTCGGTCTATTAGGTAGTTAGATTGCAATCAGGGGAATTGCGGTGGACGAGAAAGAGGCGATCGCCTTGAACACCAGCTTGGCCGCGAGCCGTATTCTCTCGCTTGGTGCTCATCGGCTCAGCTCATCTCTTGATACGTTCTCTGGGTGGCTGCTGGCAGGCTTTGGCGCGGTCTTTGGCTTGCTTATCGCCAACTTCGCAACACTGAGCGCGCACATCAATGCATCAAATCTCAAGCTAGGGGCCGGGCTATTTCTCGTTGCTGCCGCCTTCGCTGCAACCCAGAAGTTACTCGCAGCGTACGTGGCTGCTGGCACCGCAGCCGGAGAGGATGGGCGAGGTATCGGCAAAGAGCTCGCAAGCGGAGCGATTCCCCTAGACGTGGACTCAATGTACGAACAAGTCAGACTGGGGCTTTTTTGGCCGCTGAGCAGCTTGAATGCCCGCATGACAGCAAAGGCTCAGACCGGTGACGTTGCGGTCACAGGGCGGCATCATGCCAAGGCCAGCCAAATTCAGTTTCTTCTTGTTTTGCTCCAATCCGGATTTAGCATTGCTTCCGCTGCTTGTGTTGTTCGTGGCATTGCAATCTAACATTTCGTTCAAGGCGGACGGCTGCACCGCCGCTTAACTCCAGCGTTAGGCCTCATGGAGAGATTACGCATGATTCGTGCAGTTCTCGTAGCAGCGACGCTACTCCTCGCACTTCCCGTCGCGGCCCAATCCGCCCAGACCTTCTCGCAAGCAGATGCGAACGCGGAGGCACAACGGAGCCGGCATCTGGCCGCAGTGTCGAGCTACGCTGATACATGGGCAGAGTTCAACAATCAAAACCACCTCGATGAACGTGACGGCTGTTACTTCAAAGCCGAAGGCGAACTGACACAAATCCTTGAAATCGATGGGTCGGGAAAGGTTGTCGGCTACTACACCGATCAGGACAATGGCCGCTCCCGTTGCTGGCGAGCAACCTACTTGGGCGTCGTGTTCCCCAAGCCGCCGTTTGCGCCGTACTGGCACAAGCTGGTCATGCATTGAGGCCTAACAACTCATTGTCGCCGCTTAGCTCAGGCGTTAGGCGCATAACAGCTATCGGGGGTTCCTTTGAAGCTACCCAATTGGTTCAAGATCATCTGGTGGCTGATACTTGTTGGCCTGCTCACCGCGTTTCTATGGCATCGCTATCCAGAGCTGGCCATAGGTCGCGCCGTTCCAGCCGATATTGTCGTGTTTGTCATTTGGGCTGCGCTTCTCCTAGCTCCGCTGTTTAGCGAAGTGTCGCTGCTGGGGATCACTCTCAAGCAGCAGATTAGCGAACTCAAGGAGTACGTTGCGAGCCAAATCACGGATGTAAAGAGCGAGGTTAGAAGCGCCGTGGATGTTCGCGCTACCTTCAGCCCACACTTCAATATTCCTGCACCTGCAGCTGATGCCCAACTTCCTGAAATAGAGCGGCGCATTAAATCAGCAGTCTCGGATGCACTGGCAGAGCACGGGATTCAGCAGCCACCTACTCCCGCTCAAGTTCCTGTGCCTCAAGACGTGACGCTGTTGTTCGCCACCCGTTACAACCTAGAGAAGGAACTTCGTCGTATTGGTGAGTCACGCCAACTGACTGGGGACACGCGTCGTCCGATGCCCGTGCTGCAACTCACTCGCGCACTGATACAGACGGAGCTTCTTGAGCCTCGGCTAGCGAACGCCATCCGAGAGGTTTATTCAGTCTGCTCTCCAGCAATACACGGCGAGCCAGTCACTCAGGAGCAAGTAGCTTTCGTCCAGGCCGTGGGTCCAGAATTGATTGCGGCGCTAGGAGCCATTACGTGAGGCACGCGCCTAACATTTCGTTTAAGGCGGACGGCTACGCCGCCGCTTAACTCCAGCGCTAGGCCCCAAGGTGCGACCACATGGCATCGAACAAAAACCAGCATTTTGTCCCTCGCTGCTACTTGCGTCCCTTCAGTTCAGATTCTGCTAAAAAAACTATCAACCTATACAACATTGATCGTTTGGCACTCATCTACGGGGCACCAATTAAAAGTCAGTGTTCTCGTGACTATTTTTATGGTTCAGATCCTCGTCTAGAAAGCGCAATCCAAGCTGTAGAGGGCGGTTACGCAACCGTGCTTCCTAGCGTGCTGAAGTACAACGAGCCGGTAGACGCAAGAGCTCGCGTTGTGCTTCCGCGGTTTTGGTTTTTACAACATACAAGGACAGAAGCTGCGTCTCAGCGAATGGTCGCCATGTCCGCAGAAGCTGACTCACTAATCGACCATGCGGACGAAGATTTTAGGGTTGAAATTAAACAAGCAGTTCAATTTGCACTTGGCGCATATGCCGAGATGCTGGACGCTCTAGACGACCTAAAAATCGTTCTCGCGCGAAACCGCACGCAGACTCCATTTATAACTTCCGATGACCCGGCAATCATGGTCAACCGCTGGCTTCACAATAACAGGCTTGTTATGGGCCCTGGTTATGGGATAAGTGCAGCGGGCTTGATTTGCATCCTTCCGCTTTCACCAACCGTATGCTGCATCTTCTATGACGACGGGATCTATAGCATCCCAAACTCGTACAGCTGGATTGACATTCGTTCGAGCGATGACGTCGACTCCATAAACAATATGCAGTACTTGAACTGCGCCGCAAATCTGTACTTCCATGACAGTAAATTCTCTGAACTATTCGACAGTTTGCGTGCAGCCAATCACGATAGCCGTCCAGAGGTGCGACATAGGGTTCATTACGCGATCAAGTCAAAATCGGAAAGCGGTGTATCGACGTATGCAGTAGTCGACAAGAGCGCCATTCCGGAGCACACGGATGCACTCATTCACATGGAGGCCATACGCATTTCACCGGAGAAGTGGCCCAGCTTCCTGAAATGGCGCCCAAACGGCAGCTATTTCTCAAACGACACAGGCGTAGGCCACATACGGCGGCAGCATGCTTCTTCGCGTTTAGGTGATCGTCCCTACACTAAGCGGAGGACCGGGCATTGAGGCCTAACAATTCATTCGAGGCGGACGGCTTCGCCGACGCTTAACTCTAGCGTTGAACGTCCGCTTCTGGCCGAAAGCCGACACTAGCAATAACAGCTGAAAGTCAGCTTCAAACAGGTATGCCCCAGTTTCCAGGCTCTTTTGCTCTCCCGCTCTTGGCAACCGCGCAGCGGTTGCGCACCGAGTGCGGGCCAGGATGGCCCGCTGCTCTACCCGGGGTCCCTTGCGCGGCGGTGAGTCGGGGTCGACAGGCCGCGCAGCGGGCATCGACAGGGATGTCGATGCCTTTTCGCCCGGACAGGAGTCCGGTCGAAAAGCCCGGCCCCGGCTCACGGACTTGCCGCCCATGGATGGGCGGCAAGCGCCAAGCGGGGTGGCCTTTCTCTTTGGTTACTTTCTCTTTGGCCACGCAAAGAGAAAGTGACTCGGCTGCCGCAGGCAGACGAAAGCTTTTGCCTCTGATGCTTATCGCTCTGAACGAAGCAAGAGCATCGCGCGCGAGCGCGCTCCTACAAGGGTATTGGTTGCTGGGCGAAGTGCGATGCCTGCCTTCGCAGGCATGACGGATGTGGAAGGGCGCAGCGCAAACCGCCCTCGCCTACAATGCGGACGATCCCACCGCCACGGACCACTTCATGCCCCGCCTGCGCGTCAAACGCTACCTGCTGACCGGTCTGCTCACCTTCATTCCGTTGTGGGTGACCTGGCTGGTGTTCAAGTTCGTGCTGGGCATGCTGGCCGGGATCGGCGCGCCGCTGGTGGCCGCACTGCTGAACGGCCTGGCGCTGGTGGCGCCGCACACGGCCGAGTCGCTGAAGATGGAGTGGCTGGTCTTCATCGTCGCGCTGGTGATCACGCTGCTGGCGCTTTACCTGCTCGGCTTCGTGGCGAACCGGGTGATCGGCCAGCGTTTCATCAATGCGTTCGACGGCCTGCTCGCGCGCATTCCGCTGGTGCAGACGATCTACGGCGGCACCAAGAAGCTGATGGCGGTGCTGCAGAACAAGCCGTCCGGGGTGCAGCGCGTGGTGCTGGTGGATTTCCCGCGCCGCGGCATGAAGGTGGTGGGCTTCGTCACGCGGGTGATGATCGAGGAAGGCAGCGGCCGCGAGATGGCGGCGGTATACATCCCGACCACGCCGAACCCTACCGGCGGCTATCTGGAGGTGGTGCCGCTGGACGAACTCACGCCGACCGACTGGACAATGGACCAGGCCATGGCCTTCATCATTTCCGGCGGCGCGGTGGCACCCGATACCCTGCCCGCCTCGCCTGCACTGCCGCACCGCGACGAAACCGGGAACCCTGCATGAGCCTGCGCCGCATGCTGTTGTCGCTCCTGCTTGGCATGGCCGCCACGTCCGCACATGCAGCTGGCCCGGATGCGACCGACTGGATCACCCCGGCCGAAGCCAGCCAGTTCCGCACCACCCCCAGCTACGCCGACACGCTCGGTTATCTGCAGCGGCTGCAGCGGGCCGCGCCGGGCGTGATCCATCTCGAAACTTTCGGTACCACACCCGAAGGCCGGCCGATGACGGTGGTGATCGCCAGCGGCGATGGCACGTTCGATCCGGACGCCGCGCGCTCTGCGCACAAACCCGTCGTGCTGCTGCAGGCAGGCATCCACCCCGGCGAGATCGAGGGCAAGGACGCCGGGCTGATGTTGCTGCGCGATATCGCGGTCACCCGCAAGTATCCGCACCTGCTCGACCATATGGTGCTGGTCTACATCCCGGTGTTCAGCGTGGACGGCCACGAGAATGCTTCGCCGTACCACCGCATCAACCAGAACGGCCCGGACAGCATGGGCTTCCGCGGCCAGTCGCAATACCTCAACCTCAACCGCGACTATGTGAAAGCCGATGCGCCGGAAATGCGCGCATGGCTGAAGCTGTGGCAGCGCTGGCTGCCGGACTTCCTGATCGACGTGCACACCACCGACGGCGCCGACTACCAGTACGACCTCACCTGGTACACCGAAGACCCGCACAAGCTCGACCCGGCTGTGAGTGCCTGGCAGCACGACGCGATCGTCAACCACGCGATGCCGGCGTACGAGAAGCGCGGCCACCTCGCCTCGATCTACCTGGAGTTCAAGGACGGCCGCGACCCGCGCAAGGGCATCCAGAACTTCGGCTCCGGCCCGCGCTTCTCCACCGGCTACGCCGCGCTGCAGAACCGCCCCGCGCTGCTGATCGAGACGCACATGCTGAAGCCCTACGCCAACCGCGTGCGGGCCGTCTACGACCTGGTCGAGCTGATGCTGGAACAGATCGGCGCGCACCCGGCCGCCCTGCTTGCCGCCACCGCGAAGGCGGATGCGGACACCGTTGCCCGCGCCCGTGATGCGAACGCGCGCGTGGCGCTGACCTTCAAGCCCGATCTGCAACCGACGACCTTCGAACTCAAGGGCTACGCGTTCACGCTGAGCCACAGCGACATTTCCAACAGCGAGTGGATCCGCTACGACCCCGGCCAGCCGAAGAACTACACGATCGACAACTGGAACGGCCTGCTGCCGGACCTGTCGATCGCCCCGCCGGCCGCCTACGTGGTGCCGGCGCAATGGACCGCGATCATCGACAGGCTCGATGCCCACGGCATCCGCTACCGGCGCACCGAACGAGCGCAGACGCTCCGTGCCGAGGGCTACCAGCTCGACGACCCGGCCTGGGCCAGTCGGCCGTTCGAAGGCCACCTGATGCTGCGCGACTTCACCTTGCACGCCGTGCCGCGCGAGATGACCCTGCCGGCCGGCTCGGCGGTCGTGCCGCTGGACCAGCGCGCCGCCAACGTGGCGATCGAGCTGCTCGAACCGCAGGCGCCGGACTCGCTGCTGCGCTGGGGCTACCTCGATGCGGTGTTCGAGGCCAAGGAATACGGCGAACCGCGCGTGGTGGAACGGCTGGCGCGCGAGATGCTGGCCAAGGACCCGGCGCTGAAGGCCGCGTTCGAGCAGAAGCTGCACGACGATCCCGCGTTCGCCGCCGACTCCCGCGCCCGGCTGATGTTCTTCTTCGAACGCTCGCCCTGGTACACCGCCCAGCACGTCGGGGCCTACCCCGTGCTGCGCCTGGACGCCGCACAGCTGCAGCATGTGTCGGCGCCTGTCCAGTCCATTGGCGGCCACGGCACCCCTGACCTTTGACACTGTGCCACCCATGACGTTTGACCTAGCGTGAACGGCCATGCCCGCGTTCCGGGGGGGACCCGACGGCGCGGCCAGACGACACCACCCATCATCCACAGAGGGATATCCATGACCAAGCAGTATCTGAAGCCCCTGGCGCTGGCACTGGCCGTAAGCGCCGCCCTGACGCTGGGCGCCTGCGGCAAGCAGGAACCGGCCGCCAACGCGCCGGCCGGCACCGCCAGCACCGCCCCGGCCGCCAGCAGCACCACCGCTGCCGCCGATCTGGGCAAGAGCATTTTCGACGTCAGCGAACTCGGCGACAGCGCGCTGGCCTGCCAGGACTTCAACGGCTTCGTCAACGCCAAGTGGGTGGCCGCCAACCCGATCCCGGCCGATCGCACCCGCTGGGGCGCGTTCGACCAGCTGGCCGAGGCCAGCCTGAACACCCAGCACGACATCGTCGACAAGGCCGCCAAGGGCGCCGCCACGGCCAAGGCCGGTTCGATCGAGCAGAAGATCGGCCTGCTGTTCCAGTCCGGCATGGACGAAGCGGCGATCGAGAAGGCCGGATTCGATCCGATCAAGCCGAAGCTCGACGCCATCGCGGGCCTGAAGAACGGCGGCGACGTGGCCGACTACATCACCAAGAGCTACGTCGACGGCGACGGCCAGGTGTTCGCGTTCGGCTCCGGCGCCGACTTCCAGCACGCCGACATGCAGATCGCGTACGCCAACGAAGCCGGCCTGGGCCTGCCGACCAAGGATTACTACAGCGACGCCAAGTACAAGGACATCCGCGACGCCTACGTCGACTACATCGCCAAGGCGCTCGAGCTGACCGGCGTGGCCGAGGCCGACGCCAAGAAGCAGGCTGCCGACGTGCTGGCCTTCGAAACCCAGCTGGCCGCCGCGTCGCTGAGCCGCGTCGACGAACGCGACCCGAAGAACCAGTACCACTTCGTCAGCGTCAAGGACGCCGACCGTGCCACCCCGCACTTCAGCTGGGAGAAATTCTTCGCCGCCCAAGGCGTGACCGTGGACAAGGGCTTCTCGCTGTCGCAGCCGAAGTTCTTCGCCGAGTTCGACAAGCTGCTCGCCAAGGCACCGATCGCCCAGTGGCAGGCGTACCTGCGCTTCCACACCATCGACGACGCCTCCAACTACCTGGGCAAGAACTTCCAGGACAACAAGTTCGCGTTCTACGGCAAGACCCTGTCCGGCCAGCCGGAACAGAAGGCCCGCTGGAAGCGCGTGCTGGGTGCCGTCAACGGCTCGATGGGCGAGGCGCTGGGCCAGCTGTACGTGGCCGAGATGTTCAAGCCCGAAGCGAAGGCACGCGCGCAGGAACTGGTCGACAACGTGCGCAACGCACTGAAGGCGCGCATCCAGAACCTCGACTGGATGAGCGACGAGACGAAGACCAAGGCGATCGCCAAGTGGGATACGTTCCTGCCGAAGATCGGCTACCCGGACAAGTGGCGCGACTGGTCGGGCCTGAACGTCACCGGTGACAACTACTACGGCAACGTGATGGCCGCGGCGAAGTTCAACTACGACTACGACATCGCCAAGATCGGCAAGCCGACCGACCGCAAGGAATGGGGCATGACCCCGCAGACGGTCAATGCGTACTACAACCCGACCGACAACACGATCAACTTCCCGGCCGCGATCCTGCAGCCGCCGTTCTTCGATGCCAAGGCCGACGACGGGATCAACTACGGCGGCATCGGCGCGGTGATCGGCCACGAGGCCAGCCACGGTTTCGACGACGAAGGCAGCCAGTTCGACGGCGCCGGCAACAACGTCAACTGGTGGAGCAAGGCCGACCGCGAGAAGTTCGACGCGCGCACCGACAAGCTGGTCGCCCAGTTCGACGCCTACACGCCGATCAAGGACAAGCCGGATGCGCACGTCAACGGCAAGCTGACCCTGGGCGAGAACATCGGCGACCTGGGTGGCCTGAACGCGGCCTACGACGCACTGCAGGTCGCGCTGAAGAAGAATCCCGAGGAAGCCGGCAAGCAGATCGATGGCTACACCCAGGACCAGCGCTTCTTCCTGAACTGGGCCCGCGTGTGGCGTGGTTCCATCCGCGAGAAGCAGGCCGTGCTGCAACTCAACACCGACCCGCACGCGCCGGCTTCGCTGCGTGCGATCGGCGCCCCGTCGAACATGCCGGCCTTCGCCAGCGCGTTCCAGTGCAAGCCGGGCGACGCGATGGTGCGTGCGGACGACAAGCAGGTGAAGATCTGGTAAGCCGACACCACCCGACGCCGCAGTTCATCGCGGCGTGAACTCAAGGCCCCGCATGCGAATGCGGGGCCTTTTTCGTGGAACGGCATTCGATGTTTCGCCGCCGTGGAAGCGCGAATCCGTATTTATGTATTGCAAATCATTCTCATTAAAAATATCGTATGCAACTGCGCCGGCCGGTGGTGCGCTTCGTAACCACGCATCGGCCGGGCTTCGGGGGCACGCCGGTCCGCGCGACGCACGCAGCCAGCCAGCCGCGTCCCCGATCCATCCGAAACCTGCCTCCAGCCATTGCGAAACACCTGCATTCGCCAGACCCGCCAGGCCCTGTCGACACGCACGCAACATCCATCAACGGAATCCCCATGTCATCCATCAAATCGCGCAAACACGCCGTCGGCTCCCGCAGGCAACCATCGACGGCGGGCATGCTGACAGCCGCGACGCTGGTCACCGGCCTGGCACTGGTCCACCCCGCGGTAGCCGCCGACGTGTCACCTTCCCCCGACGCCCAGATCGCCACCGCCAAGAACCTGCCGGGCGTGAAAGTGGAAGCCGTCACCGGCAACGACTACCGCGTCGACAAGCTGTCCTCGCCGAAATTCACCCAGCCGCTGCTGGACACCACGCAGACCATCAGCGTGATCACCAAGGAGCTGATCCAGCAGCAGGGCGCCACCACGCTGACCGAGGCGCTGCGCAACAGCCCGGGCGTAGGCACCTTCTATGTCGGCGAGAACGGCAGCACCAACACCGGCGACAGCATCTACATGCGCGGTTTCGACACGTCGGGCAGCATCTTCGTCGACGGCGTGCGCGACCTCGGCTCGATCTCGCGCGACGTGTTCAACGTGGAGCAGGTGGAAGTGGCCAAGGGTCCGGCCGGCACCGACTACGGCCGCACCGCACCCACCGGCTCGGTGAACCTGGTCAGCAAGCAGCCGCAGCTGGGCAACGGCATCTCCGGTTCGATCGGTTACGGCAGCGGCCAGCACCGGCGCGCCACCGCCGACTGGAACCAGACGCTGGGCGAGCACGCCGCCTTCCGCCTCAACGTGATGGGCCAGGACAGCGGCGTGCCGGGACGCGACAAGGTCGAGAACGACCGCTGGGGTATCGCCCCCTCGCTGGCGTTCGGCCTGAAGACGCCGACCCGCGTCTATCTCGACTTCCTGCATGTGCGGCAGAACAACCTGCCCGACGGCGGCGTGCCCACCATCGGCCTGCCCGGCTACACCAGCCCCGATCCGGCGCGCCCGTTCCTCACCGACGCCGCCATGGTCGACCCGCAGAACTTCTACGGCACCAGGGCCGACCACGACGACGTCGAGGCGGACATGTTCACCGCCATCGTCGAACACGACTTCTCGCCCGACGTGGTCCTGCACAACACCACGCGCTGGGGCCGCACGCACCAGGACTACCTGCTGACCTCGTTCCGTGGCGATACCGCCAACCTGCTCACCCCGAACGCCGCCGACCCTTCGACCTGGACCATCGCGCGCAGCCTGCCGACCTTCAAGGACCAGACCAATCGCATCCTCACCAACCAGACCAACGTCACCGCGAATTTCGACACCGGCGGCATCACGCACAACCTCAGCGCCGGCATCGAGCTGACCCGGGAAAAGGCTGGCACGGTCGGCTTGGCCGCGCTCAACGGCAGCGCGTGGCCGGCGGCGAACCTGTATCACCCGAACGCCGACGTCAGCGGCCTGGTCTACGGCCGCACCGGGGCGCACAGCGAGGGCCAGACCGATACCGAGGCCGCCTACCTGTTCGATACGCTGAAGTTCAACGAGCAATGGCAGGTCAACGCCGGCATGCGGCTGGACCACTACACCACCGACTTCAGCAGCATGGTGGTCTGCGGCGCCCGCAACGGCCCGGCCTGTGGCGTCCTGCCGGCCAGCAGCGTGCTGCCCGGCGTGGACAGCAGCAAATCCGGCAACCTGCCCAACTACAAACTCGGCGTGCTGTACAAGCCGGTCGCCAACGGCAGCGTCTACGCGAACTTCGCCGTGTCGCAGGAACCGCCGGGCGGCAACACGCTCGCCCTCAGTGCATCGGCCAACAGCGCCGACAACCCGAACCTCGACCCGCAGAAGGCGCGCACGATCGAGCTCGGCACGAAGTGGGACCTGCTCGGCGAGAAGCTGCTGCTGACCGGCGCGCTGTACCGCACCACCGTCAGCAACGACCTCGTGCAGGATCCGGTCGACCTGCAGTACTACCAGATCGGCAGGAAGCGCGTGCAGGGCATCGAACTGAGCGCGGTCGGCAAGCTCAGCGACAACTGGGCGGTCAGCGCCGGCTACACCATCATGGACGCCAAGGTGCTCACCGGCAAAGCCGTGGCCAACGACGGCTCCAGTGACCTGGCCTACACGCCGAAGAGCGCGTTCACCGCGTGGACCACCTATCACCTGCCGTTCAACCTCACCATCGGCGGCGGTGCCCGCTACGCCGGCGAGATGAAGCGCGGTACCGACGGTGCGGTCGGCACGCCGGCCTACACCGAGGCGTACTGGGTGTTCGACGCCATGGCCAGCTACCCGGTCAACAAGCACTTCGACCTGCAGTTGAACCTGTACAACCTGTTCGACAAGGACTACGTCGCGGCGATCAACAAGAGCGGCTACCGTTACACCCCGGGCACGCCGCGCGCGGCCATGCTCACCGCCAACCTGCGCTTCTGATCCGAGAGACTGCACCGCCCTGCTCCCCTTTCGGCGCAGGGTCCCCTCAGGAACCCGCCATGCTGCTGCACATACCCGACGTCCTCAGCCGCGAACAGGTCACGCAGATGCGCGCCATGCTCGACGCGGCCGACTGGACCGACGGCCGCGAGACGGTCGGCGCGCAAGGCGCGCAGGTGAAACGCAACCAGCAGTTGCCGGATGCCTCGCCGCTGCGCCAGCAACTGGGCCAGCTCGTGCTGGCCGCGCTGGCAAGGAGTCCGCTCTACCATGCGGCAACGTTGCCGCTGCGCACCCTGTCGCCGCGTTTCAACCGCTATCAGGGCGGAGGCCAGTACGGTTTCCACGTCGACGGCGCCGTGATGGCGCTGTCGGGCGATGCGCAGTTGCGCAGCGACGTTTCCTGCACGCTGTTCCTCAGCGAGCCGGACGAATACGACGGCGGCGAGCTGATCGTCAACGACACCTACGGCGAACACGAAGTGAAGCTGCCGGCCGGCGACCTGATCGTCTATCCGTCGAGCAGCCTGCATCGCGTCACGCCAGTGACCCGCGGTGCGCGCATGGCCTCGTTCTTCTGGGTGCAAAGCCTGATTCGCGACGATAGCCGGCGGCGCCTGTTGTTCGAGCTGGACAGCTCGATCCAGCGCCTGACCCAGGGCGGCGCCGATGCCGCCTCGCTGCTGCAGCTGACCGGCGTCTACCACAACTTGCTGCGCCAGTGGGCCGAAACCTGAGCGCACGCCGCGGCTGCCGAATGGCCGTCGCAGCCCGCCATGGTTCCCAGCGCGCGCCGCGGGGCGGATAATCGTCGGCCCCCTGAAGCAACCCGGCTGAAAAATGTTCGTTCCTGGTCAACGCTGGATCTCCTCCGCCGAACCCGAGCTTGGCCTCGGCACCGTCCTGCGCGTCGAAGGGCGCGGGGTACAGGTGCTGTTCGCCAAGGCCGGCGTGCTGCGCCCGTACGCGATCGACTCGGCGCCGCTGATCCGCGCCGAGTTCCGCGCCGGCCAGCGCGTGGCCGGCAAGGGCATCGCGTTCCTGGTCGAGCGCGTCGAGATCAAGGACGAGCTGCTGATCTATCGTGGCGAGGGCCGCGAGTTGCACGAAGGACAGCTCGACGACGAGCAGAGCGTGAGCCAGGCCGATGACCGCCTGGTCGGCGGCCGCACCGATGCCGTGGCGCAGTTCGAGCTGCGCCTGGAAGGCCTCAAGCGGCGTGCCGAGGCACGCCGTTCGCCGATGTGGGGCCTCGGTGCGGCACGCATCGGACTGGTGCCGCACCAGCTGCGCGTGGCCGGCATCGCCTCCGCGCGGCGGCCGCCGCGAGTGCTGCTGGCCGACGAGGTAGGCCTGGGCAAGACCATCGAAGCGGGCATGGTCATCGCGCGCCAGCTCGCCACCGGACGCGCTTCGCGCGTGCTACTGCTGTTGCCCGACACCCTGGTGTACCAGTGGTTCGTGGAGATGCTGCGCCGCTTCAACCTCAGCTTCGCGATCTACGACGAGGAGCGCTGCGAGGCGCTGGAACAATCCGGCGACGCCGGCAATCCGTTCGAAGACGAGCAACTGGTGATCGCCGACTTCGGCTTCCTGGAAAACTCGCCCAAGCACGCGCAGCAGTTGCTGGAAGCGCCGTGGGACCTGCTGGTGGTGGACGAAGCGCATCACCTGGCATGGTCGCCGGAGACAGCCAGCCCGCGCTACACGATGGTGGAGAAACTGGCCGCGGCGATCCCCGGCGTGATTCTGCTCACTGCCACCCCGGAACAGCTCGGCCGCAGCGGCCACTTCGCCCGCCTGCGCCTGCTCGATCCGCAGCGCTACCACGATCTGGACGGCTATCTGGCCGAAGCGGACACCTACCTGGCGCTGTCGAAGATCGCCGACCGCCTGCTCGACGGCAAGCCGCTCGACGACGCCCAGCGCGCCGCCCTGGCCGAAGCGTTCCACGGCGACGCCGTGCTCAGCGCGCGGCTGGCCGACCCGGCCAGGGCGGAGAACGCGCGCGAACTGCTGGCCGCACTGATCGACCGCCACGGCACCGGCCGCGCGATGTTCCGCAACAACCGCGCCGGTGTCGGCGGCTTCCCGAAGCGCTTGCCCGAGTGGCATCTGCTGGACGCCGACCGGCTCGACGAAAGCACGCGCCAGGCGCTCTTGGCCGAATTCCACGCCGACATCCAGCAGCCGTCGCCGCTGATCGAGGTCGACTACGCCGCCGATCCGCGCATCGACACCCTGATCGCCCTGCTCGATCGACACCCGCAGGACAAGTTCCTGCTGATCTGCCGCAGCCAGGCCAAGGTGCTGGCGCTGGAGGAAGCGCTGCGCACGAAGAGCGGCGTCGGCGTGGCGCGTTTCCACGAAGGCCTCAGCATCGTGCAGCGCGACCGCAACGCCGCGTATTTCGCCCAGCCCGACGGCGCGCGCCTGCTGCTGTGTTCGGAGATCGGCTCGGAAGGCCGCAACTTCCAGTTCGCGCACCGGCTGGTCCTGTGGGACCTGCCGCTGGATCCGGACCTGCTCGAACAGCGCATCGGCCGGCTCGACCGGATCGGCCAGAAGCACGACATCGACATCCATATCCTCGCCGTGGCCGACAGTGCCCAGCACGTGCTGGCGCGTTGGTACGACGAGGGCGTCGATGCCTTCCGCATGAGCCCGGCCGACGGTCGCGAACTGCTGCGCCGCTATGGCGAGGCGCTGACCCGATTGGCCGACGAGCATGCGCGCGGCGACGACAACCGCGACCAGGAACTGGACGCGCTGCTGGCCGAGACCCGCGCCAGCCACGAGCAGATGGCCCAGCTGATCCGCCGCGGCCGCGATCATCTGCTGGAACTGGCTGCCAGCCGCGACCTGCACGCCGACGAGTTGCAGCAGGCCTTCGCCCGCGAAGACCACGATCCCGGCCGCGACGCCTTCGTGCAACGCCTGCTAGAGGCCTTCGGCATCCACGCCGAGGAACTCGGCGGCCACGTGCTGCTGCTCGACCCGCAATACCTGTCCACCGACGCCCTGCCCGGCTTCGCCGACGGTCCGCAGTCGGTGACGTTCGCGCGCGAGGTGGCACTGTCGCGCGAGGAGCTGCCGCTGCTGCGGCTCGACCACCCGCTGGTCGCCGGCGCCATGGATCTGGCGCTGTCCGGCGAGCAGGGCAACGCCGCCTTCATGGTCGACGACGTGCTGTCGCCGCGTACCGCGCTGCTGCAGGCGGTATTCGTGCTGGAATGCGTGGCCGACCGCCGGCTCGATGCCGAGCGCTTCCTGCCGATCCTGCCGATCGTGGTCACCGTCGACACCCGGCTCGCCGAGCGTGCCGATTTCGCGCCCAGCGAGATCGCGCTGCGCAAGGCCAGCGACCGCAACATCGAAGTGGCGCGCTACCGCAAATTCCTCGGCAAGCTGGTACCGCCGATGCTGGAGCGCGCCGAGGCACTGGCCGGCACACGCGGACAGGCGCGCATCGACGAGGCCGTCAACCTGGCCACGGAGACACTGGATGCGGAACTGTCGCGCCTGCGGGCCCTGCACGCGGTGAACCCGTCGGTCAGCGAGACGGAAATCGCGGCCATCGTCGCCGAACGCTCCGAGCTGCTGGCCGCTCTGCCGCAATCGCGCCTGCGGCTGGACGCGGTGCGCTTCGTGGTCAGCGCGGACTTTCTCGCGCTGCGCTGAGGCCTGCCCTCCCTGCGTGCGGGAAGAGTCCGCGGCGAAACCGCCCTCAGGCCGACGCCGACGCCACGCGCATGCGCTGCCCGATGCCGCCCACGCGGTAACCCACGGTCAGCAGCGCCAGCCAGACGACGCCCACGTACAGCGCCACGCGGGTGTCCGCGCTGTAGCCGAGCATCACCAGCACGAACGCGAGAAATGCCAGGCAGATCACGCTGCTCAGCGGGAACCAGCGCAACCGGAAGGCCAGCGGCAGCAGCTGCTGCCGACGGAAGCGCCAGTGCGCCACCAGCACCATGCCCCAGGTCCACACCGTATTGAACGCGAGGATCGACATCATCATGCCGAAGATGCGCCCGGGCACCAGGTAGTTCATCAGCACGCCGAACAGCAGGA
>Ga0207690_10000980_pt1 | contig 18305 bp, 16 predicted proteins | sample KBSC23metaG_FD_184315 | JGI IMG/M metagenome (GOLD analysis project Ga0207690, IMG submission 184315) | Corn rhizosphere microbial communities from Kellogg Biological Station, Michigan, USA - KBS C2-3 metaG (SPAdes) (version 2) | ecosystem: Host-associated > Plants > Roots > Rhizosphere > Soil ...
ATGTTCATGCTCGTCTTCATCCGCGACCTCGGCAGCTCGCTGATGTTCTTCGCCGCCTTCCTCGCCCTGCTCTACGTGGCGACCGGGCGCTTCTCCTTCATCGTGATCGGGATGGCGATGTTCTTCCTCGGCGCCTGGTTCTTCGCCACCACCGTGCCGCACGTCCACGAGCGGGTCGACGTCTGGCTCCACCCCTATGCGGAAGCGCAGGGCAACGGGTACCAGATCCTGCAGTCGATCTTCGCCCAAGCCGACGGCGGCCTCTTCGGCAAGGGCTTTGGGCAGGCATTGATCACGATCCCCGGCACCCACCCACCGGCGCCGCTGCTGCCGGCGGCCGAAACCGACACGATCTACGCGCTGATCGTCAACGAGCTCGGGCTGTTCGGCGCCTGCGGGCTGATCCTCGTCTACCTGCTGATCACCGCCCGCGGCTTCAAAGTCGCGCTGCTGGCGAACGACGGCTTCTCGAAGCTGCTGGCGACGGGGCTGACCGCGGTCTTCGCGATCCAGGCCTTCGTGATCATCGGCGGCGTCACCAGGGTGATCCCGCTGACCGGCGTCACCCTGCCCTTCATCAGCTACGGCGGTAGCTCGATCGTCGCCAACTTCGTGCTGCTGGCGCTGCTGCTGCTGGTCTCCGACCGCGCCCGCCGTGAAGCCGCCGAGCCGGCGGGACGGGCTGCCCTCGGAGGAATGCTGTGAACCGCCAGATCGTCAAATTGTTCGCCTTCATCGTCGTCCTCTTCGCGATCTTGGTCGGCTTCACGTCTTACTGGTCGGTCTTCGACGCCAAGGCGTTGAAGGAAAAGGAAGCGAACCGGCGGCCGCTACTGGAGCAGCAGCAGATCCGCCGCGGCCGCATCCTCGCCGCCGACGGCACCGTGATCGCGAAGTCGGTGGCGAAGGGGCAGGGCTCTTCGAAGCGCTACGTCCGGCGTTATCCGGAAGGTTCCCTTTTCGGCCACCCGATCGGATACAGCTTCGTGCGCTACGGGGATTCCGAGTTCGAGCAGTTCCACAACGAAGAATTGATCGGCGAAGAATCGGAATTCGGCTCGATCCTGGAAGAAATCCTCGGCCACACCCAAGAAGGCAACGACATCGTCACCAACATCGACACCGAAGCGCAGCGGGTGGCGCAGAGCGCGCTAGAAGAAGCGGGTTTCGGCGCAGTCGTTGCGTTGGTGCCGCAAACGGGCGAAGTGAAAGTAATGGCCTCCAACGCGCCGTTTGACCCGAACCGGGTCCCGAACGAATACTCGAAGCTGGCCACCAACAAAATCGAAACGCCGCTGCTGAACCGGGCGACGCAGGGGCTCTACCCACCGGGTTCGACCTTCAAGGTCGTGACTGCGGCGACGGGGCTGGAAAGCGGCGTGATCACGCCGGAAACGACGATCAACGCGCCAGGCTCCCTCGAAGTCGAAGGAACGCCGCTGCAGAACGACTTCAACCAGGACTGGGGCTCGATCACGCTCGACACCGCCCTCACCAACTCGGTCAACACCTGGTTCGGTCAGCTCGGCCAGCAGGTCGGCCAGGACGCGCTGTTCGAACAGATGGAAAAGTTCGGCTTCAACGCGACGCCGGCGATCGACCTACCGAGCGAAGAGGTCTACGACAGCGGCATCTACTCGGAAGAACATCTCCTGCACAAGAATGACCCGGTCGACCTTGCCCGCGTCGCGATCGGCCAGGAGCGCTTGTTGGCAACCCCGCTGCAGATCGCCGAGGTCGCCGCCGCGATCGCCAACGGCGGCAAGCTGATGAAGCCGCAGATCTGGAACCGGGTGATCAACCCCGACGGCCGCGTCATCGACCGCCTCAACCCCTCCGTCTACAGTGAAGCGGTCAGCGCCCAGACCGCGGAACAGCTGACGACTGCGATGGAAGGCGTGGTCAACGAAGGGACCGGCACCAACGCGGCGATCTCCGGCGTCCCCGTCGCCGGCAAGACCGGCACCGCAGAAACGCCGGGCAACGAAGCCTGCGGTGGCGGCGAAAACGAGAACCAGGCCTGGTTCATGGGCTTCGCCCCGGCGAACGAACCGAAGATCGCAATCGCCGCCTCGGTCGAGTGCACCGAACAGTTCGGTAACGACGTAGCAGCCCCGATCTTCCGCGAAGTCGCAGAAACGATCCTGAACGGAGAAGAAGGTTGACGGGCCTCAAATACCCCTATATGGAGGGAAATCGGCCCATCAACCGGGAAATGGAGGACGTGGGTGGCTGAGATAGCTGAGGGCAGCGTCGTCGACAATCGCTACCGGGTCCTGCGCCGGATCGGGTCCGGGGGGATGGCCGACGTCTGGCTGGCCGAAGACACGCACCTGCAGCGGCAGGTGGCGCTGAAGGTCCTGCACCGCCGCTACCTCCAGGACCAGGAGTTCGTCGGCCGCTTTCAGCGCGAGGCCGAGCACGCTGCCGGGCTGCAGCACCCGAACGTGGTCGCCGTCTACGACCGCGGCGCGGACGGCGACATCAACTACATCGCGATGCGCTACGTCGAGGGGCCGACGCTGAAGGAGTTGATCGACCGCGGCCTGACGCCGCCGCAGGCGGTGGCGTTGGTCCGCCAGGTGCTGGAGGCGGCCCGCTTCGCCCACCGCAACGGGATCGTCCACCGCGACCTGAAGCCGCAGAACGTAATCGTCGACGAGGAGGGCAAGGCCGTCGTCACCGACTTCGGCATCGCCCGCGCCGGCGTCTCCGACATCACCCAGACCGGCTCGGTGATGGGAACGCCGCACTATCTCTCGCCCGAGCAGGCGCAGGGGCACGACGTCACCTCGGTCTCTGACCTCTACTCGATCGGGGTGATCCTCTACGAGGCGCTGACCGGGCGGGTCCCGTTCGAGGGCGAAAGCGCGGTGGCGGTGGCGATGAAACAGGTCTCGCAGACGCCGCAGCGGCCGAGCTCGATCAACCCGCAGGTCTCGCCCGCGCTCGACGCAGTGGTAATGCGGGCGCTGGAGAAGGACCCCGGCAACCGCTTTCAGAGCGCCGACGCGTTCATCGCTGCCCTCGACGCGGCAATGAAAGATCCGGGGGTCAGCCGCAACACCGCGGCAATGGCGCCGCTACCACCGGTCGTCGGCGTGCCCGAGGAGGAGGCGCCGCCGGAGGAAGACCGCAAACGCAACTGGTGGCTGTGGGCGCTGTTGGTGGCGGCGATCGTGATCGGCATCCTCGCCGGCCTGGCGCTGACCCGTGACACGACGACGAAGGTGCCGAACGTGACCGGCATCCCGCTCAACGTCGCCGTCAACCTGCTGCAGCAGGACGGCTTCTCGGTCGGCGAAGTGACCCGGGTCGAACGGCAGGCGCCGGCGAACGAAGTGCTGGAGCAGGAACCGGCGGCCTCGCCTCCCGCCAAGCAGGCCGAGGAAAACTGCGCCTTCATCACCCTCTTCTGCTCGAAGCCGAAGGTGAATCTGACCGTCAGCGCCGGGCCAGGCCAGGCAAAAGTCCCCTCGCTGGCGGGTGGGACGCAGGCGGAAGCGACGAAGGAACTGGAAGAAGCCGGATTCAAGGTCGCCGTCCAGAGAGTCAATTCGGACAAGGTTGAAGAAGGGTCGGTGGTCCGCTCCGAACCAGGTGGCGGCACGACCGCGACCAAAGGCTCGACCGTCACCCTTTTTGTCTCACGCGGGCCGAAGCTGGTTAAGGTGCCGGTCGTTGTCGGCAGCCAGCGGAAGGTTGCGGTGGAAGCGATCCGCTCGCGCGGGCTCACTCCTAGCGTCAGCGAAGAAGAAGACCCGGCCTCGAAGGGGCAGGTGATCCGCCAGTCGCCGAGCGCCGGCACCGCGGTCGAACCGGGCTCGACGGTGACGATCGTCGTCTCCAGCGGCAAACGGCAGGCAACGGTGCCAGGCGTGATCGGCAAGGAACGCCGCGAAGCGGTGGAACTGATCCGCGCCGCCGGGCTCACGCCTGAAGTCGAAGAAGAAGAAACCGAAGTGCCGAGCCAGATCGGGCGTGTCACCGACCAGTTCCCGACTCCCCGGAGCGAAGTCGAACCGGGCTCGACGGTGACGATCGTGGTCGGCAAGCGGGCGGCCGGGCCGATCGAAGAAGAAGGGGAAACGGGGTGAGGGTCGCGGTCCTCTCCGGCGGCCGCTCCTCCGAGCACGACGTCTCGCTGCGCTCCGGCGCGGCGGTGGCGCGCGGCCTGCGCGAGGCGGGGCACGAGGCGGTCGAGGTGACGATCGGCCGCGACGGCGGCTGGACCGCGGCCGGCGGCACCGTCGAGCTGGTGCCCGGTGGCGGTCTGCTCGGCGCCGACGCGGTCTTTCCGGCTCTACACGGCGCCTTTGGTGAGGACGGCAGCATTCAGGGCCTGCTCGAGTGGCTCGACCTCTCCTACGTCGGCTCCGACGTCCTCGCCTCCGCCATCTGCATGGACAAGCTGACGCTGAAGCGGCTGTTCGCCGCCCACGGCGTGCCGCAAGTGGAGTTCACCGCGGTCGAGGGCAACGACTGGTGGGGACGCTGCGAGCAGATGGGGTTGCCGCTCTGGGTCAAGCCCTCGCGGATGGGCTCCAGCGTCGGCATCAGCCGCGTCGCCAAGCTCGACGAGCTCGACGCGGCGGTGGAGCTGGCGCTGCGCCACGACCCGCGGGTGATCGTCGAGGCCTCGGCGGCTGGGCGCGAGGTCGAGTGTTCGGTGCTCGGCAACGCCGAGCCGCAGGCTTCGCTGCCGGGCGAGATCGTCGCCCAAGGGGTCTGGTACGACTTCGAGGCCAAGTACACCGAGGGCGGGATGGAGCTGCGCGTTCCCGCTCCGATCGGCGAGGAGGCGATCGAGCGCGTCCGCGAGCTCGCCGTCTCCGTCTTCCAACTGGCCGGCTGCTCCGGGCTCGCCCGCTGCGACTTCTTCGTCGAGCCCGACGGCTCCGTCCTCGTCAACGAGATCAACACCATGCCCGGCTTCACCGACACCAGCGTCTACGCCAAACTCTTCGAGGCCACCGGCATCGGCTACCCCGAACTCTGCGACCGGCTGGTGAAGCTCGCGGTAGAGCGCCATCGCGAGTCGCGCAGCTACGAGTTCTAGATCAGTAGGCCGTGTTCCGGGAGCGCGGGCGGGGGAGAGCCTTGTAGCGCTGACCGCGGCCGCGGTTCCAGATGGCGCTGTCGATCTCGGCGGGGGCGAGGCAACCATCGGTCGCTGTGGCGATCAGCTCGATGGCGTGGACGGCTCCGGCGCGGAGCTCCACCTCCTCGGGGGAGCCGTGAACGAGGAGCTCTTCGGCTTCGATCTTGGCGACGAGGATGGGGTCGAGGGTGAGGACGCCATCGACCCGGAGGACATGGGGGACCAGGTTGTCGGCGAAGGCGGTCAGGCGCTCGATCCCGGGCAGCTCGGCGACGCCGGCGCGGTGGAGGTCGGCAGCAGCGAGCTGGGCGCGCTTATAGAAGGGGACCTCGTGCCCGTCGTAGTGGGAGACATCGGCGAAGGCGTCCCAGCTGGCGAAGATCGTGGCAAGGGCGGGGATGGAGTCGGCGGCTTCAACCGGGCCGAGAAAGCGGCCGTTGTACTCGGCTTGCAGGGGGCCATCGACGTCGCGCAGAGTGGCGGCGAACTGAGCCATCAGCGGGTGTCCTGGGTCCTGACCCACCACGGCGGCGATCGTGGCCGCGTCAATCGCCGCCAGCTCCTGCGCGCTCCACGGCCCGTGCTCGGCAAAGCGATCGGTCACGCCGGCGGCCATCGTTGCGTAACCGCTGTGGCCCGGGCGCTTGCGGATCGTCGGCCACCAGCCCGAACCGAAGTTGATCGCGTTCATGCAGATCGCGAAGGCCGCCGTTGCTTCGGGATCGGCGGCTACCCGTCCCGGCGGAGCATTGTCCTCCCTCTCGGCAGCCTCTGCGAGCTCCGTGGCGTAATCGGAGATCCGCCCCTCGTCCACCCGCACCGATTGCGCCCGCCTAGCCACCCAGGCGCAGGCAGCACGGACTTCGTCAGGGAGGGAAACTGGGGCCATGGAGAAAGCAGAGATACCGGTTCGCGAGGCGACGGTCGAGGACGCCCCGGCGATCGCCCGCCTCCTGCATGACTTCAACACCGAATACGAGGAGCAGACGCCGCCGGTGGGGGAGCTCACTCGAAACGCCGAGAGGATGTTGCGGGAGGGCGAGATGACCGTGCTGCTGACGGGACAGGGGCCCGATGGCCTGGCGCTCCTCCGCTTCCGTCCCTCGGTCTGGACCGACCAGCAGGAGGCCTACCTCCAGGAGCTCTACGTGGTGCCCGACTTACGCGGGCGGGGCATCGGCGAAGCGCTGATGCAGGCGGTGCTCTCGACCTGTCGCGAGCACAACGCCGCCTGGATCGAGCTCAACACCGGCGAGGCCGACCTCGCCGCCCGGACCCTTTACAAGAAACTCGGCTTCACCAACGAAGAAGGACCAGACGGCGTGGCGATGCTCTACTACGAGCGCGAGCTTTGAAGCGCCGACCTCGGCGAAAAGCCGATCCTGCAGTCAGCTGCCGACGTAGAGAGCGTGCGGTGCGGTGAAGATGTATTCAGCATCCCAGCTCACTGCCGCCGGGCAAAGGAAGCCGCCCCCCGTCTTCAAGAGGGCTGCTGAGATTGCCAAGACCGGGACGATACCGCCGGTGAGGGTGCCAATTTTCGTCCCCGTCCCGGCGCCGTAGACGCAGGTCACGCCGAAGATCACAGTTGTCAGTTCGCTTTCGCGGGCGACGACTTTGCCGTTGGTCCCTGAGGTCCAGAAGATTTCCCACGACCCTTTGTTGACCGTGGAGGTGTTCTGACTGCAGTTGATGTAGGAAAATTCTCCTAGGCGCACTTCGATCGGTTCACCGCTTCCGTTTTCCGTTTCCGCGTGAAGCAGGGCGGTAGTGCATTCGTCAACCGTGCCGCCGTTGGCTGTCAACTGCATTGGCCAGTTGAGACCGCCGGAGATTGTCGTATGGGCTGGATAGGTCGTGCTGCAGCCCGAATTTGTGCACAGCTTGGTCGCCGAAGCTGAGTCGGCGGCGAAAAGCGCCGTCACGCCCAACACTGCGGTCGAGATGAGACTGAGCATCCTCCAACTCATCCTCTCTTCGTACCACGAAAAGATAAAATAGTCAATTTTCCTTGAGGTTATGGATCGGCGCGAAGTCCGGCCGTCACCTCGGCGAAGCCGATTTCCCCTGGCGGGTCTGCCAGATCAGGATGGAACAGGTGCGCAAGCAGCTCGACGCCGTCGACGAGGCGGGGGCCGGGTCGGGAGAAGGTCGAGGCGGCGTCGACGGCGTAGATGCGCTGTGCGCCTAACGACTCCAATCTCTTCCAGTGTGCGAGCGTCTGGGCACGGGAGTCGTCGAGGTACCAGCCGCAGGGCATCGCGACGATCACCTCGGGGGCGAGATCCCGCAGGTCGTCCCATCCCACCTGCGGTGACTTCTCGCCGGCCCGGCCGGCGACGTCGACGCCACCGGCGATCTCGATCATCTCCGGGATCCAGTGCCCGCCGAGGAACGGCGGGTCGAGCCACTCGAGGGCGAGGATCCGGGGCCGGTCGGCGTTCTCGACAGCGCCGTGGACCGCATCCAGTCTTCGTTCGAGCTCGCTTCGCGCCTCACCCGCCCGCCCCTCGATGCCTACCGCCTTGCCCAGCCGCGTCACGTCCTCCAGCACCTCGCCGAGACTGCTCGGGTCCTGCTCCAGCACGCGTGGCCGGCTCGGCAACCGTGCAGCCACCGCCACCACGTCGTTGTAGGAGACGGCGCAGACCTCGCAGACCGCCTGGGTGACGATCAGGTCGGGCGCGAGCTCAGCCAGCCGCTCCTCGTCGAGGCTGTAGAGCGCGCGCCCTTCACTGACCACCTCCTTCACCGCCGCGTCGATCTCGCCCGCGGAGAGCTCGGCCGGCAGCACCGTCGCCGTCAGGTGCGGCAGCTCCGCCGCGACCGGCGGCCAGTCGCACTCGTGGGTGACCCCGACAACGCTCTCGCCGAGGCCGAGCGCAAACAGCATCTCCGTCGCTGAGGGGACGAGGCTGGCGATCCGCATTTAAGCCCTATTCAAGCACCATTGCGGAGAGTAAACTCTTGAGTATTTGATGGATCTATGATCCGGCCCTTTCCATGCCCGTAGAGGCATTTTGGCCCGGACAAAAGGGAGAGAGAACATGAGGTTTCTGAAGATCGGGCTGACCGCGATGCTCGCGGCTATGGCCCTGGTGGCGTATGTCGGAGCCGGAACCGCGTCCGCGGCCGAGCTCTATAAGGACATAAACTGGTGGCCGGACGAAACACAGGGGACGGGGGTGAGGTTCAATGCGACCCTGGAAAGCGGCACCTCGGCGGTTTTCGAGAACGCGGCCGGCACTGCGCTCGAAACATGCACCGGTTCGGAAATGGAATTCCTGATCGAAAAAGCCGGCGAAAACGGCAGCACGTACGTGAATCCCACCGGGAGCTTCCAGAACCACACCTACACCGGTTGCAAAAATGTCCACGTTCTCAGGTTCGGAACGTGGGAAATTCGGAACGTCAAAGGGACCAACGGCGGGCTGGTGATCTCCACCGGCACAGAAGTCACAGTGAACACCGCAGCGGGCAGCTGCGTCATCACCACCAACCAGACCTATATAGGCACCCTCACAGGAGCTAACGAAGAAAAAGCCAGCGCAAAACTGCACGTCAACGGCGCGCTCAACGGGACCGGGCCCTTCGGCTGTCCCACCACCGCCCGCTGGACAGCGACTTACACCGTCACAAATCTCAACGGGCTCTACGTCTATCCCTGACCCGGGATTGGTCGCCGAGGGACGAGGCCGACGGCCTCGTCCCTCGGCATGACGAGTAGCGGTCTACGCTCCTGCCGCCAGCAGTGCGTTGGCGCCGCCTTCCATCCCCGCTTTGTTCGGGTGGATCGGTGCGGCTAGTTCGCCTGGGACCAGCGGTTCGACCCAGCGGGTCGAGCTGCCCTTGCAGGCGTCGTGGCCGATGCTGGCGTTGTACCAATTGACCAGGGTCGCGCCGTTGGCCGCGGCCTGCGTCGCGAGCATCGAGTCGAGGCGCTGCTCGGTCGAGCGCAGGTAGGGCACGTCCTGGAACCCGATCGGCATCTGCGGCCAGCAGCCGAACCCGGTCTCGGGGAAGATCGCCGGATAGTTGACGACGTAGATTTTCGCCGAGGGCGAGCGGGTGTGGATGCCCTGCAACACCGCCGCGACTTTCGGCGCCGTCGCTTCGATCCGCGCTTTCAGCTGATCGACCCCGCCGGCGTCGTATTTGTCGAGGCAGGGGTGGCTGAACGGGTTAAGCGTGATGCAGCTCTCAGCGACTTCGGAGAAACCGATGTCGTTGCCGCCGATCGTCAACGAGACGACCGTCGTGTTGGCGTCAAGCGAGTTGAACTGCGGCGGGTTCGGCCCGTCGATTTCGACTTCCTGCGGGTTGGTCATGTCAACCGTAGTCGCGCCGCTGCAGCTCGCGTCCCGCAGGGTCAAGCCGATCCCCGGTGCCGCGAGATGGGGGTAGTTGTGGTCGGACTTGAGGCAGCCGAGTGGTAGGACCGGGTTCGGGATCAGCGGCCCGGCTGCGTAGGAGTCGCCAAGGGCGACGTAGTTGGCTGCCCGTGCCGCGACCGCCGTGGCGCCATAGAGCGCGAGCGCGGCCAGCGCCAAGGCAAACAACCACAGCAGCCGCCGGCCGCGGGTTGGAGTTAACTGGTTCATCTGGTTCTCCTTCTGATCGGATTGCCCTGCCCATCCCCGGGTATGCTCAAGATAGTTTGCGGCTAATATCAGCGCAAGTGACTACTTGTTTATAAGTAGGCCCAGCCATCGAACAGTGGAGGAGAACATGCGCCGTACCCTCGTCGCCCTACTTGCGAGCCTTGCTGTCCTAGTTGCCGCTCCCGCCAGCGCCAATGCCGAACTACCGGTGATCTACAACGGCGTCCTCGGCTACGCCCACGTCAGCCCGACCGCGAGCCCGCCCGGGGCCAACGACTGGTCCTGCCAGCCGAACGCGGCGCATCCGCGGCCGGTGGTTCTCGTCCACGGCACCTTCGCCGACATGTCCGACAGCTGGCAGGCCCTCTCACCGCTGCTGAAGAACAACGGCTGGTGCGTCTTCGCCCTCAACTACGGCTCCTACTCCGGCAGCGGCGCGATCGGCGTCTACGGCGTCGGTGAGATTCGCAACTCGGCGCAAGAACTGTCTGCCTTCGTCGACAAAGTCCTCGCCGCTACCGGCGCCAGCGAAGTCGACATGGTCGGCCACTCGCAAGGCGGGATGATGCCGCGCTACTACCTCAAGTTCCTCGGCGGAGCGGCCAAGGTCCACACCCTCGTTGGCCTCTCGCCCTCCAACCACGGCACCACCCTCGACGGGCTCTTCACCCTCGCCAGCTTCTTCCCTGGCGCGAACCAGTTCACCGGCGCCCTCTGTCCGGCCTGTGAAGAGCAGAGCGCCGGCTCGGCGTTCCTCAACGAACTCAATGCCGGCGGCGACACGATGCCGGGGGTCGAATACACGGTGATCCAGACCCGCTACGACCAGGTCGTGACGCCGTACACCTCAGCCTTCCTCAGCGGCGCCAACAACATCCTGCTGCAGAACCAGTGCGTCCTCGACCTCGGCGACCATCTCTCGATGCCGTATGACCACATTGCCGACGCCGACGTGTTGACGGCGCTAGATCCGGCGCAGCCGCGCCACCCGCTCTGCACGCCGATCCTGCCGACGTCAGGGGGCTAGGCGCCGAAGCCGTTCTCGCCGCGGTAGGGCCCCGGCTTCGGTCGGGGCCTGCCGCCCGGGAAGGCGAGCCGAAGGATCGTCCGCTGCACCATCCCGAACTGCTGCATCAGGGGGCCCGAGTTGTAGGGAAGGCGGTAGCGCTCGCAGATGTCTTTGACCTGAGGCGCGATCTCGGCGTAACGGGTACTCGGCATGTCGGGGAAGAGGTGATGCTCGACCTGGTAGCCGAGGTTGCCACTGGCGATGTGGAACAGTGGGCCGCCGTCGATGTTGGCGGCGCCAACGAGCTGGCGTACGTACCAGCCACCGCGGGTCTCATCCTCGACCTCCTGCGGGGAGAAGGTGTAGGTCTGGTCCGGGAAGTGGCCGCAAAAGATGATCGCGTAGGCCCAGACGTTGCGGATGATGTTGGCGGTAGCGTTGGCCTTGGCGGTAGCGCGGAAGGTCTTGCTCCCACTGTTCAGCGCGGGCTCCACCACCGGCGCCCAGCGGCTCTGCCGCTTCCGCTTCACCCGCCCGAGGAGACCGCGAGGCTGCTTGCGCTGCCGCCGCGTCTCCACCACCACGTCGACAGCAGTCGCAGCCAGGGCGCTGACCAGCGGCCAGGCGATGTAGTCCTTGACGACCTGGCTCTTGGCCTTGCCTGCGATCCCCTTCAGCTCCCGCTTCACCTGGCGCATCGGCTTGTGGCCTTTGCGGATCGCCTCGAAGTCGAGGTCGTGCAGCGCCACACCCCACTCGAATAACGCCATCAGGATCAAGTTGTAGAGGGGCTGCAGCAGGTAGACCGGGTGCCAGCGCTGCTCGGGATCGATCCGCATGATCTCGTAGCCGAGGTCCTTGTCCTTGCCGCGGATGTTGGTGAAGGTGTGGTGGACGTAGTTGTGGGAGTGCTTCCAGGCCTCGGCGGTGGAGGCCGTGTCCCAGTCCCAGGTCGAGGAGTGGATGCGCGGGTCGTTCATCCAGTCCCACTGGCCATGCATGACGTTATGGCCGATCTCCATGTTCTCGAGGATCTTCGCGGCGGACAGCGCCGAGGTCCCGGCGACCCAGGCGCCGCGGTTACGCGAAGCGAGCAGGACGGCGCGGCCGAGGACAGCCAGGCGCCGCTGCATCGCGATCATGCTCTCGATGTAGCGGCGGTCGCGGTCGCCGAGCTCACCGAGGACGCGGTCGCGGATCTCGTCGAACTCGCTCGCCAGCTCGTCCAGTTGCTCCGCGGAGAGGTGCACAAGTGGGCTCGCCTTCTGGGTGTCAATTGGGGCCGTCGTGGTCATCTCGTCTTCATTCCCCTCTTGCTCATAGAGCAATCTCCACGTTGCCTTCCGGCGCGTTGACGCAGGTTCTGACCATTTCGTCCTCCTGCCCGTATACCTCTCCGGTCCGCAGGTCCCTCACTTCGCCCGAGCAGAGACGACCGATGCAGGTGTGGCAGATCCCCATCCGGCAGCCGAACGGCAGCTTGGCGCCGGCTTCCTCGCCGGCGACGAGGATCGGGGTGCCGCCGTCGCAGGCCGTCTCGACGCCGCTCGCCGTGAAGCGGACGGTCCCGCCCTCGCCCTCGACGGCGGAGCCGCCGATCACAGGCTGGAAGCGCTCCATCTCCAGCCGTGCGGGGTCTCCGTGCTCCTCCCAATGGCGGCTGAGCGCGTCAAGCATCTCGCTGGGGCCGGAGACGAAGGCGTGGCGCTCGCGCCAGTCAGGGCAGATTCGGTCGAGCTCGGCCGGCGCGAAGCGCTCCGCTTCGCTGGTGATGCGGGAGTGCGGTCGGTAGCCGCCACGGCGGCTGTCGAGGTCTCGCAGCTGGGCGCCGAAGATGACGCCGTCGGCGGTCCGGGCGGAGTGGACGTGGACGACGTCCTCCAGCGCATCGTCGCGATCGAGGCTGCGCAGCATGCTCATGATCGGCGTGATCCCGCTGCCGGCGCTGATGAAGAGGAGCTGCCGCGGTGGCGGGTCGGGCAGGACGAAGGTCCCTTCGACGCCGCCGAGGCGAACGACGTCGCCGGGCCGGGCCTGGCGCACGAGGTAGGGCGAGACCTTGCCGACCTCCACCAGCTTCGGCGTGATCCCGATCAGCCCATCCGGTCGGCCGGGGTCGGTGGTCAGCGAGTAGGCGCGCCAGTGGTGGACGCCGTCGACCACCACCCCGATCCGCAGGTACTGGCCGGGCCGGTGCCCCTGCCACTCGAAACCGGGCCGGACCAGCACCGTGACCGCGTCGGCCGTCTCTCGCTCGATGCGCTCGATCCGTCCGCGCAACTCCTGCGTCGACCAGAGCGGGTTGATCAGTTCGAGGTAGTCGTCCGGCAGCAGCGGCGTAAATAGTGAGCGCACTGCGTCCAGCGCTCGCCGTCGCGTCTTCGAAACCTGGGGTTTGGCGCCGCGCTCAGCCACGGGTCATTGTTGCACCGATCGATGTAGAGGTTTGTGAGCCCGGTCACTCCTATACCCGCCCGCCGGCGGATCACTCGATCAGCTTTACGTCGCTGACTTCCACCTGGTAGCGCCCTTCCTGGTCGCGGGCGGACGCCGCTTTGTTGAACCAGATCAAGAAGTACTTGGCGGGCGCTTCCAGGTGGAGTTCGACTTCGTTCAGTTCTTCGGCGTCGGTGACGGTGCCAACGGGTTCGCCCCACCCCTGCAGTTCTTCCGGCGGCCCGGAGGCGGCGACGAAGATCTCTGCATCCCAGCCGGGAGAAGGGGTACGGATAATCATTTCCGCCGGCTTCGCCGTCGACTTGGTGATCACGTAGAGGCCCACCCCTGGGTCGGGCCCGGTCTTGGTCCCGGCGAAGGTGGGGGTGTCGTAGTGCTCGCTGCTCCAGGCGGTGCCGGTCGGATTGCCGTCGATCGCGAAGCCGATCCCTTCCGGGTCCTCTTCGCCATCCCCTTGCGGGTCGTAGTCGGAGGCGCCAGAGAGCGGGACCGTGCTGCCCTTGCCCTTGAGTGCGCCGCCCCCTCCGCCGCTGTTGCCACTGCCGATCAGTTGCACCGCGAGTAGGACAGCGCCAGCGACCAGGACTAGCAGCGCGATCGCCAGCCAAGAGCGCCGGTGGCCACCGCGGAGCCTGCGCTCGGCCGGGGGCACTGCCTCCAACACGGTCGTCGCCTCGCCAGTGGTCAAGCCCGCCCGCGCTGCCTCGACTTCGAGGGCGGTCGAGAGGTCGGCGATCAGCTCGCCCACCTCCTGATAGCGGTCGGCGGGGTCCTTGGCAGTCGCCCGCTCAACCACCAGCGCTGCCGCGGCCGAGAGCTCCGGCCGTCGCTGCTGCACGTCGGGCAGCTCCTCGTTGACGTGTTTCATCGCCACCCCGACCTGGCTGTCGGCGTGGAAGGGGACTTGCCCGACCAACATCTCGTAGAGGACGACGCCCAGCGAGTAAATGTCGGAGCGCTGGTCGACCGGGTGGCCCATCGCCTGCTCGGGGGAGACATAGTCGGTAGTGCCGAGGACGCGGCCGGTCGCGGTCATCCCGTCCTGCTCGAGCTGGCGCGAGATTCCGAAGTCGGTCAGCTTCGCCCGTCCCTCGGAGTCGATCAGCACGTTCTGCGGCTTGATGTCGCGGTGGACCATCCGGCGGGCGTGGGCGACGGTGAGCCCGCGGGAGATCTCGATCGCGTAGGCGAGCGCCTCCTGGGCATCGAGCGCGCCGACCCGGTTGATCCGCTGCTTCAGCGTCTCCCCCTCGACGTATTCGAAGACGATGTAGGGGTGGCCGCCGTCCTCGCCGGCGTCGATTACAGCGACGACGTTGGGGTGCGAGAGCTTCGCCACCGCCCGCGCCTCCTGCCGGAAGCGCTCGAGCTGGTCTGCCTGCTCGGACATCTCCCGGTGCATCACCTTCACTGCTACCGACCGATCCAACGTGGTGTCTCGCGCCAGGTAGACGGTCGACATCCCGCCGCTGCCAAGCTTCGCCTCCAGCCGGTAGCGCCCGGAGAGCACGGTGCCGATCATCTGCGAGCTGGTCGGGGCCGGGTCGGTCACTTTACGCGGCCAACGTTACGACGCGAGGGGGGCGGAGGCGACTCAGAAGATCTTCGGTGGGCCTACGGTTGCGCGGCCAATCCGCTGCGCCGACGGGTAGTGCACGCGCAGCAGCGCCAGCGCGGTGGCCTCGTCTCCGGCCGGAACCACGACGCAGAAGCCGCAGCCCATGTTGAAGACCTCGCGCATCTCCTCGTCGGAGACTTCGCCTCGCTCCTGGATCAGCTGGAAGATCGGCGGGACAGGGAGCGGGGCGTCGATCTCGTAGCCGACCTCGGCGGCGAGGCGGAGGAGGTTGCCGGTGCCGCCGGAGGTGATGTGGGCGAGGCCGTGGACGGCGACCTCGGAGCGCAGCAGCTCGACGACCGGCCTGACGTAGATCTCGGTCGGCTCGAGCAGGACGTCGCCGAGCGGGCGGCCGAGGCGGCCTTCGGGGTCGTCACCGAGGTCGATGCCCGCCAGGGCGGAGCGGGCGAGGGTGTAGCCGTTGGAGTGGATGCCACTGGAGGGGAGGCCGATGACGACATCGCCGGGCTCGACCGCCGCCCCGTCGACGATCGCGTCGAGCTGGACGATCCCGAAGCAGGCGCCGGACACGTCCACGCCGCGGACCAACTGCCCAAGCTGAGCCAACTCACCGCCGGGGATCTCGACCCCGGCCAGTTCTGCTCCGCGCGCAAGGCCGACGCCGATTTCCTCGCAGACCGCCGCGTCGGCCTGCTCGATCGCGATGTAGTCGAGCATCGCCAGCGGCTCGGCGCCGACGCAGATCACGTCGTTGACGTTCATCGCCACGCAGTCGATCCCGACCGTGTCGTAGCGGCCGAGCTCCTCGGCAACCACCAGCTTCGTCCCCACCCCGTCGGTCGAGAGCGCGATTCCGGTCCGCTCGTCGATCTTGATCACGCTCGCGTAGTGCCCCGGCAGCGGCACCTGCGCCGAGGGCCGCCCGAGTTTGATTGCGCCAAGTGCACGCACCAGTCCGGCCACGGCCGAATCGGCCGCCCCCTGGTCGACCCCGGCTTTCGCGTAGGCGTCGCTCGCGCTCACCTGCCGAATTCTCTCAGTCGCTCCGGCAGGTCGGGTGGCACCTCGAAGACGTGGGTGCGTCCGCGACGCCGGCGGATGAGGAAGCCCTTCTCTGCCAGGTCCCCTAGGTCCGCGCGCGCGGTCTCATGGGTGACGCGGTTGCTCCGCGCATGCCCAGCGAAGGTATAGGCGTGGTCGGGGTTCTTAGCTGCATGGGTCAGGAGGACCAGCTGGCGACCGTTGAGGGTCTCGATGTCATGGAGCATCCTCTTCATCTCTTCCTGCTCGGCGATCTTTCGCTGCAGGTATCGATCAAGGTCGGCGATAGCTTGCTGGATCACCTTGAGTTGGTGGATGAGGAAGTAGGTCGCATCTCCCTCGTCGGTCTCCGTCTCCAGAAAGGCTCGCTCGTACTGAGCGCGAGCTCTACGGATGAAGCGGGAGATCGGCAGGTACTCCGCAAGCCAATAGCCCTGTTTGCGCATCGCCCAGAAGAAGAGAATGCGGGCGGTCCGGCCGTTGCCGTCTTCGAAGGGGTGGTCGTAAGCGAGCCAGAAATGCAACAAGATCGCTCGCGCCACCGGGTGCACGAACTGACTGCCGTCGTCCGCACCATTCGCAAATCGGCAGAGCAGCTCCATCCTCTGCGGCAGTTCCTCGGCGGGAGGGGGTCGGTGGATCGGACGCTCTCGATCGTCCCGGTCGAAGACTGCAACTCGCACTTCGTCTGGTTGCTGCAGTCGACCGGCGGCATCCGGGTTGTCGAGCGTTCCTTCGGTGACGATTCGATGAAGCTGAAGAACCGCCTCGGGCGTCAGATCACCGGAGATCTCTTCCTGCACGAACTGTAGAGCTCGGTAGTTGTTGGCGATCATCCGCTCGCCGCGGCCTTTGGGAGGACGACCGCTCCGCAGCATTTCCTTTGCGACTAACCGCGAGGTGGTCGCTCCCTCAAGCTGGCTCGAACGGATCGCCTCCTCCATCAGCGAGTTGACCAAGAACCGCCGTCCCGCTTCCCTTTCGGAGGTCACCACCCTCTCCATCCCGATCTCGCCACTGCAACGTTGGTCGACGTAGTGGAGATGGCGAAGGACGACGTCTGGCAGCGTGAACCCGAACGACCGGCCGTAGGTGTCAGTGAGCGGAAGTCTGCGCCGCTCGTTGGCCCTGGCGAGCTTGATCTTTAGCCACCACTGCTTTGAGGAGAGGCCCTCGGGAGTAGGGAGCCGTTGAAGCTTGTCCCAATGGAGGTAGCGACCGTTATCTGCCGGCATGGGTGCCGCGACGGCGGCCTGGACTTCCTCAGGCGATAGCTCTTTCAGTAGATCCGGAACGAGGGGGGCAACGGGTATGAACATGCCATCTCCAAATAAAATCCAAATTCATCCAAATTTTGGAGATAGTAGCTGTTATCCAAATAAAATCCAAATTCATCCAAATTTTGGATGTCGCTTGCGAAGCCTCGACAGAACCACGGTCGCCAAGCCGACCCGGTAGGCCGCGTACGGCCAGAGCGCGCGATCACGCTCGACCAGCTGGATTAGGCGCTGGGAGGCGAGGGTGGAGGCGAAGGAGGCGGCGACGCCGACGGCGAGGGCGCGGCGCAACTCGGGGGTGGTGCCGCGCTTGGCGAGCCGCGCTCCCTTGAGGCCGGTGGCGCCGACGATGATCGGCAGGGCGATCGTGCGCGAGAGCAGGTTCGCCTGGTCGCGCGAGAAGCGGCGCCAGCGGGCCGCCGCCAGGGTGACGCCGTTGCGGGAGACGCCGGGCGCCAGCGCCGCCGCCTGGGCGATCCCCAGCGCCAGCCCGTCCATCGGAGTCGCATCGCCGCGCCCGCGCCGTTGCGGTCGGCGGTCGGCGACGAGCATCGCCGCCGCTCCGGCCAGCAGCCCGTAGGCGGTCGCCCGCGGCCCGCCGAGCCGCTGCTCGATTGGCCGCTCCAGCGTGTAGCCGACCACCGCCGCCGGCAGGAAGGAGAGTCCCAGGAGCAACGCCCGCCGGCCGTCGAACTGACGCAGCTCTTCGACGATCACCCGCCGCTGGCCGATCAGCAGCGCCGCCGCCGCACCGGTGTGCAGCGCCACCTCAAAGCTCTTGCGCAGCTCCGGATCGACCTCGTCCCAGTCCCAACCCGCCAGCCAGGGAACGAGGACGATGTGGGCCGAGCTAGAGACGGGGAGTAACTCTGCCGGACCCTGCACGAAGCCCAGCGCGACCGCGCGATGGGCCGGGATGCCGCTGCCGCTCAAGCTCCCGTGGTGCCGGCCGGCTCTGCCTCGGGCCGGCTTTCTGGCTCACCCTCGCCAGAGCCGCCGCCGCGGCGCCGTTTGACGATCAGGTAAACGACGCCAACCACGATCGCGAGCAACACCACGTAGTCGAGGTAGCCGAGTTTGTGCCGCCAGTCTTCCCAGTTGTGGCCGACCTGTTCGCCGACGATCGCCAGCATCAGCACCCAGGGGATCGAGCCGAGCAGGGTGTAGGCGCTGAAGCGCCAGAAGGGCATCTTCGCCACCCCCGCCGGCAGCGAGATGAAGGTGCGGATGATCGGCAGCA
>Ga0207690_10000984_pt1 | contig 18249 bp, 14 predicted proteins | sample KBSC23metaG_FD_184315 | JGI IMG/M metagenome (GOLD analysis project Ga0207690, IMG submission 184315) | Corn rhizosphere microbial communities from Kellogg Biological Station, Michigan, USA - KBS C2-3 metaG (SPAdes) (version 2) | ecosystem: Host-associated > Plants > Roots > Rhizosphere > Soil ...
GGCCACCGGCCCCCACCTGCACTTCGAGGTCAACGTCGACGGGACGACGATCGACCCGATCCCGTGGATGACCGCGAACGCCGGCCCGAACTAGTCGACCACCCAGGCGGTCGTGTCGCCCGGCAGTCGGTCGGCGCCGACGGGTCCACTGGCCAGCACCACGCGACCGGCCGGCAGCGCAACCGGAGTCGCTCCCGTGTTGGCGATCACCGTGACGGCTCCGGAACGGAACACCAGCGCGTCGGGATCCGGCGACGGCTGCCAGACCAGTTCGTTGCCCGCCAGGTGATACCGGCGTCGCGCCGCGAGCGCCTCGCGATAGAACTCGAGGGTCGATCCGGGGATGCCGCGCTGGGCGTCCCGTGCATAGCCCGCCCAGGTCTCGGGCTGGGGCAGCCAGCTCGCCGCGCTCGGACCGAAGCCCGCTGAGGGGAAGGCGACATCCCAGGGGATCGGCACCCGCGCGCCGTCGCGGCCGTAGTTCGCTCCACCGGTGCGGAAGAAGGTCGGATCCTGCCGGGCCGAGTCGGGCAAGTCGATCACCTCGGGCAGGCCGAGCTCTTCACCCTGGTAGAGATAGGCGGAGCCGGGCAGCGCGAGCATGAACGCGGATGCCGCGCGGGCACGCCGCTGCCCGACCACCTCATCCGGGTAGAGCTGAGTCTTGGGACCGAGCCCCTCGCCCTGCGGCGGCGGTGGGGTCAGGGCGAGCCGGGTCACGTGCCTGATCACGTCGTGGTTCGAGAGCACCCAGGTGCTCGGCGCGCCCACGCCCCCGAACGCGGCGAGCGACTCATCGACCACCTTCTTGAGTCGTGCCGCGTCCCATGGCGTTTCGAGGAAGCTGAAGTTGAAGGTCTGCTGCATCTCATCGGGCCGCACCCAGTCGGCCAGTTTCGACAGCGGCTCGACCCAGGCCTCGCCGGCCAGGATCCGATCGGGTCCGTACTCGGCGAGCACCCGGTGCCAGTCGCGGTAGATCGGGTGCACCCCGGGCTGGGCCCAGTAGGGCGCGGCCTCCTGGTGGTCGGACATGCCGAGCGCGGGATCGGGGGTCCAGTCGGGCAGGCCGGCCTTCTTGACGAGGCCGTGCGCGACATCCACCCGGAACCCGTCGACGCCGCGGTCGAGCCAGAACCGCAGCACGCCGCGGAACATCTCCTTGACGTCGTCGTTGGTCCAGTCGAAATCGGGCTGGGAAGTGTCGAACAGGTGGAGGTACCACTGTGTCTTTTGGGGCGCCGCCGCTTCCGCGGGACGAGCGCGGTCGCCCCGCTCCGCTGGATCGTTCCGGACCATGGTCCAGGCCGGGCCGCCGAAGACCGACTGCCAGTTGTTCGGCGGCAACTCGCCGTCGGCGCCGAGACCGTCGCGGAACAGGTAGCGGGCGCGTTCCGGCGATCCCGGACCGGCGGCGAGCGCAGCCTGGAACCAGGGATGCTCGCTCGAGCTGTGGTTCGGAACCAGGTCGATGATCACCTTCAGGGACAGCGCGTGCGCACGGGCGAGCAGCGCGTCGAAGTCGTCGAGCGTGCCGAACAGGGGATCGACGTCCGTGTAGTCCGCCACGTCGTAGCCGCCGTCCCTCTGCGGGGACGTGAAGAAGGGCGAGAGCCACACGGCGTCGACGCCCAGCTCGACCAGGGCATCCAGTCGCGCCGCGATGCCGGGCAGATCACCGATGCCGTCGCCGTTCGAGTCGGCGAAGGAACGCGGGTAGACCTGGTAGATGACGGCGGTGCGCCACCAGTCGGTCCCGGTCGCCGATCGTGCCCCGGGACGAGTCGCCGGGCGGGTCGCGGATCGGGCCATGCATCGAGCCTATGCGGCACATCTGGCCGAAACATTCCGCAGGTAGCCTCGCACCATGGAGCACCCTCTCGCTCACCTCCCGCACCACGACGGCTCGCCGCTCTACGTGTCGGACCAGACTCCCGAGCTCGGCGAGACGGTGCGGGTGCGAGTCCGGGTACCGCGCGCTTTCGGCACGATGCGCATCGTTCGCACCCGCTCGAATCCGGATCGCGAGCCGGCCTTCGACGACGCCGTCGTGGTGCACGAGACCCCGACCGACGTCTGGTGGGAGGCGGCGATCCTGGTGGCGAACCCGGTGCACGGCTACCGCTTCCTGATGGAGGCCGACGACGGCGCCACCTGGTGGCTGACCTCGGCCGGTCTGTCGCACACCGAGACGCGCGACATCGACGACTTCCGGCTGGTGAGCTACGACCCGCCGCCGGCCTGGGGCGCCGAGGCGGTGATGTACCAGGTGTTCCCCGACCGGTTCGCGCGGTCGGCAGAGGCCGATCACCGGCCGGCGCCCGACTGGGCCCTGCCGGCTGCATGGACCGACCCCGTCATCCATGTCGGACCGGGCACCGGCGAGCAGTTCTACGGGGGAGACCTGCAGGGGGTGATCGATCACCTGGATCACCTGGTCGATCTCGGCGTGAACCTGCTGTACCTGACTCCGGTCTTCCCGGCCGAGTCGAATCACCGCTACAACGCGACCTCGTTCGAGCAGGTGGATCCGCTGCTGGGCGGCGATTCGGCGCTCGCCGATCTGGTGGCGGCCGCGCACGCGAGGGGCATCCGCGTGATCGGCGATCTGACCACCAACCACTCGGGCGACAGTCACGAGTGGTTCCGCGCCGCGTACCGCAACCCGGGCTCGCTCGAGAGCGCGTTCTACCTCTGGCTGAACGCCGACCAGTCGGAATACGTCAGCTGGCTCGGCTTCGCCAGCCTGCCCAAGTTCAACTGGCGGGCGGACGAGCTGCAGCGGCGCTTCATCGACGGGGTGGATTCGGTGGTCGCCAAGTGGCTGCAGCCGCCGTACTCGCTCGACGGCTGGCGGGTGGATGTCGCCAACATGACCGGTCGCTGGCGCGACGAGGATCTGAACGAGCAGGTGCGCCGCACGATCCGCCAGACCATGCGCGAGGTCAACCGCGACACCATCCTGATCGGCGAGTCGACCAACGACGCGGCCTCCGATTTTCCGGGCGACGCCTGGCATGGCGCGATGACCTACGCCAACTTCACCCGCCCGCTGTGGAACTGGCTGTCGGTGCCCGGCTCGCCGGCGGGCGGCGGCCTCGGCATGACGCTCGGGCGCACCAGCGACTACACGGGAGCCGACTTCTACCGCGCGCATCGCGAGTTCGCGGCCGCGTTCCCGTGGCGCACCCGGCTCAACACGATGAACGCGCTCGACACGCACGACACCCCGCGGTTCCTCAGCTCGGCGCAGCCGGGCACGGTGCCGGTGGCGTTCGGACTCGCGGTGACCATGCCCGGCATCCCCGTCGTGTGGGCGGGCGACGAATTCGGCCTGATCGCGTCGGATGGCGAGCAGAGCCGCACCCCGATCCCCTGGGGGTCCATCGGCGACCACGCGGACACCATCGCGCTCTACCGCCGGCTGATCGCGCTGAAACGCGAGCATCCGGCACTGAATGGCGGCGGCATCCGGTGGCTGCACGCCTCGGACGACGCGGTCGCGTTCGTGCGCGAGTCCGCGACCGAGTGCGTGCTGGTGGTCGCCGCGCGCGGCATCACGATGATCGATCTCGACGACGAGTTGCCGGATGACGCACCCCTGATCGAGGGCTCGGTCGCCTTCGAGGGCGGCAAGGTCGCGATCGCCGGCCCGACCTTCGCCGCCTGGCAACTGCCGGGCGTGGACCTGCCAGCGTGGGACGCCTGAGTCGATCGCCGGGTTCTTTCGGCAACCGGCTTGGATGCTAGGCTGCTGCGGTGCCGCGGCAGGTCCGCGGAGCGCCCCGATAGCTCAGTGGTAGAGCACTTCCATGGTAAGGAAGGGGTCGTCAGTTCAATCCTGACTCGGGGCTCTGCTGGCAGCAGCAAGGCTGAGTAGCTCAGTTGGTGAGAGCGCACGACTCATAATCGTGAGGTCGCGGGTTCGAATCCCGCCTCAGCTACCAGACCCCGATTCCCGCTGGGCGGCGTATATGCCGTGAGCGGCATCACCGGGCCAGCAGCTCGGGGTCGTCCGGGCTCTTGGGCTTGACGGGAGCCTCGACATCGCTCTCGACGAGCGCCTCGCGGATGATGCGCCGAGGGTCGTATTGGCGCGGATCGAGCCGCTTCCAATCCACTTCGTCGTACTCCGGCCCCATCTCCTCGCGGAGGCGGTCTTTCGCTCCATCGGCCAGTTTCATCACGCCCCGCACGATGCGGGCGAGTTGTGCCGCATACGCCGGGAGCCGATCCGGTCCGATCAGGAACACCGCGACGATGGCGATGACGACGATCTTGTCGAAACTCAGGCCGAACGACACGCTGTGCCTCCTCGGCTCGCACGGGGTGACATGTTCACGCGCGGGCGACCTGCGCAGTGAGGCCGTCGACCCGCCGGGCGACAGCGCGATCGTGAAGGGCCGAGACGCCGTATGCGCTGAAGTACAGCGCCACCATCGGGATCGCGAGCAGGAACATCGAGACGATGTCGGCGGCCGGCGTCGCGATCGCCGTGAACAGCGCGATGGCGAGGATCGCCCACCGCCATCCCTTCAGGATGGCCTTCGCCGACAGGATGCCGATGAAGTTCAGGAGAACGAGGAAGACCGGGAGCACGAAGGCGATGCCGGTCGCGAGGATGAGCTTGAGCACGAAATCCAAGTAGTACTTGGCGTCGATGATCTGGGTGTCCTGGCCGGGCACGAAGCTCGCCATCAACTCCACGATGTGGGGAAGCACCAGGAATCCCGCCGCGCATCCGGCCAGAAAGAGCGGCACGGCCGAGAAGAAGAATCCGAACACGTACTTGCGCTCGCGGCCGGACAGTCCGGGAACCAGGAACGCGAAGATCTGGTACAGCCAGACCGGGCTCGAGACGACCACGCCGAGCATGATCGCCACCTGGAATCGTACGTCGAAGGCGGCGGTAATGCTGGTGTAGTTGATCGACGAGGTGTGGTGGGCGTGGGCGATGATCATGATCGGCGCGCGCAATTGATCCCAGACCAGGGCCGACAGGAACCAGCCGCCGACCGTGCCGATCAGCACCGAAGCGCCGCCGATGAACAGCCGTTTACGGAGTTCGATCAGGTGCTGCCCGAGGCTCATCCTGCCTTCGGGGTTGGCCTTTCGCCGGGTGCGGCCGGCCACGAGTTAGGGCTTCGCGGACGTGCCGGGCCCGGTGGGAGCCGCGGGGTCTGTCGGGGTCTCGGGAGTGGTCGTGCCGGCCTCGGGAGTGGTGGGCGCGCCCGTCTTCATCTCTTCGCGGAAGATCTTCGTCGACTGACCGATGCTGCGCGCGAGCGCAGGCAGACGCGTTGCGCCGAACAGGAGCAGGACGATGGCGACGATGATGAGCAGGTGCCATCCGGTCAGGTTTCCAAGCATGCGCTGAGTGTACCTTCGCCGATTCGAAAAGCAAGCGGGACCTGGGAGCACCACCGTCAGCCTCCCGATGGCAGGCGGCACGGTATCTCTAAACTGCTGGAAGTATGCCCATTCTGACCAGCTCGAAGGGCGGGTGAATCCCGTGACCGCACCGAAGCGCGCTCGGCCGGTGACCAGAACCGATGTCGCTCGGCGCGCGGGGGTCAGTTCAGCGGTAGTGAGCTACGTGGTGAACTCGGGCCCGCGCAATGTGGCGCCCGAGACGCGGGAGCGCGTTCTTCAGGCGATCGAGGAGCTCGGATACCGTCCCAACGCCACGGCCCGCGCTCTGAAGCGCGGGGTCAGCGAAACGATCGGCTTGATCATCTCCGATATCACGAACCCGTTCTTCTCCGAGTACGCGCACGCCATCGAGGAAGCCGCGGCCGAACGCGGCCTCTCGGTGATCTTCACGAACTCGGCGCTCGCGGGACGCGGCGGCGTGGACATCATGGGCACCGGGGTGGACGTCATGGGCACTGAGGCGGACCTGATCTATCGGATGATCCTGCGTGGCGTCGACGGGCTGCTGCTGGCCAGCATCCTGGACGCGCCGGATCTCGACGTGGCACGAGCCGCCGGGATTCCCGTCGTGCTCCTGGATCGCGCCGTCCCGTTCCCCGGCCACGCGAGCGTCGGGTCGAACTTTCGGGAGGCGTCTCGAATCGCCGTCGAGCACCTGATCTGGCACGGCCACGAGCGCATCGGGATGATCACCGGGTTCACGGGCGGTTCGACCACCGACGATCGCGAACAGGGCTGGAGGGATGCCCTCCAGGAGGCGGGGCTCGAACCCGGGCCCGTCATCCGCGTCCCGTATTCGCGACCGGGCGGGTTCGACGCGGGCGTCGAACTGCTCGAGTCAGGCGATCGCCCGACGGCGATCTTCGCGCTCTCCGACCAGCAATCGATTGGCCTGATCTACGCCATCCATCAGGCCGGGCTACAGGTCCCGGGCGACATCGCCGTCGCCTCGTTCGACGGCTCTGGCGAGTCCGCGTTCAGTTGGCCGCCGCTCACGACAATGCGCCAACCGGTGCGTGAGATGGCTCACGCCGCCGTCGACCTGCTCGGCAAGAACGACCCGGCCAACCACCGGCACTTCACCTTCCAGGCCCCGCTCGTCGTGCGTCAGTCCTGCGGCTGCGCCCCCACGGCCGAGCACGTCTCAGTCGGGTAACAAGTCGGCTCCCCATCTTTCGTGTCTTGACGCGGCGGATATCTACACGTGTATATTTGGCCGCGCCGGGTGAGCGGCTGAAGCCGCAACTCGATTCGACGTCCACAGCAGTTCGATTACAAGGGAGTAATTCCGAATGAGCAATGAGAATTTGGGCGCTTTCAGCCGTGCGACGGCTGGAACTGTGACCCGCCGTGCCCTGGTTTCCGGCGCCGTCGGGCTGGGCGCATTGGCTGCGCTGGCCGCCTGCACCGGGACGGGCGGGACTCCCGCCACCGCGTCCAAGACGCTGACCTTCGGCTCCGGCTCGTCCGACGATGTGCCCAAGCGCGCGTACGCGGCCGTCGTCGATGCCTTCATGAAGAAGAGCGGCGACAAGGTGACCACGAACACGGTCGCCCACAACGACTTCCAGAACAACATCAACACCTACCTGCAGGGCAGCCCGGATGACGTGTTCACCTGGTTCGCCGGCTACCGGATGCGCTTCTACGCCGCGAAGGACCTCGTCGCACCCATCGATGACGTGTGGAAGAAGATCGGCGGCGGCTTCAGCGCCGGCCTTCAGCAGGCCTCGACCGGCGACGACGGCAAGAAGTACTTCGTGCCGAACTACAACTACCCCTGGGGCTTCTTCTACCGCAAGAGCGTCTGGCAGACGAAGGGCTACGAGGTCCCGACCAAGTTCGACGACCTGGTCGCACTCGCGAAGAAGATGCAGGCCGACGGCCTGACCCCGATCGCGTTCGCCGACAAGGACGGCTGGCCGGCGATGGGCACCTTCGACTACATCAACATGCGCACCAACGGCTACAAGTTCCACATGGACCTGACGGCGCACAAAGAGTCGTGGGACCAGAAGAAGGTCAAGGACGTCTTCGACAACTGGAAGCAGCTGCTGCCCTACCAGTCGCCGGATGCCCTCGGACTCACCTGGCAGGAAGGCGCGCAGGCGCTCGGCGCCGGCAAGGCCGGCATGTACCTGCTCGGCTCGTTCGTGACCCAGCAGTTCACCGATCCCGCCGTTCTGGCCGACATCGACTTCTTCCCGTTCCCCGAGATCGCGGTCGAGGGCACGGACTCGGTGGAGGCCCCAATCGACGGACTCATGCTCACCAAGAAGGGCGGCGACAACCAGGCCGCTCGTGACTTCCTGGCGTTCATGGGTTCCCCGGCGGGCCAGGAGGCCTACTTCTCGGTGGACACCTCGAACCTGATGACCGTCAAGGGAGCCGACACCTCGAAGTACTCGGACTTCAACAAGAAGCTGGCCGGGGTGATCGCGGACGCGAAGCACATCAGCCAGTTCTTCGACCGCGACGCGCTGCCCGCGATGGCCAACAACGTCATGATCCCGGCCCTGCAGGGATTCCTGAAGGACGGCACCATCGACACGGCCAACCTCGAGGCTCAGGCAAAAGCCCTCTACGCGGCTCAGTAGAGACACTTATTCCATGACCGCTGCAGTTCGCACAGGCGAACAGGCGACGAAGGCGACGGAGCGGGGGCTCCGTCGCCTTCGGCGGCGTTACAGCCTGCTCAGTCGTCGCGACAAGATCGTCCTCACGGTCATGGTCGCCGTGCCCACCTTGATCCAGCTCGTCCTGGTGTGGATCCCGACGGTGCTCTCGATCCTGCTGTCGTTCGTGCGCTGGAACGGGCTCGCCTTCTCAGACATCCGCCCGGCAGGCATCTCGAACTACCAGTACATCTTCACGACCTACCCGCAGTTCTGGCCCGCCCTGCAGCACAACGTGATCTGGTTGGCATTCCTCGCGGTGATCGCGACCCCGCTCGGGCTGCTACTGGCCGTGGTGCTCGATCAGAACATCCGCGGATCGCGGATCTACCAGAGCATCTTCTTCACTCCGGTGATGCTCTCGCTGGTGCTCATCGGCGTGATCTGGCAACTGTTCTACTCGCAGAACAACGGTCTGCTGAACTTCTTGCTCGGCACCTCGGGCACGCCTCGAGCTGCCGACTGGTTCGGCGACCCCCACCTCAACCTCTGGGCGGCGCTGATCGCCGCGACCTGGCGGCACGCCGGTTACGTCATGATCTTGTACCTGGCAGGGCTGAAGGGAGTCGATCCCTCGCTCCGCGAGGCGGCATCGCTCGACGGGGCCAACGCGTTCCAGACCTTCTTCCGCGTGATCCTCCCGGTCATGCGCCCGATCAACATCGTCATCGTGGTGATCACGATCATCGAATCGCTGCGCGCATTCGACATCGTCTACATCATCAACGGCGGCAAGAACGGGCTGGAGCTGATCAGTGCACTCGTCATCCAGTTCCTGGTCGGTGAGGCGCAGGTGATCGGGATCGGTTCGGCACTCGCGGTGGTGCTGCTGGTGATCTCGCTGGTGCCCATCATCATCTACCTGAGCCGCACCTTCACGAGGAATCAGTCATGACCGCATCGCTGGCGACGAGCGCGCCCACCGCCGGGTCGACCGCTCGGGTGACGAAGAAGCAGCGCCCCAAGTACGGGACGCACCTCTTCCTCATCATCATGTCGATTCTGTGGCTGATTCCGCTGGTCTGGGCGGTGTACACCTCGCTGCGGCCGCGGGCCGACACCGAGAAGTACGGGTACTTCAGCATCGCGGGAGCCTTCAACTTCGACAACTTCGTGCAGGCCTGGAACCAGGGCGGCTTCGCGACATACTTCGGCAACTCGGTGATCATCACGGTGCCCACCGTGATCCTGACCCTGCTGTTCGCGTCGATGATGGCGTTCGCGGTGTCGCGGTTCAGCTGGAAGTTCAACATCACGCTGCTGATCATGTTCACGGCAGGCAATCTGCTGCCGCCGCAGGTGCTCGCGGCTCCGCTGTTCGAGATGTTCAAGCACGTCAATCTGCCGTACAGCGTGAGCGACTCCGGCAACCTGCTGAACACCTACACGGCGGTCATCGCGGTCGACACTGCGTTCCAGATCGGGTTCTGCACCTTCGTGCTGTCGAACTACATGAAGGCGCTGCCGCACGATCTGACCGAAGCAGCCTTCGTCGACGGGGCCGGGGTGTGGCGTCAGTACTGGGCGATCATCATGCCCCTGACGCGCCCGGCATTCGCCGCGCTCGGCACCCTCGAGGTGATCTGGATCTACAACGACTTCTTCTGGCCGTTGCTGCTGATCCAGAGCGGCAACCGCCTGCCCATCACCACCGCCATTCACAACCTGCAAGGGCAGTTCTTGTCGAATTACAACCTCTTGGCCGCGGGTGCGATCATCACGATCATCCCGACCCTCATCATCTACATCGTGCTGCAGAAGCAGTTCGTCGCCGGCCTCACCCTCGGGGCCAGCAAGGGATGAGTCTCGAGCGGTTGAGCAGGCTTCTGTCCGACGACGGAACGCCTCGCATCGGGTTCGGCGGCGACTACAACCCGGAGCAGTGGGATCCCTCGGTCTGGGCCGAAGACGTCGCACTGATGAAGGAGGCCGGCGTCAACCTCGTGAGCGTCGGGATCTTCTCCTGGGCGCTGCTCGAACCCACCGAGGGCGTGTACGAGTTCGGCTGGCTGGATCGAGTGCTCGATCTGCTGCACGAGTCGGGGATCCGCGTCGACCTGGCGAATGCCAGTGCGTCGCCGCCTCCGTGGTTCTCGCACAAGTACCCGGAGTCCCTGCCCGTCACGGTGTCGGGCGTGCGCCTCGGGTACGGGTCGCGGCAGGCGTTCTGCGGATCGAACCCCGACTACCGTCGCGCCGCCGCAGCGCTGACGACCAAGATCGCCGAGCGCTACTCCGCGCACCCGGCGGTCGTCATGTGGCATGTGCACAATGAATACGGCTGCCACAACCAGCCCTGCTACTGCGACATCTCGGGCAAGGCCTTCCAGGTCTGGCTCGAGAAGAAGTACGTCACCATCGACGCACTCAACGAGGCGTGGGGCACGGCCTTCTGGTCGCAGCACTACGTGACATTCGCCGATGTCACGCCGCCTCGGCAGTCCGGGGCGAGCGTCAACACCTGCCAGGTACTCGACTTCTCGCGCTTCTCGTCCGATGAGCTGCTCGAGTGCTTCAAGGCGGAGGCGGCGATTCTGCGCGCGCACTCGCCGCATCCGGTCACGACCAACTTCATGGGCTTCTCGATGGGACTCCACCGGCCGATCGACTACTGGAAGTGGTCGGCCGAGATGGACATCGTCTCGAACGACCACTACCTGATCGCCGCCGATCCGCGCGGCTACCAGGAGCTGGCGATGACCGCCGACTTCATGCGCGGACTCACCGCCGGCGCCCCGTGGATGCTCATGGAGCACTCGACATCGGCCGTCAACTGGCAGCCCCGCAACCGCGCCAAGGCGCCGGGCGAGATGCTGCGCAACAGCATGCAGCACGTCGCCCGCGGAGCGGACGCCGCCCTCTTCTTCCAGTGGCGGGCCTCGGTGGCCGGCACCGAGAAGTTCCACTCGGCGATGGTGCCGCACGGCGGATCGTCGACCGCCAAGTGGCGGGAGGTCGTGGAACTCGGCCGCTCGCTGCAGGCCATCTCCGAGGTCGTCGGATCGCGGGTCGCGCAGCCGTCAGTCGCGATCATCCACGACACCGACGCCCGCTGGGGCAACGAGCTCAGTGACCACCCGAGCGTGGATGTCGACGTCATCGCCGAGACCCGCCGGTGGCACTCGGCGTTGCTGTCCGCCGGGGTGACCAGCGACATCCGGCGCTCGACCGACGATGTGAGCGCGTACGACGCCGTCATCGTGCCGTCTCAGTACCTGATCACCCAGGCGGGGATCGACAATCTCACCCGCTTCGTGGAGCAGGGCGGCTCGCTCGTCGTCACCTACTTCTCGGGGATCGTGGATGAAGACGACCACCTGCATCCGGGAAAGTACCCAGGCGCCTTCGCGAGCCTGCTCGGCGTGGCGATCGAGGAGTTCTTCCCGCTGATGGCCGACCAGCAGGTCGAGCTGACTCGCTTCGGACCGGGGCGCGTCTTCAGCGAGTTCGGCACCGTCACGTCGGCCGAGGTGCTCGCCTCGTACGCGAGCGGACCCACGGCCGGGTCGCCCGCGGTGACGCGGCGCCAGGTCGGCACGGGGGCCGCGTACTACGTGGGAACCGCGCTCGACCGCGCCGGCATGCGCGAGTTGCTCGGCCTGGTCGACATCGCGCAGCCGCCGGCCTTCGCACGGGGTGCATCCGACGATGTCGAGATCGTGGAGCGCAGCTCGGGCGACCAGAGCTGGGTCTTCGTGATCAACCACGGCGCCGAGCCGACCGAGGTCGAGATCTCGGGACTCGAGCTGCTCTCAAGCACTCCGGCCGAGGGCTCGCTGCGAGTAGAGGGCGGACGTGTCGCCGTCGTGAGGGTCTCCGCCTCGTGACGTTGCTCACCCTGCGGGGCGGATCGTCCGCGTTCATCATCGACCTCTCGGGACCCGTCCCGGCCGTTGTCCACTGGGGCCGCGATCTCGGGAGCGACCCGACGATCCCGCTGGGGCTCGGCAACCCGATCCCGCACTCGAACTACGACGCGCCGTTCACGCTCGAACTGTTCCCCCAGGCATCCGGTGGATGGCGCGGCCGACCCGCGATCTCAGGTCACCGGCGCGACGGGCGCGGCTTCTCGCCGGCGTTCGTCACGACCGGTCACACGCAGGACGGCGGGGAGGCGGCGATCACGATGGTCGCCGCGGCCGAGCAGCTCTCGCTGACCATCCGGCTGTCGATGAGCCAGGAGGGCATGCTCCGGATCCGCCACGAGCTCACCAACGACGCCGACGAACCGTACGAGCTCGATGCGCTGAACGTCACCTTGCCCGCCGGCCAGGCCGCCGAGGAGGTGCTCGACCTGACCGGGCGCTGGAACCGGGAGCAGCATCCCCAACGCCAGTCGCTGCGGTTCGGCACCTGGCTGCGCGAGTACCGGCACGGTCGCACCGGGCACGACAGCTCGGCCCTCACCATGGTCGGCTCCGCCGGGTTCTCGAATCGGAGCGGCGAGGTCTGGGCCACCCATTTCGGCTACAGCGGCAATCGGGTGACCTACGTCGAGCGCACCCAGGCGGCGGCGACCACGATCGGCTCCGGTGAGCTGTTCCAGCCCGGCGAGCTGGAGCTCGGCCCCGGGGAGAGCTATCAGACCCCGTGGGTCTACGCGGCGCACTCGACCAGCGGTATCGACGGCGTCTCGGCCGTCTTTCACGAGTGGATCCGCGCGCGTGCCTCGCACCCGCGGTCGCCACGTCCGGTGGTGCTCAACACCTGGGAGGCCGTGTACTTCCGCCACGACCTGGACACCCTGCTCGACCTGGCCCGTGCCGCCGCCCGCCTGGGTGTCGAGCGGTTCGTGCTCGACGATGGCTGGTTCCGCGGACGCCGGAACGATCACGCCGGCCTCGGCGACTGGACGGTCGACCCGAATGTCTGGCCGTCGGGCCTGACCCCGCTGATCGACGGCGTGATCGAGCAGGGCATGCAGTTCGGGCTGTGGGTCGAACCCGAGATGGTCAACGAGGACTCGGATGTCATCCGCGCCCATCCGGACTGGATCAGCGGGCCCGGCACCCGTGTCCCGGTCGAGTGGCGGCACCAGCAGGTCATCGACCTGGCCAACCCGGATGCCTGGCAGTACGTCTTCGACCAGCTCGACGCCCTGCTCACCGAGAACCGCATCTCGTACCTCAAATGGGATCAGAACCGCGACCTGGTCGAGATGGGCCACGACGGCCGTCCCTCGACGCACCGGCAGACCGAGGCGGCCTACCGGCTCTTCGACGAGTTGAAGCGCGCGCATCCCGACGTCGAGATCGAGAGCTGCTCGTCTGGCGGCGCCCGGGTGGACCTCGGCATCCTCGAGCGGACGGACCGCGTGTGGGCGTCCGACAGCAACGACGCGCTCGAGCGCCAGACCATCCAGCGCTGGACGCACGCGCTCCTGCCCCTCGAACTCATCGGCGCCCACGTCGGACCGACGCACTCGCACACGACCGGGCGCACGCACTCCTTGTCGTTCCGCGCGATCACCGCGATGTTCGGCCATTTCGGCATCGAGTGGGACGTCCGCACCCTCACCGACGCCGAATCCGCCCAGCTCGAGCAGGCCGTCGCCCTCTACCAGCAGCACCGCGCCCTTCTGCACTCGGGGGTCGCGGTGCATGCCGACCTGCGGGAGGAGGCGTTCCGGCTGCAGGGCGTCGTCGCGCGGGATCGCGCCGAGGCGCTGTACTCGTTCGCCTGCCTTCGCACGCCCGACGACGAGATCCCGGGCAACATCGTGCTGCCCGGCCTCGACCCCGATCGCATCTACCGCGTCGGCATCGTGTTCCCGACCGGCAAGCTGCCAGTGGAGCAGCACGGCGTGCTCCCCTGGACGGCAGATGCCGTCGTCGCCTCAGGGGTCTACCTGAGCGAGGTCGGCATCCCGATGCCGATTCTGCTGCCGGAGCACGCGATCCTGGTGCACGTCACCGAAGTGGATCGCTCGGGCGACTAGGGTCGCCACCGTGTCGCTTCGAGTCGTCTCCCGTCGTCAGGCGATCCTCTGGGCTGCGAGCGGCGTGGTCGTCGTCGCACTCCTGGTCGTCGTCGCGCTCGTCGTCTCGCGGCCGTCACCTCCGCACGGTGCGCCGGCCCCGGCCGGCCTCGGCGCGACTCCGCCGATGGGCTGGAACAGCTGGAACCACTTCGGCTGCGACGTCGACGCCGACCTCGTGGAGAGCACCGCAGATGCAATGGCGGCCAACGGGATGCAGAAACTCGGTTACCGCGCGGTCAACATCGACGACTGCTGGATGTCGCCGCAGCGCGACCCGCACACCGGCGAGCTGGTGCCCGATCCGAAGAAGTTCCCGCAGGGCATGGCGGCGGTCGCCGACTACCTGCACGCTCGAGGGTTCACCCTCGGCATCTACGAGGACGCGGGCACCCGCACCTGTGCGGGATTCCCCGGCAGCCTCGGGCACGAGCGCCTCGACGCGCGCACCTTCGCCCGCTGGGGGGTCGACACCCTCAAGTACGACAACTGTCACCGTGGAGGATCGACCACCACGGTCCAGTACATCGCGCGCTACCGTGCCATGAGCGACGCGCTGCGCGCGACCGGGCGGCCGATCTTCCTCGCGGTCTGCGAGTGGGGCGTCAACCGCCCATGGACCTGGGCCCGCGGCATCGGCCAGTCCTGGCGCACGACCCACGACATCAAGGACAGCTACGCCTCGATGCTCGCGATCTTCCAGCAGAACGTGCGCCTCGCGGCGTTCGCGGGCCCGGGCGGGTGGAACGACCCCGACATGCTCGAGATCGGCAACGGCGGGATGACGCCGACCGAGCAGCGCACCGAGTTCACCCTCTGGGCGGCCATGGCGGCGCCCCTGATCGCCGGAGCGGACCTGCGCTCCCTGAGCTCGGACGCCCTGGCCGTCTACTCGAACGCCGAGGTCATCGCGATCGACCAGGATCGTCTGGGCAGGCAGGCGGTCCCGATCGCGGCGCACGGCCAGGTGGCCGGCAGTGACGGACGGTGGGTGCTGAGCAAGCCCCTGGCGGATGGCGGGCGTGCGGTCGTCCTGTTCAATGCGACGGACTCACCCGAGTCCATCTCGACGAGCGCCGCGGCGCTCGGACTTCACGGGTCGAGCTTCGCGGTCCGCGATGTCTGGTCGGGCAAATCGTTCGTCACGGCGAGCTCGATCTCCTCGCGCCTCGCCGCCCATGGGGCCGTGATGTTCCGAGTCGCTCCCTCGTCGCCCTGACCAGCCTTCAGCAGTTCCTTCCACCCGCGGTGCCGCTGAAAGGGGAATTCGAAGACTGCCGCGAACAGGCGTGCGAACACGACGGTCGTGGGCACGAGAATCACGGCAAGCACGAAGAACGTCGGGGTTCCGGAGGGGACTCGGGGGAGGACGAGGCCGTACGCCACCGCGATCACGATCGGGAGGTGGGTCAGGTAGAGGCTGTAGGAGAACGACCCGAGGCGTCGGAGCGGCCGGGACTCGAGGAAGCGCACGACGATACGCGGTCTCGAGGTGGCGACGGCGATGAGCAGGCAGCCGATCGCGGGGGCCGACGCGAGATCCACCCAGAACAGGTTGGCGGTCGACCAGGCCGTGCCATTGATCCCGACCACAACGATGACGGGAACGACGGCCGCAAACGCAAACCATGCCCAGGGCAGCGCGCGGGTGCGCTCGCCTGCGGTGACGATCCCCGCCGCCAGAACGCCGACCGCGAACAGCACCGCGAGGTCCGGGGTGAACTTCAGCAAGGCGTCGTTCATCCACGCCACGTGCGGCCCGAGCAGTCCCATCGTCACCACGATGGCGGCCACCACCGCCACCATTGCCACCGCACTGAAACGGCGCACGATCAACAGAAGCAAGGGCAGCAGGACGTACAGCTGGGCTTCGATCGCGATCGACCAGAAGGCGCGGTTGGGAATGCCCGCTGAGACGGCGTCTTGCACCAGCAGGCCGTACACGACGACCGACTTGCCGTCCGGGACCGCCCATCCGGGCTGAGCGACCACGAACCAGACCATGACCAGACTGAATCCGAGCGCGGCCCAATACGGTGGCAGGATCCGCCAGGCTCGTCGGCGGGCGTACTCCGGGATCGACCTGAGGCGCCATCCCGACTGCGCGGGGCCGACGGCGAGCGAGAAGCCGGACAGCGCGATGAAGACGATCACTGCGGCCCGTCCGTTGTCCAGCCAGACGGCCCAGAACGGGGCAGCCTCGGCCGCGGCACCCGGCCAGGCGCGGAGGAAGATGTGGTACAGCACCACGTACAGCGCCGCCAACCCACGGATTCCATCCAACGCGGCAATGCGGCCTGGCTTCGCGGAGGGCGCCGTCGCATCGATCTGCGGCGTCACGACCGCGTTCGACGGGTGCCCGACCATGCATCATTGTCGCGCCGATCCGCGCTGCGCGACCAGATGAAGCAGCAACCTCGCTCCGGTCGCCCGTCCCGGTCAGCAGTTCCCTGTCGCCGGTCCATGGGACGATCCGCCGCAACGGACTCTCGGAGGGAGGCGCTCATGCGCGGCGAAGCGACCGTGCTCCACGCCGACCTCGACGCCTTCTACGCCTCGGTCGAGCAGCGCGACGCGCCCGAGCTGCGCGGTCGGCCGGTGATCGTCGGTGGCGGAGTGGTGCTCGCGGCGAGCTACGAGGCGAAGGCCCGCGGCGTGCGCACCGCGATGGGTGGTCGCCAGGCGCGCGACCTCTGTCCGGAGGCCGTCGTCGTGCCGCCTCGGATGGAGGCGTACTCGGCCGCCAGCAAGGAGGTGTTCGCGATCTTCCGCGACACGACTCCGCTGGTGGAGGGGCTGTCGATCGACGAGGCCTTCCTCGAGGTGGGTGGCCTGCGGCATATCGTGGGGACCCCCGAGGACGTCGCGGTGAGATTGCGCGCGCGCGTGCGGGCCGAGGTCGGGCTCGCCATCTCGGTCGGAGTGGCCCGCACCAAGTTCCTCGCCAAGGTGGCCAGCGCGGTGAGCAAGCCGGACGGGCTGCTGGTCGTCGAGCCGGACCGCGAGCAGGAGTTCCTGCTGCCACTACCGGTCGAGCGGCTGTGGGGGGTCGGGGCGGTGACGGCCGCGAAGCTGCACCGGTACGGCATCCGCGCGGTCGGCGAGCTTGCCGAGCTCGAAGCCGCGAGCGCCGAACGGATGCTGGGCCGGGCCGCCGGGGCGCACCTGCACGCGCTGGCCCGGCTGCGCGATCCGCGGCCGGTCGAGACCACTCGCCGCCGCAGCTCCATCGGCTCCCAGCGAGCCCTCGGCCGCGGCCCGCGATCGCCCGGTGAGCTCGAGTTGATCCTCACCCAGCTCGTCGACCGGCTGGGCCGGCGCCTGCGCGACGGTGATCGGGTGTGCCGCACGGTGGTGCTGCGGCTCCGCTTCGGCGACTTCTCGCGGGCCACCCGCTCGCACACGGTCGGCCGCCCGACCGACCGAACGGCGGTGCTGCTCGCCGTCGCCCGAGCCCTGCTGGCGGCGTCGCAGGACGAGATCGCGGATCGGGGGATCACCCTCATCGGCATCTCGTTGGCGCAGCTCGGCCGAGCCGACGACATCCACCCGGAACTTCCGATCGAGTGGAACGACGGCCTGCGACTCGACACCGTGCTCGACGCGGTGCGTGACAAGTTCGGTGCCGAGTCGGTCGGCCGCGCCGCGCAGCTCGGGCGCGATCCGGGTTGGTCGACTCCGCTGCTCGAGGAGCACCTGTGAACCCGGGTCGGTGCTGCATCCCCGGATGCGGCGAGAACACGGCGCCCGATGCGCCCCTGCCCCTGTGCGACGTCCATCTCGCCGTCGCCGCCGACTGGAGCGTGCGGACCCACGGCGTGACCGACCTGCTCCCGTCACCGTGCCTGGCCTGCGGTTCCCGGGTGGGCGTGCAATTGCCGTCCGGGTGGGTCTGCGCCGTCTGCGAGTGGCGGTACGGAGAGGTGCCGGACGACGACGTGGCGCCACCGCGCGTCGACGTCGTGTACTACCTGCGCCACGGTGATCGCGTGAAGATCGGCACGACCGCGAACCCCCGCCAGCGATTCGCGGCGATCTGGCACGAGGAGGTGCTGGCCTTCGAGCGGGGCGATCGCCGACTCGAGCGGCGGCGGCACGAGCAGTTCGCGGCCGATCGGTTCGGCGGGTCGGAGTGGTTCCGCCTGACCTCGGCCATCGCCGAGC
>Ga0207690_10000985_pt1 | contig 18246 bp, 13 predicted proteins | sample KBSC23metaG_FD_184315 | JGI IMG/M metagenome (GOLD analysis project Ga0207690, IMG submission 184315) | Corn rhizosphere microbial communities from Kellogg Biological Station, Michigan, USA - KBS C2-3 metaG (SPAdes) (version 2) | ecosystem: Host-associated > Plants > Roots > Rhizosphere > Soil ...
CTCGCCGCCGCTGCCGGACATCCTGGAAAACGCCTGGTTTGACGGCAACGCGCATCTGCGCAAATGGCTGACCGCCATGCAGGCTGCCGACACGCTGCTCGAAGGCCAGCGCGGTTTTTTCACGCCGCGTATTCCGTCGCCGCTGCCTGCCAACGAGGTCGACCCGCTCGACGCGAGCTATTACGACACCACGCCGCTCAAAGCCACGCTGGAACGCCTGTGCGATTTCGACCGCATCAACGATGGCGGCATCCGTGTGTCAGTCGGCGCCGTGAACGTGCACAGCGGCAACCTGGAGATGTTCGACAACACCGAGCGCCGCCTGCGTGCCGAGCATTTCATGGCGTCGGGTGCGCTGCCGCCGGGCTTCCCGCCCGTGCTGATCGACGGCGAGTACTACTGGGACGGCGGCGTGGTCTCCAACACGCCGCTGTCGTATGTGCTGCAGAGCACGCCGCGCCGTGACACGCTGGTCTTCCAGGTAGACCTGTGGAGCGCGCTGGGCCCAGTGCCCGACACGATGATCGGCGTGGCCAGCCGGCAAAAGGATCTGCAGTACTCCAGCCGCACGCGCCTGATTACCGATTGGATGGAGCGCGCGCAATCAACGCGGCGGCTGGTGCGCAAGATGCTTGATCATCTTCCTCCCAAGGAATTCGCGCGCGCGCAGTGGTACCAGCAAGCGCAGGAACTGGCCTGCACCAAGCGCTACAACGTGTTCCACCTCATCTATGCTGCCAAGGAGCACGAAGGCCCTGGCAAGGACATCCAGTTCGGGCCGTCCACCATGCGCGATCACTGGGGCTCGGGCCTGGCGGACATTCGTGAATCGCTCTCGCACCCGAAGTGGCTAGAAATGCCGGACGACGACTCCGGCTTCGTCACGCACGACATCCACCGGCATCCGCATATCGAGCGGCAGGGCAAGCGGTTGTGATTGCAGCCACGGCATGGCACTCAATCGTCGACGGGGAAGTCGAAGTAGGTGCTCGGATAGGGCTCATTGGCCAACGTGAAATGCCACCACTCCGTATCGAGCCGCTTAAAGCCAGCCTGCTCCATCAAGGATTGCAGCAACAGGCGATTCGCCCGTGCCGGGGGCGGCACACTTTGGTCATCGGGATGTGAAACCGGGCTGAAGCAATCGAATCCGGTGCCAAAATCCAGGCTGTTATCCGGCGTACGCTGGGAAACCGGGGCCGTACAACTCACTTGCTTTTGCCCCGACGCCTGCGCAGGAATCGGGCTCGCCAGCGGCACGATGGTGACATCCACCGTACTCCCACGGCTGTGCCCGGACTGATATGCGATATACCCATCGTCAAACAGGCGCGTCTTGTCTACGGTCGGATAAAACTCGGTGCGCATCTTGACGTCCTTCACGTCGGATGCCCACGCCGCAAAATCATTGACTGCGGTTTGCGGCCGATAGCAGTCGTAAACCTTCAATGTCAGACCCATCGGCAACAGACGCAGAACAACAGACTGCAGCGCTTGCGCTGCCGGCTCCGTCAGCAGGCAAACCGGAGCCTTGTAGCCGTGCACCCTCCGCCCGACAAAGTTATGCGCCATGAGATAGCGCATGTCCGTCTGAATTTGTGGAACACGCTTCTGTACGTTCACAAAGTCGGCGGGCCGTTGCGTTTGCACGTCGGCCCCCGCTGCCAAAGTGGAAGTGGAACAGACCATGGCAGGCAACAGTAGCCGCAACAGTTTGGCGCGCTTGATCGGCATGTCGACGTCGTCTCCGGTGATATGGCGGACCCAGTGTAGTCAACGCGCGACGGTATTGCGCTCGCCATCACAGGATGAGGACGACAGCGCCGTTCACGCAGCAGCGTCCCGCGTGGCATGCCAATCGGCGCGTTCGGTGTCGGTCAGGTCCGGCACAGCCATCGCGCCGGTTTCGGCGGCGGCCACGGCGGCCTCGATTACGGCCATCACCGCCACGGCCTGCACGGGCGGAACGGGGTTCGTGCGCTGGCGGAGGATGGCATCGCGCACTGCGGCGTAGTAGGCGCGCTGGTCGCCTGCGGGCGTTGCGATGCTGGTCTCGGCGGACGTTGCACCGTCGATCAGCAGGCCCGCATCGTCATCCATGCCCCAGCCTTGCGCGCCAGGTTGCATGCCGGCTAGCAGTTGGGCTTCCTGCTGGTCCATCCGCTGCTTGATGAACGTGCCGCGCGTGCCGTGCACGATCCAACGCGGTGTGCCACCTGCCACCAGCATGCTCGCGTGGAGGATGGCGCGGCGTTCGCCGAAATGTAGGACGACATGCGCCCAATCGGGCGTTTCGGCGCCAGGACGCTGGCGTGCGAACGACGCGCTCACAGCATCAGGCAGCCCCAGCAGCAACAACGCCTGATCGACCAAATGCGGGCCGAGATCGAACCAGATGCCCGTGCCCTGCCCAGCTTGCTCGCGCCAGCGCGCACGCACCTGCGGGCGGTAACGGTCGAAATGCGCCTCGACGTGCATGGCTTCGCCGATGGCACCGCCGGCAAGCGCGGATTGCACGGCAAGGAAATCGCTGTCCCAACGCCGGTTCTGGAAGACCGAGAGCATGCGCCCCGTCTCACGCGCCACGCGCGCCAGATGCCGCGCCTCGGCCAGCGTGACGGTGAACGGCTTGTCGACAACCACGTGCTTGCCCGCGCGTAACGCCGCTTCGGCCAATGGTGCATGCCGATCGTTGGGCGCGGCAATGACGACGAGGTCTACGTCTGGATGCGTGGCCGCAACCTCGGCCGAACAGACCACCGCGTCCGGCCGATCCGCCAGAACGGCATCCGGCCGGTTGGAGCCGACCACCTGCAGCTGCAGGCCCGGCGTGGCGTCGATCAAGGCTGCGTGGAAAAGCTTGCCGGCATAGCCATAGCCGACCAAGGCGACCCGCAGAGATCGAGATGAATGTGACGGAAGCGCCATATTTTAAAAAAGCAGAAAACGTGCGAGGCAGACGCACCGCACGCAACTTGGTGCTAAAAACTTGCAATGGATTCGCGCAAAGTTGCTGGCTCGCAGCTTAGCAAACGTTGCGCGCCGTCAAAAATACGACTTAACCCTCTTTTAAATAGGAATTGTTCTCATTATTATTTGCGCCTTCACAATTTGAAGGCGCGCCACACGTGACGGCGCCCTCCCCCCGCGTCGCCGGGGTTTTCACCTTAGGGGAACTGCAATGCCGCCCAATTTTCGACGAGATGGCCTGCGTCTGTCTCTGGCCGTCCTTGGAACCCTACCGTTCGCGCAGATGGCAGGCGCGGCGGACACCATTGCGGCAGCCGACGCCGGCACCCTGCCCACCGCCACCGTCAAGGGCACGCGCAACAACACCAGCTACGACACGCCCATCGCCAACACGGCCACGAAGATTCCCGTGCCGCTGCGCGAGATTCCGCAATCGGTGAACGTCGTGCCGCGCGCGGTCATCCAGGACCAGGGTGCCCTGTCGATCAACGATACGCTGCGCAACGTGCCGGGCGTGTCGGCCTCGTTGGGCGATGCGCAGCGCGATCAAGTCACCATTCGCGGTTTCTCGTCGATCAACGATCAGTATGTCGACGGCCTGCGCGATGACTCACTGTACTTCCGCGATCTGTCGAACGTCGACCGCATCGAGGTGCTGAAAGGTCCGGCCGCAGTGCTGTATGGGCGCGGCTCGTCGGGCGGCATCATCAACCGCGTTACCAAGAAGCCGCTGGCCACGCCGCTGGCCGAAGTGGGCGTGGTGGTGGGCACCGAACGCCAGAAGCGCGCCGAGTTCGACCTGAACACCTCCATCAACGACGACGCCATTCGCGCACGCATCACCGGCGCGGTAGAAGACTCGGGCGGCTTCCGCAACGATTACTTCCTGCGCCGCCAGGCGATCTCGCCGTCGTTCCTGTTCAACCTGTCGCCCGACACCAAACTGACGGTGCAGTTCGATTACCTGCACGACACGCGCATTGCTGACCAGGGCGTGCCGTCGTATCACGGCCGCCCGGTGGATGTGCCGCGCGAAACGCGCTACGGCTCGGCCGATGCCGGCGCGGGCAATGTCGAATCCACCGTCAAGAGCGTGACTGGCACGCTGGACCACCGCTTCAACAGCAACTGGTCGTTCCACAGCGTCGTGCGCAATTACGAGTATTCGCTCGGCCGCAACAACTACACGACCGTCAGCAGCGTCACGGACGGCCCCGTCCCGACAGTCAGGCTGGGGGTCAATCAACGTAACCGCAGCGATCGCGGCACCTTGTGGCAAAACGAGTTGACTCAGAAGGCCACCACCTGGGGCGTTGAACACACGCTGCTCTACGGCATCGAACTGGGTTATCAGGACAAGAGCGACCGCGTGGCGGCCGCCCCTGGCACCACCCCAGTCAATCTGTTCAACCCCGTGCTGCCCGTGTTGCCCACGGTGCCCGGCAACGCCGTACCGACCAACTACGGCCTCTCGCACAATGAGACGTACGCAGCGTACGTGCAGGATCTGATCAAGTTTTCGCCACAATGGACGGTGCTGGCCGGCCTGCGCTACGAGATCCTCAAGCAGAGCCGCGACGACCTGACCCCGCGCAATGTCGATCTCTCCCGCACCGACAAGCCGGTCAGCCCGCGCCTGGGCGTGGTGTACCACCCGATCGAACCGCTCTCGCTGTATGCGTCATACAGCCGCTCGTTCCAGCCGCTGGCGGATAGCTTCACCTTCTTCGCCAACAGCGGGGCACTGGCTCCGCAGTCGACGACCAACTACGAGATCGGCGCCAAGTACGACCTCTCGGCCGGTGCCAGCGTGACGGCCGCGCTGTTCGACATGAAGCAGACCAACCTGACGGCGGCCGACCCGGTGACGCTGCTGGGCGTGCCCATCGGCACGCAGCGCACGCGTGGGCTGGAGCTGTCGTTCACGGGTGAGATTGCCAAGACGTGGTCGCTCTTCGCCAGCTACGCCTATCTGAATGGCCGGCTGGAGAACCCGTTCGACCGCAGCGGCACGGTGGCCGTCAACGGCAACCAACCGTCGCTCACGCCGCGGCATAGCGGCTCGCTGTGGCTCAAGCACGATCTGCCCAACGGCTTCTATGTGGCCGGCGGCGTGCGCGCAGAGGCTTCGCGCTACGCATCGCAGTACAACCTGACGACGTTGCCCGGTTACATGACCGTCGACCTCGGCGCCGGTTATCGCAGCAAGAACGTCGACGTGACACTCAACCTGCAGAACCTGTTCAACCGCGCGTACTACGTCTCGGCCCACGGCGGCGCAGAGAACTACAACATGCCGGGCGCCCCACGCATGGCGCTGCTGGGCGTGCGCTACAAGATGTAATCGGCAGACGCGCGATGCTGCGACGGGTGCTCTTCCGCCTGCACTGGCTGATCGGATTGTCGGCCAGCGTGGTGCTGGCTGTCGTTGGCGCCACAGGCGCGCTGATGGCGTACGAGGATGAACTGCTGCGGTGGCTCAACCCCGGCGTGCTCAGCCTGCCCGCGTGCACGGCCGCCGCGCCAGCACTGCCGCAGGTGGCCAAGCAGGCGCGCGACGCCATCCCGGAGCGCGCCGTCACCTTCATCACGGCCGCATCCGACCCTACCGAGCCGTGGCGCGTCTGGTATGCGTGGCCGCCGGGCAAGCGCGGCGGCAGCAGTCGCGGCGAGCTGCGCTACATCGATCCCGCCACAGGTATGTTGCTGCCCGAAGCGCGCGGCCAACGCTTCTTCGCCACCGTCAAGCTGCTGCACCGGACGCTGCTGGCCGATGAGATCGGCAAGCAGATCGTCGGGGCCAGCACTATCGGGCTAGTGTTGATGGCGCTGTCGGGCCTGTACCTAAGATGGCCGCGTCGCATCACGAACTGGCGAAGCTGGCTCGTCATCCGCTGGAGCCGCGCCGGACGCATCCGCTGGTGGGATGTGCATACCGTCATCGGCACGCTGGTGCTGCCGATCTATCTGCTGGCCGCGTTCAGCGGGCTGTACTGGGCATACGATTGGTATCGCGATGGCCTGCAACGTTTGGCCGGCATGTCGGTGGCAACCAAAGCCAAGCCGACCGACGGCCTTCACAAGCCGCTTGACGAGGCAGCGCTCGCGCGTGTCTGGAGCACCTTCACGGGCAACGCCGCCAACTATGGAACGGCCACGCTGCGCATCGACGATGCACGCAATGGCAAGGTAGAAATCAACTGGCTGCCGACCAATGCACAGCACGATCGCGCATTCAACCGGCTGACGCTCGACGCCACCACCGGCACCGTCCTGCGCAACGAACCGTTTGCCAACAAGCCGCCGATGCAGCGTCTGCTGGCCAGCATGCTGCCGTTGCACAACGGGCGTTACTTCGGTCCGCTTGGCGTGATTCTCGTGTTGATCGGCGCATTGATGCTGCCGGTCTTTGCGGCGACGGGATGGTGGTTGTATCTGGATCGACGACGGCGCGCGCAACCGCAGCGGCATCAATCAACCGTACCGGCGCGTGCCATTTGATGGTCAGCGCGCCAGCCACGCGCGCAATTCATCCTGCCCAGTCTTCGTCACGGCCAGCGCGCGAGAATGCTTCTGCCTCGCCAGCCACCCAAGCGCAATGCAGCGCTCGGCCACGGCCGCCCCCAGCGCGCCGGCCAGGTGCGGGCGGCGCTCGCTCCAATCCATACAGCCGTAGGCAAAGCGGCGCCGGCCGTTGCGCAGCGCATTCACATCGACACCGATGGCAGTAAACGCCTGCTCGCCTTCCAGCGTGACGTCATAGGCGGCATGCGTTTCGTCGAGCTGCGTCAGCCAGCCACGCGCGAGCAACGTAGCTGAGACCTCCGTGCCCAGCTGACCGGCCAGATGGTCGTAGCACAGGCGCGCCGCGCGCAGGTTCTCGGGCACGATGGAGCGCCGCGGGTCGGCCGGCTTTTCCGGCGCGACCACCATCAGCGATTCGATCATCTCCGCCACCGCCGGTGAGCGCAGCCCGAAGTACTTGTAGCGCCCGCTTGCGAGCGACGTGATGAGCGCATCGGCCTCCAGCCGACGCAGGTGCGCGCTGGCCGTGGCGGGCTCCACACCAGCGCCGTACGCCAGTTCCTTGGCCGTCAGCGAGCGGCCCTCCATCAATAGCAGGAGCATGCGGATGCGCGTCGGGTCACCAATGGTGGCGGCCACGCGGCCGATGTCCGGCTGGGTGGCCATTGCGGCGGGGGAAGATACGGTCATGGTTCGATGCAGACCAAACTGTTGGTGCGTGACAGGCGCTGGGCCTGTCCAGACAATGGGGGCCATCTTACTCCCGCGTTGATTGCCACCATGGACACCGCCCTTGCCTTGCCTACCGACCTGCCCGCAGACCCGCTACAGGCCATCGTGCATGCCGATCCCGCGCCGTATTACGCCAACCTGGCCGCCACACGTCCGTTCTTCTTCGACGATGCCTTGGGCTGGTGGGTTGCGGCCAGCGCCAACGCGGTCGATGCCGTGCTCGGCAGCGCTGCATGCCGCGTGCGTCCTGCCGACGAATCGGTGCCCAAGGCCGTGGCCGCCTCGCCCACGGGCGTCTTCTTCAGCCGCCTTGTCCGCCAGATCGACGGCCCTGACCATGGCGCACGCAAGGCCACGGTGATGGCCGCGCTGGGCGGCCTGGACGTCTCAGCGCTGGCGGCGCGCGCGCATCGCCAGGCATATGCGGCGTTGCCCGATGCCGCCTCGCTCAATGCCGCGCTGGGTGCCGATGCGCACTTTCGCGTGCCGCTTGCCACGATGGCGCAAACGCTGCTGGCCGATCACGCCGACACGCAAGCCTGCCAGGCGGACATCGCCGCATACCTGGCCGCGCTCGGGCCCGGCGCCAGCGCAGCGGCAATCGAACGTGCCGATACCGCCGTCCATCGCCTGCAGCGGCGTTTTGCCGAATCGCCCTTCGCCCACCGCGATGACGACGCCGACATTAGCAACCTCGCCGCCCTGCTCGCGCAAACCTACGATGCCTGCGCCGGGTTGCTCGGCAATTGCATCGTCGCGCTGTCGCGGTCTGCGGCGTTGACATCGCGCCTGCGCGCGCGTCCCCACGCGGTTGAGCCCTTCGTGCGTGAAGTCCTGCGCCGCGATGCGCCGGTACAGAACACGCGCCGCTTCATCGCCCAAGACGTTGCATTGCTGGGCCAACAGCTCCAAAAGGGCGACCGGGTTCTCGTCCTGCTCGCGGCCGCCAACGTGGACGCCACCGCCAACCCCGACCCGCTACGCCTGGACATCGACCGCACGCAACCACGCCTATGGACCTTCGGCGCTGGCGTACACCGCTGCCCGGCAGAAGCCCTGGCCGTGGTGATTGCGCGCGAGACCGTGCAGCACCTGCTGAGTCTGCATGGCATCGAGCGCTGGCTTGCCGACCTTGGGGCCGTCGCCTATCGTCCTTCGCCCAATGCGCGCATCCCCGTATTTCAGGCTTGATTCCAGTCGTTCCAGACCACCGCAGGAGCCCACCATGATCGCCGTCATCTTTGAAGTCATCCCCGCCGAAAACCAGCGCGATGCCTACCTCAATCTCGCCGCACAACTGAAGCCGATGCTCGAGCAGATCGATGGCTTCATCTCCGTCGAGCGGTTCCAGAGCATCACCGACCCGGCCAAGATGCTGTCGCTGTCGTTCTTTCGCGATGAAGACGCTGTCAAGGCCTGGCGCAACCTGGAGCAACATCGCCGCGCACAGCATGTTGGCCGCGAGGGCGCGTTTGCGGACTATCGCCTGCGTATCGCCCACGTGGTGCGCGACTACGGCCTGACCGAACGCGAGCAGGCTCCCGCCGACAGCCGTGCCGAGCATGCCTGAAACCCGGCTGGGGCCACGGCCCGCGCGCCGCAGGCATCACCTTTGCTACACCGTTGCAGTTCCCCTACACAACGGCGCGCCCCACCACGGCGCAGCGCGCCCTTGCGCAACGATTGCAAAGGAATTGTCATGTCTACCGCCATCCATGAGGTTGAACACACTCCGCAGGCCGCGCCAGCCCGCGCTACGCGCAATGCCACGCGTGATTCGGTACGTTATGCCGTGGTCGGCGCGGGCTGGATCTCGCAGGCCGCTTTTCTGCCGGGCGTGGGGTACAGCGGCAACTCCATCGTCACGGCCCTGGTGACAGGCGACTCGGCCAAGGCAACGGCCCTGGCCGCCCGCTACGGTATCGAGCACGTGCACGGCTATGCCGACTACGAGCAGCTTCTTGCCTCCGGCGAGATCGATGCGATCTACCTCGCCCTGCCCAACGACATGCATCGGCAGTACGCGCTGCCCGCCCTGCAACGCGGCATCCATGTCCTGCTTGAAAAACCCATGGCCACCAGCGAAGTCGATTGCGAAGCGATGATCGAAGCCGCCCGACACGGCAACGCAAAATTGATGATCGCCTACCGCCTGCATTTCGAGCCGGCCACGCTGGCTGCCATCGAACTGGCGCGCTCGGGCAAACTGGGCCACATCCGGGCGTTCTCTGCCGTGTTCAGTCAGACGGTGGCGCCGTCCAACCATCGTGCGAGCCACGGCTATTGGGCGGGCCCGGTGTCTGACATGGGGGTGTATCCGATCAACGCCGTGCGCAACCTGTTTGGCGAAGAGCCGGTGGAGGTGAGTGCCGTTGGCGTGCGCGATCCGGACCTGCCGTTCAACTTTGACGACACCGTGAGCGTGACGCTGCGTTTTGCCGACCACCGCGTGGCGCAGTTCGTGGTCAGCTACAGCGGCACGAATGTGGATCAGTACCGCATCTTCGGCACCAAGGGCGACCTGGAAGTGTCACCGGGATTCACGTTTGGCGTGGGCTTGCGGCACCGGCTCACGCTCGACGGCAAAACGCAGGAGCACACATTCGATGCCACCAACCAGTTCGGCGGCGAGCTGCAGTGTTTCTCCGACTGCATCCTGCATGACCGAGAACCCGAACCCAACGGCGAGGAAGGCCTGGCCGACGTGCGGGTGTTGGCCGCGATTGAACGTGCGCTGGAATCGGGGCAACCGCAAAACCTGGGGCCATTCCATCGCCAGGGCCGCATGGAGACCTCGCAGGTGCGCAAGCTGCCACCCGTGCCGGCACCGGAATTGGTGGACGCCGCCGAGCCCAGCAAAGGGTAAAAACAGAAGTGGAAACGCCCGCAACGAACGGCGGGCGTAAGGGCTACAGCTTGATGCGCTGCACGGCGTCGCGCATGCGCTTCCGTGTAGAGACATCGGAGTTGGTGTTGCTGCTGGTGCCATCGGTTTCCATGGCGTTGTCGCAGCGCCATTCGGTGGCCTCACCGTTGTCGGTCAGGGCGCAGACGCGGTGCGTCCAGCGGTCCCACACGAACACGTCGCTGCCCGCCTCGCCGGAGAGCAAGGGCTCGAACCGGTACATCCACAAGTACCCGATACCCAGCAGGGTAAAAACCAGAATCGCCATCCAGGACGCTTTGATTCGGCGCCACATTCTCATCTCTCCTCGCGGAGCCGCTGCGCCGGACGCGTCAGACTGTGCGTCGCCAGGCCAAAAGCGCGGTGCTCCGAAGGGGCAAATCGTAACATGCGGCACAACCGGCCCCGCCGTGGCAGGCATGGCAATGTGGCGGCGCAACCCTAACGACAGCGCTTGCCGCCTCAGTTGAAGACATCCTGCCGGTAGCGGCCGGATTGCATCTGCGCCGTCAGCCAATCCGATGCCGCGGCCAGATCACTGCCATAGCGCGCCTGGTGCATGCGGACGAGTGTGTCGCGTACGGCGGGTGCCATGGCGCGGCCATCGCCGCACACGTATAACGTGGCGCCGGCGTCGAACGCCGCCCAGACGGCATCGCGCGCATCCCACAGGGCGTGCTGCACAAAGCGGTGCGGATGGTCGCTCACGCACGAGTACGCGGGGAAGACGCGCACCACGCCTGCGTATTCCCATGCGCGCAAGGTGTCGCCATACAGAAAGTCATGCTCAGGGTGGCGGCAGCCGAAACACAGCAGCGACGCGGCCACCACTTCGCCGCCCGCCTGTTGCGCGGCGCGCTCTTCCAGGAAACCCCGGAACGGCGCAATGCCTGTGCCGGCGCCAATCAGCACCATCGGCTTGCTGGTATCGGCGTCGGGCGCGAACGGCGGGTTGGGCGTGCGCACGGCGGCGGCGATCTCCGCGCCGCGCAGCAACTGCATCAGGTAATTCGATGCCGTGCCGCGATACGTGCCGACACCCGACCACGCCGGAGCCGACACCGTTCCCACCGTCAACGCGGCCACACTCGGCGACACCCGCGCCGACGATGCGATGGAATAGAACCGTGGCCGCATCGCCCCAAGCCGCGCGAGAAACGCCTCCAGCGTCAGCTCGATGGCGGGAAAGCGGATCAGCAGATCGAGCACGCTCACATGCGCTGCCTGGATGTCGTGGTCAAAGCGCTGAGCGGCGTTGTCTCCTTCCAACCAGACGGTAAGCTGGCCACGCGTGAACGGGCAGCGCGCGGCCGCATGCAACGCGGCGACATCGCGCACGGTGGCCGTGTCCTGCAGCTCAACGAAATCGCGCAGCAACTGGCGTACGGACACAGGTTGGTTGAGCGGCAGGTGCCGCACGTGCGCATGCCGCGCGGTGAGCGTGACGAGCGCATCGCCCTCCAGCGCGAGCCGTGCGATGGCGGCGTCGACGCGGTCATCCGCATTGCGCGGGTAAACGGCGAGATGGTCGCCGGTTGCGTAGGTCATGCCCTCGGGCAGCCGGACCGTCAGATGACGCGTGGGGCCGCGCGGTGCCTCTTGTGCGAAGTCCCACAGGCCGGTCGGATCGCGAACGAGCTCTTCGTTGGCGAGCACCGTCATCGCGCGTGCGGTAGGCGGCAACGTGGCGGCGCGGACGGCGTCGGGCGCGAGATAGTCGACATGGACGGACGAACCATCGGCTGGCGTCTGGCGGGCGCCGAGGGCGCTCCATAGGCTGCGCGTCCAGGCTTCGACGGCGGCGTCGAAACCGGCGTTGCCGTCGGCCTCGCCACGCGGCACGATGGCTTGTGCGCCGGCTGCCGCGAGCATCGCGTCCACGCGCTTGGGAAACGCCTGGAACGCCGGCCACTGCGAGTTGCCGCAGCCGAGTACCGCATAACGTAACCCAGGCGATCCAGTCGCCTGCCGTGCGAGCGCATCGGCGGCATCCAGCCGCGCCTCCAATGTACGGGCGCTGTCCGGCGCGCGGCCGTTGTAGGTGGCCGCCACCACGATCAGCGTGCCCTGCAGCGGCAGTGCGTCGGCAATCGTATCGAGCGGGGCCACCTTCGCATCGAACCCCGCGCGCGATGCGGTGGCGGCAAGCTGCTCGGCGATGTCCTGGCATGTGCCCAGGCTGCCGCCGTACAGCACGTGCATGGGTTCGCCACCGCCAGCGAGTGTGGCTTCTGCGTCGGTTTGCACAGCCGCATCGGCACGGAAAGAAGGCATCGCCACCGACAGCCGCTCGCGTGCGTTGCGCAGCCGTGCGCGCAGGCGAAAACCGTCAGGCTTGAGCGTCAGCGTTTCCTTGATGTGAAAGCCGTAGTCATACGGGTCGGACAACGCGAAGCGCTGCAGGATCACGGCCAGCGCCAGCTTGGCTTCGGTCAGCGCGAACTGGCGCCCGATGCAGGCACGCTCGCCGCTGCCGAAGGGTTTATAGGCGTGCGGATGGATGCGCGCTTCGTTCTCGGGCAGGAAGCGGTCGATGTCGAACACTTCTGGACGGTCCCACACGGCTGGGTCGCGATGCAACGCCAGCAGCACGGTCACCACGCGCTGGTCTTTGCGGATGGCGTAGCGGCCACCGATGCGCGTGTCTTCGTACGGCGCCACGCCAAAGCTCGGGGCGGTCGGCCACAGGCGCAGCGTTTCCTTGAGCACGCGCTCGATCACGTCGAGCTGCGCCAGGTGCGCATATTGCGGCACGGTATCGCCCGGCAACACGCGATCAACCTCGGCATAGGCCTGCGCCAGCACGGCGGGGTGGCGCAGCAGCATGTAAAGCGCGAAGGTCAGCAGCCCGCTTGTCGTTTCATGCCCGGCGATCAGGAAGGTGATGACCTGGAAGCGGATGTTGGTGTCGTCCAGCGGCGTGTCCGATACCGGATCGCGCGCGTTGAGCATCAGGCCCAGCAAATCGCTCGCGCCGACACCACCGCTCCGCCCCTGACGGCGCGCGCGGATCACCTCGTCCACCAGTTGATGCATGGCCGCCACGTCCTGCGCAAAGCGGCGATGGTGCTCGCGCATAAAGCGGTCTTTGAGCGGCAGGCGCGTGAGCTTTCCCATGGCTTCGGACAGCACGCCCACCATGGCCGCCAGGAACGGATGCAGCTCGGGCGTGTTGAACGAATCGAAGCGGTACCCGAAGCCGGCCAGCGAGATGGTGTCGAGCGTGAGCCGCGTCATGTCATCGGCGACGGGAATGTCGGCGTCCGGGCCCTGGCGTGCCCATTTGTCGGCCAACGCATTGGCCACTTCGAGCATCACGTCGAAGTAGCCTTTCATCGCGCGCTGGCTAAAGGCTGGCAGCAGAATGCGGTGCGCCTTGCCCCAGTTGGGCTCGTCCTGATGGGCTGTAAAAAGGCCGTCGCCCGCCCCCGCCCGCAGGAATGACAGCGGCGGCCCGATCAGCTTGCGAAAGCGCGTTTCATCGCACAGTTCGGCTACCAGGTCGGCGGCATAGACGAACGGCACACGGCGGCCGGCAAAGTCGAGCTGGTAGAGGCCTTGGGGAAACTGCCGGCTGATCTCCAGGAACGTCTGGGCCACGCGGTCTTTGGGTAGTTGAAGCAGGTTGCCCAGCCACGGCAGGCCCTTGGGCTGCGGGATGGGCTCCGCCGCCGCAGGGGAGGCATTGGCGGGCAACTCGGAGGCAGAACGCATGCGCGGTCGACTGCGGAAATGGGGTGTCCGCCAATGTACGCGCCACCCTGCCCGGTATCAAACAAAGCCGCCGTGTTTGAATGCCGCCCCCTAAAAGTGCATCGGGCGACCCGTGGGCCGCCCGATCTGGGTACCGCGTACTGCGTACTGCGATGTGCCGGTCAGCGATTGCGCTGCGACGGCGTGAACGGTGCGTTGACCTGCGCTTCCAGCGCGCGGATCTGGCGCTGCAGCTCGTCCACGCGGGCGCGGGCGGCACGGCGTTCGGCATCCAGCGTATCGGCTTCGGAGCGGGCAACCTTCTGGCGTTCCTGCGCCTGGGCTTGCTGCTGGCGCTGGATGCTCAAGTCGGTCTGCAGGCCACGCAGCTTCTCTTCCTGCGCTGCGATCTGGCGCTCAGAGCGCTCCTTCTGAGCTTCCAGGCGGATGCGCTGGAGTTCCAGATCGGCCATCGTGCGCGTCTGCTTGGCAAAGTCGTTGTACAGACGCTCGGCAAAGGCTTCGTTGGTCGTCTTGATGACGCGCCAGAGGTCCTTTTGCTGGAATAGCGTCACGTAGTACGTCAGGTCGCTCTGGGCAAACAGCAGGCTGGCGCCGTAGGCCCCGTTGTAGGTGGTACGCAGTTCCGACAGCTCGTGTGCCTGCATGCGGCGCTGCAACTCCAGCACGGTGCCACTGGCAGGGGCCGGGTTTTCGGCGCGGGCAACGCTAGTAGATGCGATGGAGGTGCTGGTAGCGGCGGCGGCCGGCTGACCCACCGTGGCCGTCAATGCCGGCACCGGTGTTGCAGCGGCAATTGGTGCGATGGCGGTGGGCGGTGCGGACGGGCTTTGCGCCACGGCCGATGTGCACGCGGCTGTGCCCGCCATGATTGCCACTGCGGCCGCAATGGCCAGCCCCCTCTGAAACGCCTGTTGCGACGCTTTCCCTGATTGTGTTGTTGTTCTCATCTCGACCCTGTGGATTCTGCGCGGGTGTTGCAGCCGAAAACTATACGCGATCCGCCGCCCGAGTGGCATGCCGGGTGCACCCCGGCGCAGTGGGGTGTTGTATGGCGTCACTCAAGCTCGCGCAGCTCGGCTTCGCCGTCGGCAATCTGGTATTTGCGCATCTTTTCCCACAGCACCTTGCGGCTGATGCCCAGCGTGGCGGCGGTGTCCTGGCGGCGCCAGTTGTTGGCGTCCAGTGCAGCGAGGATGCGGCGGCGTTCTTCTTCGCCACCATTGCCGCCACTGCCACCGTTACCGCGATCGCTGTAACCACCATTGCCACCGCTACCGGCCTCGCGCTCGAAGGCATCGCGCTGCAGCCCGGCAAACAGCGGCAGGATGCGGGCCTCGTCCCAGCGGCCGAACTGGCGCAGGGTGATACCGATGCGCTCGGCCAGGTTGCGCAGTTCGCGCACGTTGCCGGCAAAGTAGGCACGGCCGACCGACGCCCGTACCCATTCAGGCACGGGCGGCATGCTCTCGTAGGCCTTGTCGCCAAGCAGGTGCCGCAGAAAGGACAGCAGCAGCGCGATCTTGTCTTCCGCACCGCGCTGCTCCAGGCTCGGAATGCGCAACTCGATCACGGCCAGGCGGAAGTACAGATCTGCCCGAAACGCAGCACGAGCAACCATCTCGCGCAGGTTCTTGTTGGTGGCGGCCACCAGCCGGAAATCCAGCTTGACCGGCACCGTCGAGCCCAGCCGCGTGCATTCGCTGTCTTCCAGCACGCGCAGCAGCTTGACCTGCTGATAGAGCGGCAGATCGCCCAGCTCATCGAGGAAAAGCGTGCCGCCGTTGGCCTGTTCAAAGTAGCCGCGGTGCGCGTACATGGCGCCGGTGAACGCGCCCTTGGCGTGACCGAAGAATTGCGATTCGAACAAGCCATCTGGAATGGCGCCGCAGTTGACCGCCACGAACGGCCCCTTGCCGTAGACGCTGTTCCTGTCGTGCAGCAGACGCGCGATGCGCTCCTTGCCGGCACCGGTTTCGCCGTAGAGCATGACGTTGCTGTCGCAGTCGGCAAACGTGTCGACGTGCTCCAGCAACCCCTGCATGGCCGGCGAGGCAGCCACGAGATCGCTCTGATCGTGCGCCTGGTCCTGTGCCGACGTCATCGCCGGCAAGACCTTGGTGATCTGCGCGCGCAGCTCGGTGGCGCCAAAGTCCGGCCCCAGCACGTACGTGTATTCGGGCGGGAAGCGGCTCGAATCATGCTGCGTATCGGCCGCCACCCAGATCACGGGCATGCCCTGCGCGGCCTGCCAGTCGAGCACGGTAAAGCCGCCGCTTTCCACCACCGATGCGCTGATGACCGCCACCGCCGGCTTCAAGCGAGGCTCGGCCGGCTGGAAGTCGATGCCGCCCGCGCGGATCACCTCCGCCCCGAACGGCGCCATGAACCGCGCCACGCGATCGGCAATGTCGTGACGTCCTTCCCAGACGAATATCTCAAGCGTTTCGTACGCCCAGCGATCGGTTTTCATGTCGTCGCTTCCATGTCAGTAGACCAGCTCGACCGCGTCGCAATCGAGCGAGAGAAGTTTGATGTCGGCGTAGCCGAGTTGGATGCCGAGGGCTTCGAGTAGTGGGGTGAGGACGGTATCGAGCGTCGAGCCGATCAGCGCCAGAACCGGAGACAGAATCGCTGCACCGACTGCACCCAGCGGAATTCCAAGGACAGTCAACTGCAGTTGATTAAGGTTGCTGTTCAGGACCGAACCGAACACCGCTTGCGTCGCAACGCGCGGCGGCGAATTGCCGCTCGTATCAGTCTGCGGATTCAAACCAATCTGCGTGGCGGCGATAGTTTCATCAGTCCAGCCAGAATTGGCGGCAGGCGACACGTTGGCCTTAATGCTGACTGCGCCGATCCCAAGAAGACTGACGAGAGGCGCCGGCGCGGCAGACGAACAATTCAGCGCGCCACTGACGGCAGTATCCGCACCTGTAGCAATACACAGCGAAACAGGCTGAGGTTGTACCGAGACTGTGGCCGTCGAATTCTGACGGGGAATGACACAGCTGGTCGACTTCGCATGCCCCTGTGCACCAGCAACCTGCAAACCTATCGGCAATGTAATGCCAGCAAGGCCCAGCACGTTGGCATTGATGCCCAGCCCCAACCGCACCTGCGATGTTCGCGCTTGCGTCTTCCACTGCCCCGAATTCGGCCCCGACAAGAACTGCCCCGGCGGCCCAACCGCAATGGCTGGCGGTTCGATGATCTTCAGCGACAGCGTGACAGCCCCCAGCCCGACAAGGTTCAACGTGACAGGTGCCACATTCACGGCCGACTGGCTATTGGCGATCTGCGCGGCCGTTGTCAGCAAATCGAGCACGTTGACAGTGGCATTGAGCGCCGCTTGCTCATTGCCGGCCAGCGCCAGCACTTGCAGCAAGCCCGGAGACGACGCACCCCCATCGCCGATATTGATCGGTACATTCAGGTCGCTGCCATACGACAGCGTGTTGCTGGCGCCTGCACCGCCCACCGATACCCCCGCCAGGCCCGACTGCGATGCCACGGAGACGACGGCATTGAAGAACGTGCCGAGGTTGAGCGACAGCGCAAGCAACTCCTGCATGGAACCTGCGCCCAGCGCTACAGCCAGATCGCCCAGTCGAATGTTCGTGGTAGCCAGCCCTTGATAAGAGACGGCATCAAGATTGAGATTGGTGTGCAGCAAATATCCGAGCAACTGGTTCAGCAATCCGTTATTGACGGACGCCAACCCAGAGCCGAGCGAGAACGACACGATGGAGGTGTTCTTTGCAATCGCCGTTGCCTGCAATTGCCGATTCCCGACCATGAAGAAGTACGGCACGTTTTGCGTAACCGTCACCTGCGCGGCATTCGTGTTTCCATCAACGGCAGCTTGGGCGGTGAAGTATGTTGGTGCCGTGCCTGTGTTGGCGTCCCACACACCCGGCACGACCGCCAGCGTGACGTTGTTGCCATCGACCGTTAGCCCATTCTGCTGCACTGCGAGCAGCGCGGGGGGCTGCGAAGCGTTGAATAAGTCCAGCCGCTGTGCAGCCGACGTAGCCGCAAGATCCGCCGTACGCTGCAGCGCCCGCTGCGAATAGAACAGGTTGCCGATATCGACCGACATCAGCACCGCCAGCCCAACCGTGGCCACAAAAGTCGCCGTGAGCACGCTGACGGCTCCCCGCGCACGGCTGTGCAACGGAGCTGAGTGACGAAGGCGGAGAGCGCGCCGGTTCACGATGCCAACTCAGCGGGTCGACGGCTGCGCCGCGTTGCCCGTGGAAGACCGACCGCCGGATTGCGATTGCGTCTGCGTCATGCCGGGCATCGGCCTGCTGAATGTATCGAGATAACGCTGGTACGCCAGCGCGGCCTCTTCGCCGCGCAATGGCGCCAACTGGCCCGCGTAAGTCCCTTCGCGC
>Ga0207690_10000989_pt1 | contig 18215 bp, 11 predicted proteins | sample KBSC23metaG_FD_184315 | JGI IMG/M metagenome (GOLD analysis project Ga0207690, IMG submission 184315) | Corn rhizosphere microbial communities from Kellogg Biological Station, Michigan, USA - KBS C2-3 metaG (SPAdes) (version 2) | ecosystem: Host-associated > Plants > Roots > Rhizosphere > Soil ...
CAGGCTTCGGGTCGCACTGCAGGACCATGCCGGCGTAGGCGGTCAGGCCCAGCATCCCCAGCACGCCGACGGCCTGGGAGATGCGCCCCTGCGCCGGGTCGAGCTTGCGCGGAACCATATAGCCGGGGCGCGGCACGCCTTCGCCCATCAGGCCGTACTCCGCCCACCCGTTGGTGTTGAAGACGAAGTCGCCGGGCGCGAGGCCGTCGATGCGGCTCTCCACCACCTGGGAAACGGTGCGCGCATGGCAGGGCGCGCCGGGCGGCTCGACGCCGCGCTTCTTGTAGCCCCACTGGTAGGGATCCAGGGAGACGTAGATCGTCCGGGTCAGGGCCTGGCCGGCCTGAGGCGTCGGCAGCGAGGTTTCGCGCAACTCGAAGGTGTCCGGCTCCGGCCATGCCGACAGGGGCGCCGACGAGCGCGTCCAGAAGCGGTTCTGCGTGGTCATTCGAAGCTCTCCACCCTCAGCAGGCGCAATTGAACACCTTGGAAAGCTTACCCTGCTATGGTCTTTGCGATGAATGGGGGCTGGGCGAGACGCCCGGCGCAAGGGGAAACGCCGCGAAGCGGCGGGCGCGATGCGATGAAATTCGCAATGATTTCAGCGATCTCCGTCGCTGTCGGCGTCGGCCTGGCCGGCGCCGCGCAAGCCGGCACGATCGAGGTCGTCTCCGCCGGCGACGAATTCGCCGCGGCCCATCCGAGGCGGGTAAAGGTCGCCGCCTCACAGGACGACTTCCGCACCACCATGGACAAGGTGTTCGGCGAAGGCCGTTGGCGCCAGACCAGCGGCTATCGCACCAAGGCCCAGGAGGACGAGCTGCGCCGCCAGGGCGCGGGCACCGTTCCCGCCGGCCACACCTCGCGGCACTCGATCGGCGGCCCGGACGCACCGGGGGCCTATGACGCCGTCGTCGACCACCTGCCGCTCAGTGCCGCGGCGGCGAAGCTGCGCAGCGCCGGCGGGCCGTTCTCCCGCGTGCTGGCCGAGGGCGCGCACGGCTCGCAGGGCGCGCACCTGCACGTCGAGCTGATCAAGAATGCGCCGGCCCGGAAGGCCGCAGCGGAACCCGTCGAAGACACGATCTATCTGCGCGCGGTGAACGGCAGGCGGAACCCCGAACTCCTGCGCCGGCGCGGCGCGGCGACGGATTAGGCGCGGTCGGTGAGCCACAATAGGAAACGGAAACCCCGTCATCTCCTGGGCTTGGTGGTACGGAGATCGAGGCACGCCGAAAATTCGCATCGACGCGCTCATCTGTAGTCTTCGCAGCAATTCGAGCCAATTTCGCATGGGAGCGAAATGGTAACGGGCATTGGCGTTGGCGCGTGAAGCACACCCCGCATCGCGGGCACAGTCGTCGGCGATGACTTGCGACCGCTCGGTCTGAAGTTTCGAAAAAGGGTCGCCTGCGGCCCCGCAATCTTTCCGTTCTGACCGTCTGCTCCTCTCCCAAGGGCGCAGCCCTGTGGGAGAGGTTGGGAGAGGCCGGCGCCGGCGCCTGGGCTCCCACTCCCCTTGGACCTGCCGGCTGCCCGGCGCGAACGGGTCCAACGCCAGGACGGTCACGGCCGCCCGCGCCGCCCTCTCCCAACCTCTCCCACGGCGCTGTCGCGCCTGGGAGAGGAGCAGGTTGGTGGAGGCTCGATGCCGCGAGGTCCTCCCCAGGGCGCAGCCCTGTGGGAGAGGTTGGGAGAGGCCGGCGCCTCAGCCGCCCGGCTGCTTGGCCGTCCGCAAGTAGGGCTTCACCGTGACGAATCCGGGGAACAGTTCCTTGGCCTGGTCGTCGCTGACCGCCCCGGAGATGATCACGTCCTCGCCCTGCTTCCAGTCGGCCGGCGTCGCCACCTTGTGGGCGGCGGTCAGTTGCATGGAGTCGATCGCCCGCAGGATCTCCTGGAAATTGCGGCCCGTGCTCATCGGATAGACCAGGATCAGCTTGATCTGCTTGTCGGGCCCGATGACGAAGACGTTGCGGACGGTGGCGTTGTTGGCCGGCGTGCGGCCCTCGGACGTGCCTTGGGTGTCGGCCGGCAGCATGCCGTAGAGCTTGGAGACCGACAGGTCGGTGTCGGCGATCATCGGGAAGTTGGGCGCGGTCCCCTGCGTTTCGGCGATGTCGGCGCCCCAGCGCTGGTGGTTGTCGGCCGGGTCGACCGAGAGGCCCAGGACCTTGACGCCGCGCTTGTCGAACTCCGGCTTCAGCCTGGCGACCGCGCCGAGCTCGGTGGTGCAGACCGGCGTGAAGTCCTTCGGGTGCGAAAAGAACAGAACCCACTGGCCATCCGCCCAGTCGTAGAAGTGAAGCGGACCTTCGGTGGAGTCCTGGGTGAAATCGGGGGCGATGTCGTTCAGCTTCAGGGTCACGGTCGGCGTCCTCTTCTCTGGCAGGGCGCGACCATTATCCGCAGCGGGGCGGCGGACAAGGCAGAAAAAGTGAACCTATTGTGAGGCGCCGCGCCCCTCGACAGGCGCGATCTCCAGCAGGACGTCGCCGCGTACGAAGTGGATGACGTCGTAGCGGTCGAGCGTGGGGTCCACGTGAGGCGGGACGAAGTCGACGCGTTCGCCGCGCGCGACGGCCGAGCTCTGCGGCCGCATCAGGCGGCCGTGCTCGTCGCCGAAGAAGCGGTAGTCGGATGCAGCCCACTTGGGCGTCACGGCCACGGGCAAGGGCCCATCGGTGGCGAAGGCCTTCAGGCCGGCGTCGACGGTCACCCATTTTGGGTGGTTGGCGCTGATCACGGTGGCGGCGATCACCAGCGCCTGCTCGAACGCGCCATCGGGATCTTCCTTCAGCGCGTCGCGGTATTCGCGGTCCATGAAGGCGTAGGAGCCGGGCTGCACCTCGGTGAGCACGCCCTGGGCGGCGTCGGCGGCGAAGGAGCCGGTGCCGCCGCCGGTGACCACCTCGATGTCGGCGCCGGCCTGGCGCAGGGTGGCGATGACGCCGGAGAGGTAGGCCATGCCGTCGGCCACCGCCGCGGCGCGCGCGTTGGCGCCCTCCATGTGCTGCCAGTGGCCGCCGTAGCACTGGACGCCGATCAGCTTGAGATTGGGTTGGGCGGCGATGGCGCGGAACACCTCGAGCGCCTGGGCGGCGTCATGGACGCCGGTGCGCCCCATGCCGGGATCCACGTCGATCAGCACCTGGATGGCCTGGGAGGTCGCCGCGAGCTCGGCTGCGCCGTCGGCGTGATCGACCACGATGCGGAAGTCGGCGAGCTGCGAGGCGAGCCGGGCGGCGCGACCGGCCTGCGCCGCGCCCGCGATCGGCGATGTGACCAGGATCGATCCTATGCCCGCGGCGGCCATGGCCTCGGCCTCGGCCAGCTTGGCGCAGCAGACGCCGACGGCGCCGGCCGAGATCTGGCGATGGGCGATGGCGCTGCATTTGTGCGACTTGGCGTGGGGGCGAAGCGCGAGCCCGGCGGCCTTGGCGCGGGCAGCCATCTTCGCCAGGTTGCGCTCGAAGGCGTCGAGGTCGAGCACCGCGGCGGGCGTCGCGATGCGCTCGCGGGAGGCCGGCTGGCCGATTAGACCCGCATCGGCGGCAAGGCTCGCCATCAGTCGCCCATGAACGCCGGCATCCAGCCTTCGTGGGCGGCGCGTAGGCGGTCGAGGTCGAGGCTGAAGAGGCCAGGGCAGGCGAGGACGTCGTTGCAGGCCTCGCCCACGACGCGGGCCGGGACGCCGGCGGCTTCGGCGGCGGCGAGCAGGGCGGCGGCGGCGCGGGTGGCGATGAGGTAGCGCCCCTGGTCCTCGCCGAACAGCCAGGCGTGGGCGGGCAGGCCTTCGGGCGGCAGGAGCTGGCCGCCGACGCCGGAGGCCAGGGCCATCTCGGCCAGGGTCGCGACCAGGCCGCCGTCCGAAAGGTCATGCACGACAGAGGCTTGGCCCGAAAGGATGAGGTTGCGAACGAAGTCGCCGTTGCGGCGCTCGACGGCCAGGTCGACCGGCGGCGGCGCGCCGTCCTCGCGGCCGAGCAGCTCGCGCAGGTACATCGAGGCGCCGAGTTCGCCCTTGGTCTCGCCCACCAGCACCAGGGCGTCGCCGGGCTTCATCGAGCCGAAGTCGGCGCGCCGGGCGTAGTCGGCGATCAGGCCCACGGCGCCCACCGTGGGGGTCGGCGGAATGGCCGCGCCGTTGGTCTCGTTGTAGAGGCTGACGTTGCCGCTCACGACGGGGAAGTCGAGCGCGCGGCAGGCCTCGGCCATGCCTTCGATGGCGCGGACGATCTGGCCCATGATCTCCGGACGCTCCGGATTGCCGAAGTTCAGATTGTCGGTGATGGCGATGGGGTCGGCGCCGACGGCGGTCAGGTTGCGCCAGGCCTCGGCCACCGCCTGCTTGCCGCCCTCGTAAGGGTCGTTCTGGACGTAGCGCGGGGTGACGTCGGAGGTGACGGCGAGCGCCTTCTTCGTGCCGTGGACGCGCACGACGCCGGCGTCCGCGCCGGTGGCGCTGTCCTCCAGGGTGTCGGCCATGACGTGGCGGTCGTACTGCTCCCAGAGCCAGCGCTTGGAGGCCATGTCCGGCGCGCTCATCAGCTTCAGCACCGCCTCGGCGTAGTCCGCGGGTTCCGGCACGTCGGCTGCGGCCAGTCGCGGCTGCGGGACGGGCGCGGTCCAGGGGCGGTCGTAGAGCGGGGCGTCGTCGAAGAGCGGGGCCAGCGGCACGTCGCAGACGGTCTCGCCCTTGTGCCTCAGCACCAGGTGGCCGGTGTCGGTAGTCCGGCCGATGGTGGCCGCGTCGAGGCCCCACTTGGCGAAGATGCGCTCACCATCGGCTTCGCGGCCGGGCTTGAGGATCGCCAGCATCCGCTCCTGGCTCTCCGAAAGCATCATCTCGTAGGCGCTCATGCCCTCCTCGCGCTGCGGCACCGCGTCGAGGTCGAGTTCGACGCCGACGCCGCCCTTGCCGGCCATCTCGACCGAGGAGGAAGTGAGGCCGGCCGCGCCCATGTCCTGGATGGCGGCCACGGCGCCGGAGGCCATCAGCTCCAGCGTCGCCTCGATCAGCAGCTTTTCGGCGAAGGGGTCGCCGACCTGGACGGTGGGGCGTTTCTCGTCGGAGGCGTCGTCGAACTCGGCGGAGGCCATGGTCGCGCCGTGGATGCCGTCGCGGCCGGTCTTGGAGCCGAAATAGACCACCGGCAGGCCCGCGGCCGGGGCGGCCGAGTAGAAGATCTTGTCCGCGTTGGCCAGGCCCACGCACATGGCGTTGACCAGGAGGTTGCCGTCGTAGCCGTGGTGGAAGTTGGTCTCGCCGGCCACTGTGGGCACGCCCACGCAGTTGCCGTAGCCGCCGATGCCGGCCACGACGCCCGACACCAGGCGCCGGGTCTTCGGATGGCCGGGGTCGCCGAAACGCAGGGCGTTCAAGAGCGCGATCGGCCGCGCGCCCATGGTGAAGACGTCGCGCATGATGCCGCCGACGCCGGTCGCGGCCCCCTGGTAGGGCTCGATGTAGGAGGGGTGGTTGTGGCTCTCCATCTTGAAGATGCAGGCCAGTTTCGTCCCATCGGGGCCGTCGCCGATATCGATGACACCGGCGTTCTCGCCGGGGCCGCAGATCACCCGCGGGCCGCTGGTGGGGAATTTACCGAGGTGCTTCTTGCTCGACTTGTAGGAGCAGTGTTCGGACCACATCACCGAGAAGACGCCGAGCTCGACGGGGTTCGGCTCGCGGTTCAGACGCTGGACGATGACGTCGTATTCGGACCGGCTGAGGCCGTATTCCGCGGCGGTTTCGGCCATGGTCTTGGAAGGCTGGGCGCTCATGACGGGCTTCTAACCGGACTCGGAAGCCAGCGCGATAGCCGCAGCCCCGCGGTGCGCAAGAAGCCGCTTTGCGCGGACTTCGATCGATTTGAAAGGGGGAGCGTCGGCCGACCTGCGCCCAATCTGGGGGGCTGGGGGGGCTGTTCAGGATCCGGACCGGATGCCGATCAGCCGACGGTAACCATAAACATTGCGGATGTGTCCGCCGCTGGCCCCGATTGAGGCCATTTCGGGGCGTTGCGTCCTCGCCACAGCCGACGCGCCTCTGTTCGCACGGTTGTTGTGGCCTATTGCCTTACGCTGTTCTCGGAGCGACTAAATTCATTAACGGCGGTCGATCTTCTCGATCGTCGGGGCGTGGGGCCCCGCGGCGCTTCCCAGGATTTCGATCCTCCGCGGAAACAGGGGAAGCGGCGAAGGCAGTCCGAAAGGGCTGCCTTTTTTGCGTCTGGAGCCTACGCCTACTCGTCAGAGGCCGTGGAAGCGGGGCATGCTGGCCGCGGCAAGACGGGCGGACGGGGAAACCATGAAACGCAGGACTCTTCTGCAGGGCGCGGGCGCCGCCCTGGCGACGATGGCCGCGCCGGCGGCGATAGGGCAGGCGCGGCGGCCGCCCAACTTCGTCATCGTGCTCTGCGACGACCTCGGCTACGGCGACGTCAGCATCTATGAGCCCGGCGGGATCAAGACGCCGCAGATCGAGAAGATGGCGCGCGAGGGCGTCACCCTCACCGACTATTACGCCCCGGCCAACCTCTGCAGCCCGTCGCGGGCGGGCCTGCTCACCGGGCGCTATCCGGTCCGCACCGGCCTCGGCTACGAGGTCATCATGCAGCAGGACGATCGCGGCCTGCCGCTCAGCGAAGTGACCATCGCCGAGGCGCTGAAGCCCGGCTACGCCACCGCCCTGTTCGGCAAGTGGCACCTGGGCCACCTGGGGCCCGCCTGGCCGCCGACCCGGCACGGCTTCGACGCCTTCTTCGGCATCCCCTACAGCCACGACATGAGCCCGCTGGCGCTCTACGAATCGCACGCCGGCTCCGACGAGACGGTGAAGAGCCCGGTCGACTATCCGCAGCTCCAGCAGCAGTTCTACGAACACACCGAGCGGTTCATTGAGGCCAACAAGGACCGGCCGTTCTTCGTCGAACTCGCGCTGAGCGCGCCGCACCTGCCCGAGCACCCGCACGCGCCCTTCGACAGCAAGACCTTCGCCGGGCCCTATGGCGCGGTGGTGCAGGAGATCGACTCGATCGTCGGGCGGTTGCTGGCCAAGCTGAAGGCGCTGAAGCTCGAACGCGATACGGTGGTGATCTTCACCTCCGACAACGGCCCCTGGTTCGAGGGCTCGCCCGGCTGGCTGCGCGAACGCAAGGGCGGCGGCGGGTTCGACGGCGGTTACCGCGTGCCGTTCGTGGCCTGGGCGCCGGGACGGTTTCCGGCCGGCAAGCGCGTGGGCTCGATGGTCAGCGGGGTCGACCTGCTGCCGACCTTCCGCGCCATGGCCGGCCTGCCGCCGCTGGAGGGCGTCGTCCTGGACGGCCGCGACGCCACCCGGGTGCTGACCTCGGGGGCGGCCTCGCCGCACGACGAGATCGTCCTCTTCGACAACGAGACGCCGATCGCCATCCGCACCCAGGACTGGAAGTACATCGACGGCATCTACTACCGCGGCGCGCGCTTCCCGATGTCGATGCTGGGCTATTCGGAACTGTTCGACCTGAAGGCCGACCCGGCGGAGAACTACAGCGTCTCGGCGAACTATCCGGAGGTCGCCAAGGACATGAAGGCGCGGCTGGACGCCGCCAAGGCCACTTTCGCGCCCTTCAAGCACAAGGACATCCCGCCCTTCTTCAAGGGCCTGCACGAGCGGCTGCAGGGGCTGCAGGGCTAACTCTTGTCGTCATGGCCCGGCTTGTCCGGGCCCACCCAGCCCAAGGCGCCTGCCTCATCTGGTGAGGAGCCACGTCGGGATGGGTCACCCGGACAAGCCGGGTGATGACGGAGAAAGGTAGCCGGATCTCAGCTCGACTGGGTGTTGTCCGGCAGGCCCAGGATGCGCTTGGAGATGATGTTGTTCTGGATCTCGAAGGAGCCGCCGTAGATCGACATGGCCTTGCCGGAGAGCCAGCCGCGGACCGTTTCGATCTCCTCGCGGGTGAAGCCGTCGCCCTGCCAGCCCAGGCCCTGGGCGCCCATGATCTCCAGCGTCAGCTCGGCGCGGGTCTGGGCCACGTGCGTCGCGGAGTTCTTGAGCACCGAGGCGCCGTTGGTCGCGCCGTTGGCTTCCTTCGACTCGGCCATTACGCGGGCCAGGGTGAGGGCGTGGGTGCGGGCGTCCATCTCGTGGCGGGCGAGGCGGTTGCGCAGGTCCTGGTCCTCGATGCGGCCGTCGGCGTCGAGCGCCACATAGCGCTTGGCGATCTGGTTCAGCGGCGCGGCGCGCCCGCCGCCGATGGCGCCGGTCTGGCTGGCGCGTTCGTGCTGCAGCAGCCGCTTGCCCACGGTCCAACCCACGTTGAGCTGGCCGAGCAGCGCGTCCTTGGGCGCGGTGGCGTCGGTGAAGAAGGTTTCGCAGAACGGCGAGGCGCCGGCGATCAGCGCGATCGGGCGGGTCTCGATCCCCGCCTGATGCATGTCCACCAACATGAAGGAGATGCCGTCGTGCTTCCTGGCGGTGGGGTCGGTGCGGGTCAGCAGGCCGCACCAGTCGGAATACTGCGCCCCGCTGGTCCAGGTCTTCTGGCCGTTGATGACCCAGTGGTCGCCGGCGTCCACCGCCTTGGTCTGCAGCGAGGCGAGGTCGGAGCCCGCGTTGGGTTCGGAGTAGCCGACGCACCACTGCACCTCGCCGCGCACGATGGGCGGGATGTGCTTCTCTTTCTGCGCCTCGGTCCCGTAGTCGAGGATGGTCGGGCCGATCATGGTGATGCCCATGCCGAACATCAGCGGGTTGAAGGCGCCGATCTTGCCCATCTCTTGGGTCAGCACCCGGGCCTGCTGAGGCGAAAGACCGCCGCCGCCGTACTGCGTCGGCCAGGTGGGCGTGGCCCAGCCCTTGTCACCGATGGCCTTGCGCCAGGCTGCGAGGTCGGCGCTCTGGCCCTGGCGTTCGGACATGGCGACCGCGCCCTTGCCGGCCAGCGACTTGGGGAAGTTCGCCTCCAGCCAGGCCTTGGCCTGTGCGCGGAAGTCCTCAAGCTCGAGGTCGCCTCCGAAATCCGCCATGACCTGCTCCTCATTTGTTTCCCGGGCGCCACCCTAGCGCGCAAGGCGGTGGCGGCAAGCGTTCCCCAAGGTGAAGCGGCGCTTCGCGGCGCCTGCATATTTCCACAGCGAAGGCCGGTGCGGTTGTCGGGTAACAATCCGTCATCCTCCAGACGCGTTTTGAGTGCAGATAGCTCGACACGCCGCCCGGGCTGGACGATAGGGCTGGTGCTTCCTCCTCTGAAACCTTGGCCTTTCGGTTACGCGTCTTGCTAAAGCTCTCCCACTTGCCTGCTCTGGCGCTCCTCGTGGCCCTGTCGGCCTGCGGCGCGAAGGAGGCCAGGAAGCCGCCGGGCACGCCCGAGGTCGGCTATGTGGTGATGGCGACCCAGACGGTGCCGCTGGAGATCGAGCTCGCGGGGCGCACGACGGCCTACGAGACCTCGGAGGTCCGCCCGCAGGTGGCAGGCGTGATCAAGGCGCGGAAGTTCGTCGAGGGCAGCATCGTCCACAAGGACCAGACGCTCTACGAGATCGACCCCAGCCTCTACCAGGCCGCCGTGGCGCAGGCCGAGGCCAACCTGGCCAACGCCCAGGCGACGCGTGAGGCCGCCGAGGCCAAGGCCGCCCGCTATAAGCCGCTCGCCGACATCGAGGCGGTCAGCAAGCAGGACTACACCGACGCAAAGGCGGCCGCGAACCAGGCGGTGGCCCAGGTCGCCCAGGCCAAGGCCGCGCTCGACACGGCGCGGATCAACCTGCGCTTCACGCGCGTGCCCGCGCCGATCGGCGGGCGCATCGGGCGCTCGCTGGTGACGACGGGCGCCCTGGTGACCAGCGGGCAAGCCGATCCCCTGACCTCCATCCAGCGGCTCGACCCGATCTTCGTCGACATCCAGCAGTCGAGCGCCGAACTGGTGGCGCTGCGCCGGGAGCTGTCGTCCGGCGACGCTACGCGGTCGCCGGCCGTCGTGCGGCTCACGCTGGAGGACGGCAGCCAATATGCGCTTCCGGGGCGGGTCCAGTTCGCCGAGGCGGTGGTGAACGAGAACACCGGCACGGTGACGCTGCGCGCCACCTTCCCGAACCCGCAGGGCCTGCTGCTGCCGGGGATGTATGTGCGCGCTCGCTTCTCCCAGGCCACCGCCCAGAACGCGATCCTGGCGCCGCAGCAGGGCGTCTCACGCGACCCGCGGGGCAATGCGACGGTCTTCCTGGTGGGGCCGGGCGACAAGGCGGTGCTGCGGACCATCACGGCCACTCGGACGGTTGGCGACAAGTGGCTGGTGACCGCCGGCCTGGCCCCTGGCGACAAGGTGATCACCGAGGGCCTGGACAATGTGAAGCCTGGCCAGCCCGTGCGGCCGGTGCCCGCGGGCTCGCCCCCGCGCCAACATTCGCCCGCGAGCGGCAGCGCTCAGCACAAGCCCTAGCCGGAGATGATCTCGCGGATCTTCATCGATCGTCCAGTCTTCGCCTGGGTGATCGCGATCGTGATCATGCTGGCCGGACTGGGCGCGATCCGCACCCTTTCCGTCGAGCAGTACCCCGACATCGCGCCGCCTTCGGTGAACATCCGCGCGAACTATCCGGGCGCGTCGGCCGAGACCCTGGAAGCCAGCGTCACCCAGATCATCGAGCAGCAGCTCACCGGCATCGACGGCCTGATCTATTTCTCGTCGACCTCGGACTCGGCAGGGCGGGTCACCATCACGGTGACCTTCGTCAAGGGCACCGATCCCGACATCGCCCAGGTGCAGGTGCAGGACAAGGTGCAGCAGGCGCTGCCGAGACTGCCGCAGGAGGTGCAGCAGCAAGGCCTGGTGGTCACCAAGTCCAACGCCGACTTCCTGATGGTCGTCTCGATCTATGACGACGGCGGGCGCGGGGTCACCAGCGCCGACGTCTCAGATTATCTGGTCACCAACCTGCAGGAGCCGATCGGCCGGCTCCGCGGCGTCGGCGACGTGCGGGTCTTCGGCGCGCAGTACGCCATGCGGATCTGGCTCGATCCGTTCAAGCTGGCCAGCTTCAAGCTGATGCCCGGCGACGTGATCTCGGCGATCCAGGCGCAGAACACCCAGGTCGCGGCGGGCGCCATCGGAGCCCAGCCTTCGCCGGATTCCCAGATGCTGACCGCGACGGTCACGGCGCGCTCGCGCCTGACCAACGCCGACCAGTTCCGGAAGATCATCGTCAAGACGCAGACCGATGGCTCCAAGGTGCTGCTTCAGGACGTCGCCCGGGTGGAGCTGGGCAGCGAAAGCTATGCGACGCTCAGCCGTCTGAACGGCCATCCCGGCGCCGGCATCGCGGTGCAGCTTGCGCCGGGCGCCGACGCGCTCAAGACCGCGGAGCTGGTCAAGGCCGAGGTGGCGCGCCGCGCGCGCGCCTTCCCCGCCGGGTTCCACTACGATTTCCCCAACGACTCCACCGCCTTCATCACGCTGTCGGTGCGCGAGGTGGTCACCACCCTGATCGAGGCGATCGTCCTGGTGGTGATCGTGATGTTCATCTTCCTGCAGAGCTGGCGGGCGACGCTCATTCCCGCCATCGCCGTGCCGGTGGTGCTGCTGGGCACGTTCGGCATCCTGGCCGCCGCCGGTTTCAGCATCAACGTCCTGACCCTGTTCGGCATGGTGCTGTCGATCGGGCTGCTGGTCGACGACGCCATCGTGGTGGTCGAGAACGTCGAGCGGATACTGCACGAGGAGCCGGGCATCTCGCCCAGGGACGCGACCATCAAGTCGATGGACCAGGTCCAGACCGCACTGATCGCCATTGCGCTGGTCCTCTCGGCGGTGTTCCTCCCGATGGCCTTCTTCGGTGGCTCGGTGGGCGTCATCTACCGGCAGTTCTCGATCACCATCGTCTCGTCGATGATGCTGTCGGTGCTGGTGGCGCTGGTGCTCTCGCCCGCGCTGGCGGCGACCCTGCTGAAGCGCCCCGGCGAGGAGCACCACGACAGCAATGTCGTCGATCGTGTGCTGACCCGTTTCGGAGGCCGCTTCAACGTCTGGTTCAACCGCAACGCCGAACGCTACCAGCGGGCCGTCAAGCGGATGATCGGGCGCACCGGCATCGCGATGCTGGTCTACGCGGCGCTGTTCCTCCTGCTGGCCGTGGTGTTCCTGCGGCTGCCGACCAGCTTCCTGCCGTCGGAGGACCAGGGCGGCGCGCAGCTGCAGTTCACGCTTCCTCCCGGCGCCACCCAGGCGCGCACCATGGCGGCGGTGAAGACCATCGAGCATTACTTCCTCACCCGCGAGGCGCCGAACGTCGAAGACCTGTTCATGATCCTGGGCCAGGGGCAGGCGGGCGAGGGCCAGAACGCCGGCCGCGGCTTCCTGCACCTCAGGCCGTGGAGCGACCGCAAGGGCGCGGAGAACACCGCCCAGGCGATCACGCGGCGCGCGACCCAGAGCCTGTCGAGCCTGCGCGACGTGCAGTTCTTCGCGCTCAATCCTCCGCCGGTGCGCGGCCTTGGGCAGTCCAGCGGCTTCACGCTCGAACTGCTCAACACCGGCGGCCTGAGCCGCGCCGATTTCAAGGGGCGGATGGAGCAGTTGCTGGCCGAGGCCCGCAACGATCCGGTGCTGACCGGCGTGCGGCAGAACGCGCTGGAGGACAACCCGACCCTCAATGTGAGCATCGACCAGGCGAAGGTGGGCGCGCTGGGCGTGGACCAGGGCGCGGTGGACGAGACGCTGACCGCCGCCTGGGGCGGCGAGTACGTGGGCGACTTCGTCGACCGCGGGCGCGTCAAGCGGGTCTTCGTGCAGGGCGATTCGCCCTATCGCAGCCGCCCGGAAGACCTCGCCGACTGGTACGTCCGCTCGGCGAACGGTCAGATGGCGCCCTTCTCGGCCTTCGCGCAGACGAGCTGGGCGCAGGCGCCCTCGACGCTCAGCCGCTTCAACGGCGTCTCCTCCTACGAGATCCAGGGCGACGCCGCGGCGGGCAGCAGCACCGGCCAGGCGATGGACCGGATCGCCCAGCTCGCCGCGAAGCTGCCGGGCGTCTCGGTGGCCTGGAGCGGGCTTTCCTTCCAGGAGCGGCTGTCCGGCGGCCAGGCGCCGGTCCTCTACGCAATCTCGCTCCTGGTGGTGTTCCTTTGCCTTGCCGCCCTCTATGAGAGCTGGTCGGTGCCGTTTTCGGTGATGCTGGTCATTCCGCTTGGCCTGCTGGGCGCGGCGCTGGCGGTGGCGCTGCGCGGGCTGTCCAACGACGTCTATTTCCAGGTGGGACTGCTCACGACGATGGGATTGTCGGCCAAGAATGCGATCCTGATCGTCGAGTTCGCCGAGGGCGCAGAAAAGCGCGGCATGAACTCCTTCGAGGCGGCGATCGAGGCCGCGCGGCTGCGGCTGCGCCCGATCCTGATGACCAGCCTGGCCTTCGTCTTCGGCGTCCTGCCGCTGGCGGTTTCCACCGGCGCCGGCGCGCAGAGCCGCATAGCCATCGGCACGGCCGTGGTGGGCGGCATGGTGACGGCCACGGTGCTGGCGATCTTCTATGTGCCGCTGTTCTTCGTGCTGGTCCGCCGGGTGTTCAAAAGCCGCCACGCCAGGACCGCCGGTCCGGGGCGCCGCGCCCCCGACGAGATGCCGGCATGAAACGCATCGCACCCCTCCTGCTCGCCGGCTCGATGCTCGCGAGCTGCACGCTGGAGCCGCACTATGTGCGCCCGGCGCCGGCCGTGCCGCAGACCTGGCCTGTCGGGGCGGCCTATCCGCCCGCCAGCGCCGCGAGCCTGCCCTCGGTCAGCTACCGCGACGTCTTCAGGGACCCGCACCTGCAGGCGATCATCGGCCGCGCCCTGGCGGACAACCAGGACCTGGCCATCGCCATGGCCAATGTGATCATCGCGCGCTCGCAGTACCGCGTGCAGCGCGCGCAATTGCTGCCGCGCGTTGACGCCACCGCAGGCGCGGTCGAGACGCACGGCAAGGTGACCACCCCGCAGCCGAACGGCACGGTCGCCAGTCCGCGGAAGACCACGCGCAGTTACGATGCCGACATCGGTTTCAGCGCCTTCGAGATCGACCTGTTCGGCCGGCTGAGGTCGCTCAGCCACGCCGCCCAGGAGCAGTATTTCGCCAGCGAGGCGGGCGTCCACGCCGCGCGCCTGACGCTCGTCGCCGAGGTGGCCGACGCCTATCTGACGCTGGCCACCGACCGCAGCCTGCTGACCGTCGCGACCGAGACAGTGACCAGCGCGCAGCGCAGCGTGGACCTGACGCAGGCCCGCCTCTCGGGCGGCGTCGCTCCGCGCACCGACCTGCGCCAGGCGCAGACCGTGCTCGAACAGGCGCGCTCCGACGTGGCGAACCTCACGACCATCGTGGCCCAGGACCGCAACGCGCTGGAGCTGCTGGTCGGCGCGAAGGTGGCCGACGCCGACCTGCCGGCCTCGATCGAGAGCGTCGACGGGCTGCTGGGCGAAGTGCCCGCCGGGCTGGATTCGCGCATCCTGCTGCGCCGGCCCGATGTCGCGCAGGCGGAATACCGGCTGCGTGCGGCCAACGCCCAGATCGGCGCGGCGCGGGCCAACTTCTTCCCGACCATCAGCCTCACCGCCCTGGCCGGGGCGGCGAGCCCGCAGCTCGGGGCCTTGTTCAACGGCAGGAACTTCAACTGGACGGTGTCCGGCGGCGCGGCGCAGACGATCTTCGCGGGCGGCGCCAACGTGGCCAACCTGTCGCAGTCCAAGGGGCAGCGCGACCTGGCGCTCGCCCAGTACCAGCAGGCGATCCAGACCGCGTTCCGAGAAGTCTCCGACGCGCTCGCACGCCGCGGCACGATCAACGACCAGATGGCGGCGCAGAACAACCTGGTGGCGGCCGCCAACGACGAATACGTGCTGGCCGACGCCCGCTACAAGGAGGGGATCGATCCCTTCCTGAACAGCCTGGAAGCCCAGCGCACGCTCTATGCGGCGCGGCGCACGCTCGCCTCGACGCGGCTGATCAAGGCCGACAACCTGGTGACGCTCTACCGCACGCTGGGCGGGGATGAGCTGATCGACGGCATGGCGGCGCCGAGCGTGGCCAAGCGGTAGGACCGGGGCGTTGGCTGAGCCCCGGGGCTACCTCCCCCGCGCAGCGGCGGGAGGTAAGGATCAGCGCGCGTCGACCACGGGCAGCTCGATGTTGGTGGCCTGGGCGCCGGCGTGGAAGACACGCTGCGTCGCCTTCACATAGTCGGCCGGCTTGGCGAAGAAGACGTTGGGGACGAAGGTCTGTGGGTTTCGGTCGTAGAGCGGGAACCAGCTCGACTGGATCTGCACCATCACCCGGTGGCCCGGCAGGAAGACGTGGTTCGCCGGCGGCAGCACGAAGCGGTATTTCTCCACCGAGCCCGCGGGGATGGCCTTGGGCGTCTCGAAGCTCTCGCGATAGCGGCCGCGGAAGATGTCCATGCCGATCGGCAGCTCGTAGCCGCCCAGCTCGACCTGGCTCGGCACGACATCCGGATAGACGTCGATCAGCTTCACCACCCAGTCGGAGTCCGTCCCGCTGGTGGAGGCGAAGAGGTTCACGATCGGCGCGCCGGCGATCCGCAGCGGCGCGGTGAGCGGCGGCGTCACGTAGGTGAGCACGTCGGGCCGGCCGTCGACGTGGCGCTGGTCGGTGGTCAGCCAGTAGCGCCACTGGTCGCCGTCGTCCCAACGCACCGGGCGGCGCACGTAGGGGACCGGCTTGGCGGGGTCGGAAACATATTCGTCGAAGGCGGGGCCTGACGCTTCAGGGGCGGCGAAGCCGAGGCCGAGGCCCGGCTGCAGGTAGAGCGGCTTCATCTTCGCTGCGCAGCCGCTCTCGCAGGCGAGCGGCCATTTGGGCAGGCGGTCCCATTCCATGGCGCCGGTGCGGAAGATGAACACCGGCGGGGTGTCGGCCTTGGGCGCATGGGTCTTCAGGTGGGCGTCCAGGAAGGGCTTCAGCACCTTCAGGCGGAACTCGGTGGCGGTGTCGCCGGGCAGCTTCAGCGCATTGAGCTGGCGCTGCTCGTAGTTGACGCCGGAGTGCCGCCAGGGGCCCAGCACTAGGTAGTTCATGTCGTTGGCGGCATCCTTGGGCTCGGTCGCCAGGTAGGCATGGATCGTGCCCCACATGTCCTCCTGGTCCCACAGGGCGCCGATCCACATGGTGGGCACCTTCAGGGGCTGGCTGGCGAGTTCCTTGTCCAGCGCCTGGGCGCTCCAGAACTGGTCGTAGGCCGGGTGCTCGGTGACCTTCTCGTAGTAGGGGATCTGGTCGAGGCCCGCGGCGCGGCCGTAGTCGCCCGCCGAGCCCGCCCGCAGGAAATTGGTGTAGTCGTCGAAGGCCTCGCGCGGGATCGGCTTGCCCTCGCCACGGGCGATCATCTGGGCGGTGAAGTAGTCGAAGTTCTTCTGGCGGAAGGCGCCGTAGTGGAACCAGTCGTCGCCCATCCAGCCGTCGACCATGGCGCTCTCCGGCGCCGCCGCCTTCAGCGCCGGGTGCGGGTTGATCAGGGCCATCAGGGTGGTGAAGCCGTCGTAGGACGAGCCGATCATGCCAACGCGGCCGTTGGTCTCGGGCGTGTTCTTGACCAGCCAGTCGATGGTGTCCCAGGCGTCGGTCGAATGGTCGACCTTGGTGTGGTTCAGCGGGCCGACCAGCGGGCGGGTGACGACGTAGTCGCCCTGCGAGCCGTACTTGCCGCGGATGTCCTGGTAGACGCGGATGTAGCCGTCGGTGACGAAGGGCTCGTCCATCTGGGCGAGCTCGGCCTCGATGTGCGGCGAGGCCATGCGCTCGGCGCGCTTCCTGGCGTTGTAGGGCGTCCGCGTCAAAAGGATCGGGGCGTCGCGCGTGCCCTTCTTCATGACGATGACGGTGTAGAGCTTCACCCCGTCGCGCATGGGGATCATCACCGTGCGCTTGATCCAGTCGTTCTTCGCGGTCGGGAAGTCGAAGTGAGCCGGGATGTCCGGCGTCATCGGCGAGACCGGGCCGGGCGCAGCGGCGGGTTTCTGGGGAGCGGGCTTCTGGGCGAAGGCGGGCGCGGCGACGGCGAGGGCGGCGAGGCCCGCGAGAACAAGCTTGAACTTCATGCGCCCATCTCCGGGTGGTGGTTCAACGATCTCTCTTCGATCGTCATTCCCGGGCTTGTCCCTGGAACCCATGATCGCAGGCGTCGTAGGCTCGTCATCGGCAACCTCACGGCTTCTGTGCCGCCACGGAGTCCATGGGTTCCCGGCACAACGCCGGGAATGACGGCTAAAATATTGAATCAATGCCGATATCACCGAGCGCCCACCTTAGGCGCTGGCGAGCGCGCTCTGGAAGAGGATCGCGCCGTCCGCGGAGCCGAGTTCGGCCTCGAAGGCGCGGTCGGGGTGCGGCATCAGCCCCAGCACATTGCCCTTGGCGTTGACGATGCCGGCGATGCCGCGCGCCGAGCCGTTGGGGTTGTCGAGGTAGCGGAAGACCACCTGGCCCTCGCCCTCCAGCCGGTCGAGCGTCGGCTCGTCGGCGAAGAAATTGCCCTCGCCGTTGCCGACGGTCATCGCCACCTGCCGGCGGCCGGCGTAGCCCGCGGTGAAGCGGGTCTGGGCGTTGGTGACCTCCAGTTCGACGGGCTTGCAGACGTACTTCAGGCGTTCGTTGCGCAGCAGCGCGCCGGGCAGCATCCGCGCCTCGCACAGCACCTGGAAACCGTTGCAGATGCCCACCGTGGCCACGCCGCGCTCGGCGGCGGCCCTGACCTCGGCCATCACCGGCGAGAGCGAGGCCATGGCGCCGCAACGCAGGTAGTCGCCATAGGAGAAGCCGCCTGGCAGGACGATCAGGTCGAGGCCATCGGGCAGGGCGGTGTCGCCATGCCAGACCATGTCCACCTGCGCGCCCGTGGAGCGTTCGATGGCCACCTTGCAGTCGCGGTCGCAGTTCGACCCGGGAAAGACGACGACGGCGGCTTTCATGAGGCGCAATCCCTTGGGCGTTTCATTTGCGGGTCCAGGCTTTCAGGCCGTCCAGGTAGGCGAGGAGCTGGTTGTAGCCCTTGCGATCGCCGTAGGGACAGCCCGTGGTCTTCACATCGCCGCCGACCGCCCGTTGCATCAGGATCGCCGGGTGGCCCGGCGCGCCCTTCTCGGTGATCAGGTAGGAGGCGTGCCCGTCCTCAGTCGAATAGAAGAGGTAGGGCTCGGCGGATTCGTGCGGCGCCGGAACCAGGTGCGGCTGGGCCTCGATCCGCGC
>Ga0207690_10000992_pt1 | contig 18165 bp, 16 predicted proteins | sample KBSC23metaG_FD_184315 | JGI IMG/M metagenome (GOLD analysis project Ga0207690, IMG submission 184315) | Corn rhizosphere microbial communities from Kellogg Biological Station, Michigan, USA - KBS C2-3 metaG (SPAdes) (version 2) | ecosystem: Host-associated > Plants > Roots > Rhizosphere > Soil ...
GTTCGATTACGCGCGACAGGCGTTGTGCTGGCTGCCGCAGGGGCTGCCGGAACCCGCCGCTTACGATTACACCGCACGGGTGATCGAGACGGTGCGTCCCGTGCTGGAAATGTCCGGGGGTCGCGCGTTCCTGTTGTTCACCTCGCATCGCGCGCTGCGGCTCGCGGCGGACCTGTTGATGGATGGGCCGTGGCCGTTGTTCGTGCAGGGCAGCGCGCCGCGCCACCAGTTGCTTTCGGACTTTCGCGATTCCGGCAACGGCGTGCTGCTGGGTGCGGCCAGTTTCTGGGAGGGCGTGGACGTCGCGGGAGAGGCGTTGAGTTGCGTGGTGATCGACAAACTCCCGTTCGCCTCGCCCGACGATCCGGTGCTGCAGGCGCGCCTCGATGCGGTACGCCGCGCGGGCGGCAATCCGTTCCGCGACTGGCAGATTCCGGCTGCGGCGATCGCGCTGAAACAGGGCGCCGGACGCCTGATCCGCGACGTGCACGATCACGGCGTGCTGGTGCTGTGCGACCCGCGCCTCACCACGCGTGCCTATGGGAAGTTGTTCCTCGCCAGTCTTCCGCCGATGCCGCGCACGCGCGAATTGCATGACGTGCGGCGGTTTTTCGCTACGCCGGATGCGAGAATGTCGGCATGAATCTGCTCGCCATCGAAACCGCCACCGAGGCCTGTTCCGTCGCGTTGCTGCACGGTGGCGCGTTGATCGACCGCACCGAATTGGCGCCGCGCCGCCACGCGGAACTGGTATTGCCGATGGCGGAAGACGTGCTGGCCGAAGCCGGCATCACGCGCAGGCAACTCGATGCAATTGCCGTGGGACAGGGACCGGGCGCGTTCACCGGCGTTCGCCTCGCGATCTCGGTGGCGCAGGGCCTGGCCCTGGCGCTGGACCTCCCGGTAGTGCCGGTTTCGTCGCTGGCTGCGCTCGCGATGCAGGCGCCGAAGAATGGCGCTGCAATCCTGGCCGCGATCGACGCGCGTCGCGAAGAAATTTACGCGGGCGCGTTTCGTTTCGATGCAGGCGGTTTGGTGAAAGCGCTGGATCGCGAGCGTGTGCTCCCGCCATCGGCGCTGGTTTTGGCGGAAGCCGAAGCGTGGAACGTGCTCGGCACCGGCTGGAGCGCCTATGGCGATGCGATCCGCGAGCACTTGCCGTCGACGCCGCGCTGGGCCGATGGCGATCGCTATCCGCAAGCCCGCGACGTTGCGCTGCTGGCCGCGCCTCTGTTTGCCGCCGGGAAAGGTATGCCACCGGAACAGGCGTTGCCGGTGTACCTGCGCGACAAGGTGGCCTTGACGCTTCAGGAGCAACAAGACGAGCGGACTGGCAACGCTGTGCAGGAGCGCGCCGGCACGTAGTGCCGCTCTTTCTTTTGCGCGCGATTCGAACTGTCGCGACCGTGGGCCGCTCCTACACCGCACAGGCCGCGCGGATTGCACTGGGCAACGACACCGACGCGCCGGTCGCGGGGTCGACCCACACCATCACCACGTTGCCGTCGGCGTACGCGCACGCATGATCGTTGCGATCGACTATGCGGTTGCCAATGGTCATCGACGAATTGCCGAGGCGCTCGCAGGAAAGCAGCACGTCGATCTCGGCAGGCCACTCGATCGGTTTGCGGTAATGCAATTCCACCGCTGCCATCACCGGCATCGCGTGCGCACTGAACCATTCGCCCGGTACGGTGCGCAGCCATTGCAGGCGCGATTCCTCGAGAAACGTCAGGTACGACGAGTTGTTGACGTGGTTGAACGCGTCGAGGTCGCGCCAGCGCACATGCAAGGGGATCACGGCCAGAACGCGTGATGCATTCGATTCTCTGGTCGGCGCGGCCTCCGGTGCGGTTTTCGCCGGCTGGTTGCGAGTCTGCCCAGATGCATCCGCCGGCGTCATGGTCGCGGACTCGCCGGTGCTTCGCTGCGCTGCATCCGCGCTGCGCGGCGGTGATTTTGCTTTGCCACGTTTGCGCGACGCGCGTTGGGTTGGGCCTGTTTTCTTTTCTTCGGTCATGTTGGTGACATTCTTCTTCGTGGCAAGCGTGCGACAACCAAGAGACCATCCGAGGTCGTAGCCTAGCCTGCCGCGCGCTTCTTCTTGCGCGAAGGCTTCGATGCTGCTGCGGCTTCCAGCACCGGTGCCAGGAACTGCCCGGTGTACGAGCCCTTGGTCGCTGCGATGTCCTCCGGCGTGCCGGTGGCGATGATGCGGCCGCCGCCGGCGCCGCCTTCGGGGCCGAGGTCGACGATCCAGTCGGCGGTCTTGATGACGTCCAGGTTGTGTTCGATCACGATCACCGTGCTGCCGCCGTCGACCAGGCGATGCAGTACGCGCAGCAGTTGTTCGATGTCGTGGAAATGCAGGCCGGTGGTCGGCTCGTCGAGGATGTACAGCGTGTTGCCGGTATCGCGGCGCGAAAGTTCCTTCGACAGCTTCACGCGTTGCGCTTCGCCGCCCGACAGCGTGGTCGCGCTCTGGCCGAGCTTGATGTAGCCGAGGCCCACGTCCATCAGCGTTTCCAGCTTGCGCGCGATCTGCGGCACCGGCTGGAACACTTCCAGCGCCTGCTCGACGGTCATGTCGAGCACGTCGGCGATGGTGTAGCCCTTGTAGAGGATTTCCAGCGTCTCGCGGTTGTAGCGCTTGCCGTGGCAGACATCACACGGCACGTACATGTCCGGCAGGAAGTGCATTTCCACTTTTATCAGCCCGTCGCCCTCGCAGGCTTCGCAGCGACCGCCCTTGACGTTGAAGCTGAAGCGGCCGGCCTGGTAACCGCGCGCACGCGACTCCGGAACCTGCGCGAACAATTCGCGCAATGGCGTGAACAAGCCGGTGTACGTCGCGGGATTCGAGCGCGGCGTGCGTCCGATCGGCGACTGGTCGATGTCCAGCACCTTGTCGAACAGATCGAGTTTCTCGATCGACTCGTACGGTGCGGGTTGCGCGGACGCGCCGTTCAATTCCATCGCGGCGATCCGGAACAGTGTGTCGTTGACGAGCGTGGACTTGCCCGAACCCGACACACCGGTGATGGAGGTGAACAGTCCGGCCGGAATTTCCAGGTCGACGTGCTGCAGGTTGTTGCCGTGCGCGCCTTTCAGTTTCAGCACGCGTTTGGGATCGGGCTGGCGACGCAATTGCGGCACGTCGATGCTGCGCTTGCCGGAAAGATATTGGCCGGTCAGCGAACGCGGCGCCTGCAGGATGTCGTCGAACGTGCCCTGCGCGACCACTTCGCCACCGTGTACACCGGCGCCAGGGCCGATGTCGATGATGCGGTCCGCGCGGCGCATTGCATCTTCATCGTGCTCGACCACGATCACGGTGTTGCCGAGGTCGCGCAGGCGAGTCAGTGTTCCCAGCAGGCGCTCGTTGTCGCGCTGGTGCAGGCCGATCGACGGTTCATCCAGCACGTACATCACGCCGACGAGGCCGGCGCCGATTTGCGAAGCCAGCCGGATGCGTTGCGCTTCGCCGCCCGACAGCGAGTCGGCCTTGCGGTCGAGCGTGAGGTAATCGAGGCCGACATCGATCAGGAATCGCAGGCGTTCGCGGATTTCCTTGACGATACGGTCGGCGATTTCGCCGCGCCAGCCAGCGAGCTGCAAGCTGTCCACGAACGTGCGCGCGTCGCTGATTGCCAGCGCCGACAGCGCCGGCAGGTTCTTCTCGCCCACGAACACGTTGCGCGCGGAAAGATTCAATCGCTCGCCATGGCATTCGGGGCAGGGCCGCTCGCTGATGAAGCGCGCCAGTTCCTCGCGCACCATGTTGGACTCGGTTTCCTTCCAGCGGCGCTCCAGGTTCGGCACAACGCCTTCGAAGCCGTGCTTGCGCGTGAATCCGGAGCCATTGCCGTGGCCGAGATAGCGGAACTCGATCTTCTCCTCGCCGGAACCGAACAGGATCGCATCCCGCGTTTTTTTCGGCAGATCTTGCCACGGCGTTTCGGCATCGAACTTGTAGTGCTTCGCCAGCGAGCGGATCATCTGGAAAAAATGCGGATTGCGCCGATCCCAGCCGCGCACCGCGCCCTCGCCGAAGCTGCGTTCGGGGTGCGCGACCACGCGTGCCGGATCGAAGAATTGCGTGACGCCCAGGCCGTCGCAGTTCGGGCACGCGCCGACCGGCGAGTTGAACGAGAACAGCCGCGGTTCCAGTTCCGGCAGCGAATAGTCGCATTGCGGGCACGAATAGCGCGACGAGAACAGTTGCTCGGGCGCCTTGTCGTCATCGAGGTCCACGAGAATGGCGAGGCCCTCGCCGAGACGCAGGGCGGTCTCGAACGATTCGGCAAGGCGCTGCTTCAAATCCGCACGCGGACGGAAACGATCGATCACCGCCTCGATGGTGTGCTTGATGCGAAGTCCCAGCGCGGGCACCGCATCCAGGTCGTACACGGTGCCGTCCACCCGAGCTCGTACGAAGCCCTGCGCGCGCAACTGCTCGAACACCTGCACGTGCTCGCCCTTGCGCTCGCGGATCACCGGCGCCAGCAGCATGTAGCGTTTGTCTTCGGGCAGTGCGAGGGTTTGATCCACCATCTGGCTGACCGTTTGCGCGGCCAGCGGCGTGCCGTGGTTGGGGCAGCGCGGTGTGCCCACGCGCGCGTACAACAGGCGCAGGTAATCGTGGATCTCGGTGATGGTGCCGACGGTTGATCGCGGGTTGTGCGAGGTCGACTTCTGCTCGATCGAAATCGCCGGCGACAGACCCTCGATGTGGTCGACGTCGGGCTTTTCCATCATCGACAGGAACTGCCGCGCATACGACGACAGCGATTCGACGTAGCGGCGCTGGCCTTCGGCGTAAAGGGTATCGAAGGCAAGCGAGGACTTGCCCGATCCCGACAGGCCGGTGATCACGATCAACTGATCGCGGGGCAGGTCGAGGTCGATGTTCTTGAGGTTGTGTGTGCGGGCACCGCGGATGCGGATGGTGTCCATGGGAAATGCGGGCGACAAAGCCCGTTACTATAGCGACCCGCCCGATGTGGGGATTGCATCGGCGTATTTCGATAGCGGATTCGCGTCCCTCTCCCTCCGGGAGAGGGTGGTGCGAAGCGCCGGGTGAGGGTCCGGATCTCGCGCGAGATTTGTAATTCGCGCAAAACTCGTACCCTCACCCCCGGCCCCTCTCCCGAGGGGAGAGGGGAGAACAACGGGCTTGCCCAATCCCCTGAAATCACGCTAGAATTGCGGGTTCGAGCGCATCGAATCGCGCCCGATCCACCCAGAATAACGACAGAACCAGAGAGTCCGAGACCATGTACGCAGTCATTCTTACTGGCGGTCACCAGTACCGCGTCGAGCAAGGCGCCGTCCTTCGCGTCGAAAAACTGGATGCCGAACCCGATGCCGCGGTTACCTTCGACCAAGTGTTGCTGATCGGGGAAGGCGAGGGCGTCACGGTCGGTGCGCCGACAGTCGCCGGCGCCAGTGTCACCGCCAAGGTGCGCGCCCACGGCCGCGCCGACAAGGTACGCATCGTGAAATTCCGCCGCCGCAAGCACCATCGCAAGCAGATGGGCCACCGGCAGCACTACACCGAAATCGAGATCACCGGCATTGCCGGTGGCAGCAAGTAAGGAGAAGCCGCCATGGCACACAAAAAGGGCGTAGGTTCCTCGCGCAACGGCCGCGACTCCAACCCGAAATATCTCGGCGTCAAGTTGTTCGGCGGCCAGGTCGTCGAAGCCGGCAACATCATCGTCCGTCAGCGCGGTACCCAGTTCCATCCGGGCGTCGGCGTCGGTCTCGGCCGCGACCACACCTTGTTCGCGCTGGTCGATGGCAAGGTGGAGTTTTCGGTCAAAGGCCCCAAGCGTCAGCGTACGGTGAACGTGGTCGCGGGCTGACACCGGCACCACATCGAATCCGGAAGGCCCCGCCACGCGCGGGGCTTTTCGTTTGCGAGTAAAGGGTCAATGGTAAAGAGTAAAACGAAAGAGCCGGGCCGCGCCTTTGCTTTTACCCTTTACCCTTCACTCTTTACCATTGACGGCTCTCAATGAAATTCGTCGACGAAGCCAATATCAAGGTGCAGGCCGGCAACGGGGGCGATGGGTGCGCCAGTTTCCGACGCGAGAAGTTCATTCCGTTCGGTGGTCCCAACGGCGGCGACGGCGGAGAGGGTGGCAGCGTGTGGTTGGTCGCCGACGAAGGCCTGAACACCCTGATCGATTTCCGCCACCAGCGCCAGTTCAAGGCCGAGCGCGGCCAGAACGGCATGGGCAGCGACATGTATGGGCGCGGCGGCGAGGACACCACGATCCGCGTGCCGGTGGGCACGACTGTCATCAACGTCGATACCGACGAAGTCATCGGCGATCTCACCATGCATGGCGAGAAACTGCTGGTCGCGCAGGGCGGCAAAGGTGGCCTCGGCAACATCCATTTCAAGAGTTCCACCAACCGCGCGCCGCGCAGGTTCACCCCCGGCACGCCGGGCGAAGAGCGCGAGTTGAAGCTGGAATTGAAGGTGCTGGCCGACGTCGGCCTGCTCGGTTTCCCGAACGCCGGCAAGAGCACCTTCATCCGTGCGGTGTCGGCGGCAACGCCGCGGGTTGCGGACTATCCGTTCACCACGTTGCAGCCGCACCTGGGGGTGGTGAGCGTGGGGCCGTCGCAGGGCTTTGTGGTCGCCGACATCCCGGGCCTGATCGAAGGCGCCGCCGAGGGCGCGGGCCTCGGGATCCAGTTCCTGAAGCACGTGTCCCGCACCAGCCTGCTGCTGCATCTGGTCGACGTCGCGCCGCTGGATGGCGCCGATCCGGTCGAGCAGGTGCGGATCATCGAGGGCGAGCTGCAGCGCCACGATCCCGAATTGCTGGAACGTCCGCGCTGGTTGCTGCTCAACAAGATCGATCTGTGGGCGCCGGAAGAGCGCGACGCGAAGGCGCGCGACATCGTCAAGCAGCTAGGATGGCAAGCGCCGTGGTTTGCGATTTCGGCGGCGGAACGGGCCGGCACGCGCGAAGTGTGCCTCGCTGCGCAGCGATTTTTCGATGAGCGCAAGGCGGATGCAGGGGAGTCGATCGAGTGACCGGTCCCGCGGCCGGGGAGTGGACAAAGAAAAAGCCGGCTGGCGCCGGCTTCTTCAGGACCACGAAAGGATATATCTCAGGCGATCGCCTTGATGTGCGCGGTGAGGCGGCTCTTGTGGCGCGCGGCCTTGTTCTTGTGGATCAAGCCGCGGCTGGAGTAACGGTCGAGCACCGGCTCGGCAGCCTTGTAGGCGGCCTCTGCACCGGCCCTGTCGTTGGCCTCGATGGCCTTCAGCACCTTGCGGATCGACGAGCGCAGCATCGAACGCTGGCTGGCATTGCGCATGTTGCGCACTTCGGCCTGGCGGGCGCGCTTCTTGGCGGACTGGATGTTGGCCACGGGCTGACTCCGGAAAATAACGGCAGAACGAAGCCGGCAAGTATCGCGGGATTGCGGGGCGCAGTCAATGGTGTCGGAGCCGGTCCTTGGTTCCCGGGGTGCGCCGCATGACCCGCTCGCCCAGCCTGCTGCGCGGGGTGTTCTCGTTCAGCAGCATGACCATGATCTCGCGTTTGCTGGGTCTGGCACGGGACATTGCCATCACCCATGTGTTTGGCGTCAGCGCGGCCACCGACGCCTTCTGGGTGGCGTTCCGCGTGCCCAACTTCATGCGCCGGCTGTTCGCGGAAGGCTCGTTCTCGACCGCGTTCGTGCCGGTGTTCACCGAGGTCAAGGAAACCGGCAGCCACGCCGACCTGAAGGAATTGACGGCGCGCGTCACCGGCACGCTGGGCGGTGTGCTGCTGGTGATCGTGGCGCTGGGGATCATCTTCGCGCCGCAGGTGGCGACCGGGTTCGCGCCGGGCGCGCTGGACCAGCCGCACAAGTTCGACCTCACGATCAAGCTGTTGCGGTTGACATTTCCATTCCTGCTGTTTGTTTCGCTGACCGCGTTGTGCGGCGGCATCCTCAACAGCTTCCACAAGTTCGCACTGCCCGCGCTGGCACCGGTGATCCTGAACCTGTGCCTGATCGCGGCGGCGCTGTGGGGTGCGAAGCGGCTCGCGGTGCCGATCGAATCGCTGGGTTGGGCGGTGCTGATCGCGGGCGTCCTGCAGTTGTTGTTCCTGCTGCCGGCGGTGCGCGGCCTCAATCTGCTGACGTTGCCGCGTTGGGGCTGGAACCATCCGCGCGTACGCCAAATCATGCGCCTGATGCTGCCGACGCTGTTTGGCTCGTCGGTGGCACAGATCAACCTGCTGCTGGATACCGCGGTCGCATCGCTGCTGATCACCGGGTCGCAGACCTGGCTGGCGCAGGCGACGCGGTTCCTGGAATTGCCGTTGGGTGTGTTCGGCGTGGCGCTCGGCACGGTGATCCTGCCGGCATTGTCGCGCCACCATGTCAGTGCCGATCGCGAGGCTTTCTCGCGCTCGCTGGACTGGGGCTTGCGGACCACCTTGCTGATCGCGCTGCCAGCGATGTGCGGGTTGCTGCTTTTGGCCGAACCGGCGGTGGCGGCATGTTTCCAGAATGGACAATTCACGGCGTTCGACAGCCACATGACCGCGATCGCGATCATGGGCTTGGCCGCCGGCGTGCCCGCGATCGCGCTGACGCGCACGCTGTTGCCGGCGTTCTATTCGCGCCAGGACACGCGGACACCGGTACGCGCGGGCGTGATCGCGCTGATCGTCAACATGGTGTTCAACTTCGCGCTGATCGCGCTGCTGTTCGAGTTGTGGGCGCCGGCCGCGTCGAAAAACCTGCCATGGCTGGAAGGCATTGCGCAGGTGCCGGGGCTGCATCTCGGGATGGCGATCGCAAGTTCCGTATCCAACTACCTGCAGTTCGCGCTGCTGTGGCGCTACCTGAAGCGCAGCGGCGCGTACACCCCGCAACCCGGCTGGACGCGGCATTGGCTGCGGATCGGGTTGGCGTGCGCCGCGCTGGTGGTCGTGGTCGGCATCGGGCTGTGGTTCTGGCCGTGGCAGCAGTGGACGCACGAGCGGATCATCACGCGCCTCTGGAAACTGGTGGCGCTGGTCTGCGCGGGCGGCGCGGCTTATGGGGTTGCGCTGTATGCGACCGGCTTCAGGATGCGGGATTTGAAGGGATATTGAATGCGATCATCCCTGATCGCGGTTTTGACGCCGGTTCTCGCATCCGTCATGAGTTTTGATCGTTGGCGTCCAGAACGGCCACCCGTGGCCTGACTTCGCACCAAGGCCGCAACTTGGCGGAGCGCAGGCGAACGGCGATAATCCAATGTTTTCCAGGAGCGCCCGCATGTACGCCCAGCCTGCCGACGCACCCAAACGCAAACCCGTGACCGTGCCCGGCCTGCGCGCGATGAAGGCGCGCGGCGAGAAGATCGTGGTCCTGACTTGCTACGACGCCAGCTTCGCCGCGCACATGGAAGCGGCCGGGGTGGATGTCGCGCTGGTCGGCGACTCGCTCGGCAACGTCGTGCAAGGGCAATCCAGCACCGTGCCAGTGACGCTGGACCAGATGGTGTATCACGCCTCGCTGGTTGCGCGGGGGCTCGCAAGCACGCTGCAAGTGGTCGACCTGCCATTCATGCAGTATCGCGATCCGGCCACTGCGCTGGCGGCTTCGGCCCGCCTGATGGCCGAAGGCGGCGCCGCGATGGTGAAGCTCGAAGGCGGCGCGGACTGGGCCTGCGAAGTCATCGCCGCACTGACCATCCGCGACATTCCGGTGTGTGCGCACTTGGGCCTCACGCCGCAATCCGTGCACAAGATGGGTGGCTACCGGATGCAGGGCAAAACCGAGGATGCCGCCACCCGCCTGCGTGCGGAAGCGCGCGCGGTCGAGCACGCGGGCGCGGAGTTGCTGGTGCTGGAATCGGTACCGGCCGCGTTGGCCGGCGAAATCACCCGCGAGCTTGCGATCCCCACCATCGGCATCGGCGCGGGCGCGGACTGCGATGGCCAAGTATTGGTGACCTACGACATGCTGGGCATCACGCCGGGGCGGCGGCCGAAGTTCAGCAAGGATTTTCTGGTCGGGCGCGGCTCGATCCGCGAGGCGATCGATGCGTACGCCGACGACGTGCGCGCGGGCCGGTTTCCGGGCCCGGAACAAATAGCGGGCTGACGCACGTGCGTACCGTCGCCGATCCCCGTTCGCTGCGTGCCGTGGTGCAGGGCTGGAAAAAGGATGGTCAACGCGTTGCTTTCGTGCCCACCATGGGCAACCTGCACGCGGGCCACTACTCGTTGGTGGAACTGGCGCGCCGGCATGCCGATCGCGTGGTGGCCAGCGTGTTCGTCAACCCCACCCAATTCGGGCCGAACGAGGACTACCACCGCTACCCGCGCACATTGGCCGAGGACAGCGTGGGTCTGGTCGAACACAACTGCGACTTGTTGTTCGCGCCCACGGTTGAAACCATGTATCCGTTCGGCCCCGACCACGCGCTGCGCATCCACGTGCCGGAAATCGGCGAGACCCTGGAAGGCGAGCACCGTCCAGACCACTTCGACGGCGTCGCCACCGTGGTTGCGAAACTGCTGCTGATGGTCGAACCCGGCCTTGCAGTGTTCGGCGCCAAGGACTGGCAGCAGTTGCTGTTGGTGCGCCGGTTGGTGCGCGATCTTGGCTTGCCGCTCGAAGTCATGGCGGGGCCGATCGTACGCGAAGGAGATGGTCTTGCGATGTCTTCGCGCAACCGCTATCTGGATGCCCACCAGCGCGCGCGCGCGCCGCAGTTGCACGAAACGCTGCAGTGGATGCGCGAATCGTTCGTGGAGGGCCATGCGATCAAGGCCATCGAGGGTGCCGCGGCACGCCGGCTGGAACGGGCCGGGTTCGCGCCGGATTACGCCGCGGTGCGTCGCGCGGAAGATCTGGGCGTGCCCGACCCCGACGTACGCAGCGGTCTGATGGCGCTGGTGGCGGCCAGGCTGGGAAACACCCGGTTGATCGACAATCTCGAATTCGGCTAGGCGGGGGCAAAACGGCTGTTGCGGAAAGTCAGGCCAGAGGGGCCGTTCTGGTCGTCATGGGTTTCAAGTATCAATGTCGGGTACCGGTCCCCGTGGGGCGGCGATCATGGACGATCGCACAATATCGCTTGTGCAACGCAGCAAACCGACCGGGCAGTCGCTATAATGCGCGAACTCGGCAACATGGACGCTGGAGGCTTCCATGCAACTGAACATGCTCAAAGCCAAAATCCACCGTGCGACCGTGACCCACGCGGAGCTGCACTACGAAGGCTCGATCGCGATCGACGGCAGTCTGCTGGACGCCGCCGGCATCCGCGAGTACGAGCAGATCCACGCGTGGAACGTCAACAACGGCGAGCGCTTCGTCACCTATGCGCTGCGCGCCGAGGAAGGCAGCGGGATCATTTCGGTGAACGGCAGCGCAGCGCACCGCGCCCAGCCGGGCGACCTCGTGATCATCGCCGCATTCGTGTCGATGACCGCCGTCGAGGCTGAGCAGCACCAGCCGAACCTGGTCTATGTCGACGCCAACAACCGCATCGCGCGCACGAACCATTCGATTCCGAAGCAGATGGCCGTCGCCTGATCCGAGCGATCGTTCTGATTGCTGCGTCGGCTGTCTGGATCTCTTCTGCGCAGACGTTGAAAACCGGAACGGCCACTCGTGGCCTGCTTTGGTAGGGCGGGTGACAACCCGCCTTTGGGATCGGCATGCGGCGGGATTGCTCGCATCGTCCCTGATGCTCACCCCTCGCTTACGCTCGGGGCCGACCTTCGGCCGTCCAAATTCGTTCCAGACGAATTTGTCGCTGCGCTACTCCCGCCCTACAGGGTTACATTGGCGCGCGAGCTGCCGAAACCCGGATGATGGAAGATCGGTTCGCGCCGGCGCAATTCATCCAGCACCGCCATGAGGTGCGGCGGTGTCACAAGGTCGGGTTCCTGGCTCATGCGTTGCCTGCCTTTTCGCGCTGGCGCGCCAGCGCCCATGCGACGTGCTCGCGTACCAGCGACGAGGGGTCTTCGGCGCGCGCACGGAGCGCCTCCATCACTTCTTCCGAATGCGGCGCGTTGCCGAGCGCCACCGCGACATTGCGCGAAAACCCTTCGAACCCCGCGCGGCGGATCGGCATGCCTTCGGTCTTTTTCAGGAATTCGGCTTCAGTCCACGCGAACAGCTCCACCAGCCTCGCGCCGTCCAGGCCGTGGCGCGGCGCGAAGTCTTCTTCGTGGGTGGGCCTCGCGAACTTGTTCCACGGGCACACGAGCTGGCAATCATCGCAACCGAAAACCCGGTTGCCCATCAGCGGCCGCAAGCCTTCGGGAATCGCGTCCTTCGATTCGATCGTCAGATAGGAAATGCAGCGGCGCGCGTCCAACTGGTACGGACCGACGATCGCCTGCGTCGGGCACACATCGATGCAGCGCGTGCAGGTGCCGCAGTGGGCCGTCGAAGGCTTGTCGACCGGGAGCGGCAGATCCGTAAGCAGTTCGCCCAGGAAGAACCACGAACCTGCATCGCGATCCAGCACCAGCGTATGCTTGCCGACCCAGCCGAGTCCGGCATTGCGCGCCAGTGCCTTCTCCATCACCGGCGCGGAATCGGTGAAGGCCCGATAGCCGAACGGGCCGACCTCACCGGCAATGCGATCGGCGAGTTTCTGCAGGCGGCTGCGGATCAGCTTGTGGTAATCGCGTCCGAGTGCGTAGCGCGAGATGTACGCGCGCTCGCCGTCGCCGAGCGTCCGCCATGCAGCCTCGGCATTCATGCCGCGCGGGAAATAATCCATCCTCGCCGAGATCACGCGTACCGTCCCGGGCTGCAGTTCATCCGGGCGGCTGCGCTTGCTGCCGTGTCGCTGCATGTAATCCATGCTGCCGTGGCGACCCTGTTCCAGCCAGGTTTGCAGGCGCGCTTCGTCTTCGCGCAGATCGACGCCGGTGACGCCGATTTTCGCGAATCCGAGTTCCACCCCCCACGCCTTGATCCGCTGCGCGAGCGCGGCGAAATCGATGGCCTCGGCGATGGCTTCACTGCCCGTTTGCATAGCCACATTGTAGGATCACGCGATGGCCAACCTCGACCTGCAGTCCGCGCTTTTCACGACCGCACAGCTACGCGCGCTCGATCAGGCCGCGATTGGCGACGGCATTGCCGGCATCGAATTGATGGAACGCGCCGCGCGCGCGGCGCTCGCTGCGCTGCAGCGACGCTGGCCACAGGCACGCACGCTGTGCGTGTTGTGCGGGCCCGGCAACAACGGTGGCGACGGGTTCCTGCTGGCCGCGCTTGCGCGCGCGGCAGGTCTGCAGGCGAGCGTGGTCGCATTGCCGGGCCAGTCTTCCGGCGACGCGGCGCAGGCGCGCGAACGTTTCACGGGCGAAGGCGGGCAGGTGTCGTCGGTGACCGAACAACTGCCCGAAGCCGACGTGTACGTGGACGCGTTGTTCGGCTCCGGCCTGAATCGCGCGCCGGCTGGCGATGCGGCGATGCTGATCGCGGCCGTCAATGCGCAGTCGCGTCCGGTGCTGACGCTGGACGTGCCGAGCGGGCTGGATTCGGACACGGGTGTTGCGTTCGAACCGTGCCTGCGGGCGACCGTGACCGTCTGTTTCGTGGGCTGGAAACGCGGGCTGTTCACGGCACAGGGGCCCGACCAGTCCGGCGAGCGCAGCCTTGCCACACTGGATATCCCGACCCCCGCGTACGCCCATGCCGAAGCCGATGCGACATTGTTGATGCCGCAGGCGTTGCCGATCCGTGCGCGCGACAGCCACAAGGGACGTTATGGCCACGTGCTCGCGATCGGCGGCGATCTTGGTGCAGGCGGGGCGGTGCGCATGTGCGGTGAAGCCGCCGCGCGCGTCGGTGCGGGATTGGTCAGCGTCGCGACGCGCGAAGCGAACGTCGGTGCGATCCTCGCCGCGCGCCCCGAGTTGATGCCGCACGGCGTGCACGTGCCGCGCAATCTCGAAGCGTTGCTGGCGCGCGCGAGCGTGCTGGCGCTGGGCCCCGGGCTCGGTCAGGACGATTGGGGTCAGGGTTTGTGGCAAGCCGCACTGGATGCGAGCAAACCCACCGTGCTGGATGCCGACGGGCTCAACCTGTTGGCATTGCGCGCGCGTGCACTGCCGGAGCAGATCGTCATGACGCCGCACCCCGGCGAAGCCGCGCGGTTGCTGGAAACGACGACCGCCGACGTGCAGGCGGATCGTTTCGCAGCCGTGCGCGGGCTCGCGCGCAAGTACGGCGCGGTGGTGGTCCTGAAGGGTAGCGGGTCGCTGGTCGCCGATCCCGAAGGCCGCCTCGCGGCGTGCCCGTGGGGCAATCCAGGCATGGCGTCCGGTGGCATGGGGGACGTGCTCACCGGGGTGATCGCGGGACTTCTGGCGCAGGGCCTCACGCCCTGGGATGCGGCCTGCCTCGGGGTCGGCCTGCACGCCCGCGCCGGTGATCTGGCGGCGCGCGCGGGCGAGCGCGGCATGCTGGCGTCGGATCTGTTTCCTTACCTGCGCGCACTGGTGAATGGTCGTGCCTGAATCAGCCCCGGCACTCGTGATCTTGCTGCCCGGCGAAGCCGCAACGGCGGCGCTGGCGCAACGCCTCGCGCCGGCGCTGCTGGATGGCGGCGTGGTATTCCTGCGGGGCGAACTGGGCGCCGGCAAGACCACCTTCGCGCGTGCCCTGCTGCGCGCGCTCGGTGTCGGCGAGCGCGTGAAAAGCCCAACCTACAGCCTGCTCGAACGCTACCTGGTGAATGGCCGCGACGCGTTCCATCTCGACCTCTATCGCATCGCCGATGCGGGCGAACTGGAATGGCTGGGTCTCGACGAACTGGACGCGCCGGGAACCCTCGTGCTGGTGGAGTGGCCCGAACGCGGTCGTGGCGCATTGCCGTCGCCCGATCTCGAAGTGGCGCTGGAGCACGACGACGCGGGGCGACGCGCCTATCTGACCCCGGTCTCCGAACGCGGCCGGCGCTGGATGACGATTCTGGCTGGAGTCGTGGTTCGATAAGCACGCAGCAGTGCCGACTTGGCGTTACTTTCTGAATCCGTATCGATAAAACTATCGCAGCTCACGGATAACAAAGGGAAAAGTGCTTGCAATTCGCCGCGGCTTGCGGTTGAATTCAGCACCATGAGGGGGATGAGCCGCCCATCGTTGTCGTTTTTCGCATTCCTTTGCGGGGTGCTGGTGTGCGCAGCCACAGCGGCCGCGGGTACCTCCACCAGCACGGTCAACGCCGTGCGCATCTGGGGCGGGCCGGATTCCACGCGGGTGGTCTTCGAACTGTCCGCGCCGGTCGACTATCGGTTGTTCCAGTTGAGCAAGCCCGATCGCGTGGTGCTGGATCTGGACAATGGCGCGTTCGGCAAGGGCGTCGGCGCCAAGCCGGGCAAGGGCGTGGTCAAGGACATGCGGATCGGGCATTTCCAGGGCAAGGCGCGGATCGTGCTGGACCTGGACAGCGCGGCGCACCCGAAGAGTTTCCTGCTGACGCCGGCCGGCCAGTACGGCTACCGGCTGGTGGTGGATCTTGGTACGCCCAGCGGCAAGCCGTCGCAGATCGTGCGCACGATCGATGACGACGTCGCGCATGGCAAGCCGCGGCCGGTGGTAATCGCGGTCGATGCGGGGCACGGCGGCGACGACCCTGGTGCGCGCGGGCAAGGCGGCACGCTGGAGAAGAGCGTCACCCTGGAAATCGCCAAGGATCTGGCCAAGCTGATCGACGCGCAATCCGGCATGCACGCGGTGCTCACCCGCAAGGGCGATTACTTCGTGCCGCTGGAAAAGCGCTTCCAGATCGCGCGCGAACACAAGGCCGACCTGTTCGTGTCGATCCACGCCAATTCCTGCCCGGACTACTGCGATGCGCGCGGCGGATCGGTGTGGGTGCTTTCCACCCACGGCAAGCAGAGCGAGGCCGGCAAGTGGCTGGCCAAGAGCGAGAACGCGTCGGATCTGATCGGCGGCGTGTCGCTGGACGACAAGAGCCACATGCTGGCTTCGGTACTGCTGGATCTTTCGCAGGGCGCCAGCATGCACGCGGCGCATGAGGTGGGCAGCGACGTGCTGACCGCACTGGGCAAGATCGGGCCGCTGTATCGCAGCACCGTGCAGGGCGCCAATTTCGTGGTGCTGCGCTCGCCCGACGTGCCTTCGGTCCTGGTGGAGACTGCGTTCATCAGCAATCGCAGCGACGAACGGCGTCTGGACAGCAGCAAGGATCGCAAGCGGTTGGCCGAAGCGGTGCTGACCGGCGTGAAGCAGTATTTCGAAAATACCCCGCCGCCCGGCACCTGGTTTGCCGAACAGCGCAACGAGCGCCTGCACCTGACAGCCGATGCGGCCATCGAAGTCGCGGCCAACGGCAAGACCGCAGCGGGCGCGCAGGCGGTGGTCCCGGATGCACCAACCATGGTCGCTTTGGTGAAGAATGTGGCGCGCACCGACGCCGACGTCCAGGACATGCACAAGGTCTCGCGGGGCGAAACCCTGTCCGGCATCGCGCAGCACTATGGCGTCAGCATGACCGCACTGCGATCCGCCAATTCCAGCAAGATCCAGACCGGCGGCGGAATTCAGGTCGGACAGGTGCTGCTGATACCGAGTTCTTGATTTGTGCGATCGATCCGTGATCGCGGCGCCTCGCGATGATGCGGTGCGCATGGGCCGTCTCGGCCTCGGCTACACCAGAACGCCCATCCATGGGCTGACTTTTCACAACAGCGGCTTCGCCCGAGATGCATGATCGCCGCTTTTGACAGCCGTAATCGCTGCAACGATAATGCACGGCTCGCTGCCCGAATAGCTCAGCTGGCCGAGCATGCGGCTTTGGCGACAGTCTGGTGGACTGTCGCGACCAAGCGAGGGCGAGACAGGATGTCGAGCGGAGAACACACCATGGATGATTGCTTGTCGTAATTCATTTGCCCGAATAGCTCAGCTGGTTAGAGCACTAGACTGTTAATCTGGGGGTCCTTGGTTCGAGTCCAAGTTCGGGCGCCAGACACCGCAAGGCCGACGCATCGCGTCGGCCTTTTGTTTGTGGGCCTCGTTGACGTCACGTGTACGCGGTTTTCCCGCATACTCGCGCGCTTCGCTCCCCGCAACAGGAAATCCGCATCGTGGCAGTGCAACCGTTTTCAGCGCATCCTCCCGTCGGCATCAGCGGCATGGCGATCTACGTGCCGCCGTATCGGGTGGACCTGGAACGATGGTCGGACTGGACCGGCAACGATGCTTCGAAGATCCGTGCGGTGGTCGGCCACGCATTCCGGATGCCGGGTCCCGACCAGAACGTCTACACGCTCGCCGCGAATGCGGTGCTGCGGCTGATCGCGCAGTACGGCATCGACCCGCGCCGCGTCGGCTATCTCGCGCTCGGCACCGAATCCAGCATCGACAACGCGGCGGGCGCGGTGATCGTGCGCGGACTCGTCGATCAGGCCCTGGCATCGGAAGGCAAGCCCGTGCTGGCGCGCGACTGCGAAGTGCCGGAGTTCAAGCACGCCTGTCTCGGCGGCGTGTACGCGCTGAAGGGTGGGCTGCGCTATCTCGCCTGCGATGGGCGCGATCGTCAGGCGATCGCGGTGAGCGCAGACATCGCCGAGTATGCACGCGGCAGCAGCGGCGAGCCCACCCAAGGCGCAGGTGCGGTCGCGATGTTGCTGGAAACTTCGCCGCGCTTGCTGGAACTGGATCTGGCGAAGGGCGGCAGCGCGTCGGAATACCGCGGGCTGGATTTTCGCAAGCCGTTCCTGCGCTTCGCGGGCCAAACGCCGGGAATGCATGGACGCCTGAGCGATCTGCCGGTGTTCAACGGCAAATACTCGACCGACTGCTATACCGACGCGACATTGCGCGCGCTGGATGCGATGTTTATTCGGCGCGACGGATCTCGCACCGGCTATCTGCGCGAACTGGCTGCCGTGTTCATGCATCGGCCGTATCACCGCATGCCGCGCAACGCCTTGGCGATCGGCTATCTGGCGGCGCTCGGTCAGGATGCGGCGCAAGGCGATCAAGATTCAGCGCGCGAACTGGACCAATATTGCAGCGCGGCCGGCGTGTCGTGCGAAGACGTGATGCGCGAGTGGAAAACTGGCGTGGACGGCTGCACGCACGAAGTATTGCCGGCAGATGCCTATCCCGCATCGTCGGCCCTGCTCAAGACGTTCCGCAAAA
>Ga0207690_10000993_pt1 | contig 18152 bp, 15 predicted proteins | sample KBSC23metaG_FD_184315 | JGI IMG/M metagenome (GOLD analysis project Ga0207690, IMG submission 184315) | Corn rhizosphere microbial communities from Kellogg Biological Station, Michigan, USA - KBS C2-3 metaG (SPAdes) (version 2) | ecosystem: Host-associated > Plants > Roots > Rhizosphere > Soil ...
GGAGATCGAGTAGAACGGCACCCCCGCCTCGCCGGCGACCGCGCGGGCGAGCAGCGTCTTGCCGGTGCCGGGCGGGCCGTAGAGCAGCACACCCTTCGGGATCTTCGCGCCGATCGCCTGGAACTTGGCCGGGTTCTCGAGGAACTCCTTGATCTCCTGCAGTTCCTCGATCGCCTCGTCGGCACCGGCTACGTCGGCGAACGTCGTCTTGGGCGTGTCCTTGCTGACCAGCTTCGCCTTGGCCTTCCCGAACTGCATGACGCGGCCGCCGCCGCCCTGCATCTGGTTCAGGAAGAAGATCATGATCAGGAAGATGAACACGATCGGCAGGAAGTTGACGAGGATCGACAGGAACGGGTTGGAGTGCGAGACGTTGACCTTGCGGCTCGCGACGCCCGCGTCCTGCAGCTCCTTCATCAACGTCAGGTCGTATTGGAGGGTGTAGCTCGACGCGAACTTCGTCGTACTGCCCTGCTTGTCGATCCGCTCGCCGTTCTTGAGCGTGATGTCGATCTCTTGCTCTTTGTCCTTCAGCGTGGCGGTGGCGACCTTGCCTTCGGAGATCGCCGTCTCGATCGTGGACAGCGAGACGCTCTTGTAGCCGCCGCTGCCGGTCGTGATCGTGAGCAGCGCGAGCACGAGCACCACGGCCACGATCAGCCAGGTGATGGGGCCTCGGAACGTTCGTCGTAGATTCATGGCCCCTCGATCGTACGCCGGGCTCCCGCGTGGCGCTCCGGCTCGCTAATGGGCGTAGACCTCCGGCCGCAAGGTCCCCACGTAGGGCAGCTCGCGGTAGCGCTCGCCGTAGTCGAGCCCGTAGCCGACCACGAAGACGCTGGGGATGTCGAAGCCCATGTATTTCACCGGGACCTGCACCTGCGCGGCCTCCGGCTTGCGCAGCAGCGCGAGGACCTCGATCGAGTTGGGCTGGCGGGACCGGAGGTTGCGCAGCAGCCACGACAGCGTCAGCCCGGAGTCGATGATGTCCTCGACGACGAGCACGTCGCGGCCGGCGATGTCGCGGTCGAGGTCTTTGAGGATGCGGACCACGCCGCTCGACGACGTGGAGGACCCGTACGACGAGACCGCCATGAACTCCATCGACACCGGCAGGGTGAGCGCGCGGGCGAGGTCGGCCATGACCATGACGGCGCCCTTGAGCACGCCCACGAGCAGCACCTCGCGGCCGCCATAGTCGGTCTCGATCTGCTTCGCGAGCTCGGCGATCTTGTCCGCGATCTGGCGCTCGGACACCAGCACGCCCTCGATGTCGGGGTGCAGGTCGTGGGGTTGCTCCGCGGTGGTGTCCATCGGCAGCAGCGGCGACGTCATCGGAACGTGAGCCTGTCACATCGGCGCTCGCCGACCAACCCCCCGGGCAGGCTGACCGGGCCCTGGCCGCACCAGCGGGTGACGAGCGCGTCGAGCGCATCGACATGACCCTTGGCGAGCGTGCCCGGCGGCGCGCCGGCGTCCACCGCGGCCTGCCTCAGCACCCGGGTCCGGATCGCCGGGGCGAGCGCGGCGAGGTCGTCGACATCGAGCCCGCCGTCGGGCGCCGTGAGGTACGCGCGCGCCTTCCCGGCGGCCTCGTCGAGGACGTCCGCGTCGTCTCGCAGCAGATCGGCGGAGCGGGCAAGCGCGGCGGCGACGCCGGGGCCGAGAGCGCGTTCCAGCGCGGGCAGCGCGTCGTAGCGGACCCTGCTCCTCGCATACGCCGGGTCGGCGTTGTGCGGGTCTTCCCAGGGCACCAGTCCAAGCGCCAGGCATGCGGCGCGCGTCTGCGCCCGCCGTACGTGCAGGAACGGGCGGCGGAACACACCCGCGCGGGCGGGCATGCCGGCGAGGCTGCGGCTGCCGGAGCCTCGCGCCAGGCGGAGCAACACGGTCTCGGCCTGGTCGTCGAGGGTGTGCCCGAGCAGTACGGCGACTGCCTGGGTGTCAGCCAGCGCGCGGTGGCGGGCGCGCCTGGCCGCCGCCTCCGGACCTCCCGGCCCGCGTACGACGACGGTCTTGACGAGAACGGGGTCGAGGCCTAGCGCCCGCACGGCGTTCGCGACCTCTTTCGCGCGCTCGCCCGACCCTTCCTGGAGGCCATGGTCGACGGTGACGGCTCCGGCGACCACACCCGCACGTGGCGCCTCATGCGCGAGCGCGGCCGCGAGGGCAAGCGAGTCCGCGCCCCCGCTGACAGCCGCGACGACGAGTTCCCCGGCGGCGAGGTCGCGCAGCGACGACCGCACGGCAGCACGTGTCGCCAAGACGGCTGGCTCGTGCCTCACTTCGTGATCATGGCGTTTCACGCTCTACAACGCCACGAATCAGCGCCAAGACCAGGCTGGAACGCAGTGATCACGCCGCGGAGGGGTGGCGGCGGAGCCATGCCGCCGGGTCGCGGATCTCCTGGCCGGTCGGCAGCAGGTCCGGCGACGTCCAGACGACGTTGAAGCCGTCCATGCCCACCTCGGCGACGACCGCGCGGACGAACGCGGCGCCCTCGGCGTACTGGCGGAGCTTCATCTCCAGCCCGAGCAGGCGCCGTACGGCCCGGTCGATCGGGCCGCCGGAGCCGCGCCGGGCCTCGAACCGATCCCGGATGCGCGCGACGGACGGCACGACGACCGGACCGACCCCGTCCATCACCACGTCGGCATGGCCTTCGAGCAGGCTCATCAGCCCGGTGATCCGGTCGAGCACCTGGCGCTGCGCCGGCGTCTGCACCAGCTCCAGGACGGACATCTCGCCGCGCCCGCGCGCGGTGTCGACCAGCCCGCGCAGCGCGCCACGCAGCCGGGACAGGAGTGCGGCCGGGTCGAGGTCGCCGGCGCTCAGGTAGTCGCCCAGCAGCGACCGCACGTGCCCGTGCAGCCACGGCGCGGCGGCGAACTGGGTCCGGTGCGTCACCTCGTGCAGGCACACCCACAGCCGGAAGTCGCGGGCGTCGACGTCGAGCGCCCGCTCGGCCACGACGATGTTGGGCGCGACCAGCGTGAGCCGGCCGCCTTCCCCACCCTGGCCGGCGCCGCCGAACAGCTCGAACTGCCCGAGCACGCGGGTCGACAGGTAGGCGAGCAGCACGCCGACCTCGGCGCCGGTGGCCCGCGAGCCGACCGCCGTCATCGCCGGACCCAGCGAGCGCGACCGTCCCGCGAGCACGGTGTCGAGCAGCGGATCGACGAGGTCGGCGAAGCCGGCCACGTTGGAGCGGATCCAGCCCGGCCGGTCGACGACGGTCACCGGCTCCGTGCTGCCGGAGCCCGCTCCGGGGAGTCCGGTGTGCGCGCTCACGTGCCCGTCGGCCTCGACCGCGAGCCGGCGCAGGTCGTCGACCGTCGCGACCGCGTCGGCGAGATCGAGGCGCGGGCCCGGAGGGACCAGCCGGATCGCGGTGGCGGTCGCCACCGACCAGTCGACGAGCTGCACCCCACCCACGCTAACCGCAGCCGCAGCGGGCCAGGATCGCCGCGAGCCGGTCGAGCGCCGCTTCGGTCCGCGCCGGCGCGATCGCACGGTCGGTGAAGAACGCGAAGACAAGCAACCGGCCGTCGGCGTCGACGACCGTCCCGGCGAGGCTGTTCACGCCGGCCAGCGTGCCGGTCTTGGCCCGTACGACGCCCGCCCCCGCCCGGCTGGCCGCCGACCGGTAGCGCTTGGCGAGCGTCCCGGTCGCCCCCGCGATCGGCACCCCACCGAGCAGGCCGCGCAGGCTGGGTTCGCGCACGGCGGCGCGGAGTACGGCGACGAGGGTGGCCGCGCTGACGCGATCGAGCCGGGACAGGCCGCTGGCGTCGACGAGGCGCAGCCCCTCCGTCGTCACCCCAAGCCGGGCCAAGCCGCTGGTCAGCGCCGCCGCCGCCCCGGCGAAGCTCGCCGGCCGGCCGTCGGCCGTCGCGACCGCCCGGCCCAACGCTTCGGCGAGGTCGTTGTCGCTGTCGGTCAGCATCCGCGAGACCAGGGCGGCGACCGGCGGTGAGGTGACGCTCGCGACGACCGTGGCGCCGGGCGGTGCCGGCTGCACACAGCCGGCGTCCGGCACCCGGACGCCCGCCGCCTTGAGCGCGGCGGCGAAATCCGCGAGCGCGGTGTGCGCCGGGTGCGCCGCACGGGCGTGGCCGGCCGGCGACAACCGGCCCTCGTCGACTTCCAGCGCGGTCGGGATCTCGACGTCGCCGTACGTGAAGTACCCCGGCGACCAGCCCGGCGCGGCGGGCGGGCCGGACCACGCCGAGATGTCGGCGCACAGCTTCGTCACGCGACCGCCGCCGAGGGTTTTCGCCGTACCCGACGCGAGGGCCGGCAGCGATGCCGGCCGCGGGTACGTCGACGCCGCGGCGGGTTTCGCGGTCAGCGTCACGTCGCCGCCGCCGCGCAGGTAGAGCGTCGAGCCGGACCGCAGCACGTCGGTGTGCAGCGTCGCGGTCGGGCCGAGCGCCGTCAGCGCGACCGCGGCCGTGAGCAGCTTCACCGTCGACGCCGGGGTCATCGGAGCCCCGCCGTCACGGTCGAGCAGCACGCCGCCGGTCGCCGCGTCGAGCACCATGCCGGTCAGCGCGCCGCCGAACGCCGGGTCGGTGGTCGCCGGCGCGAGCGCGGCCGCGACGCCGGTCGCCGTCGCCGTACCGGCTCCGGCCGGCTCGATGCCGCTCATCGCGGCCGGCCGAACGACGGGTTGCGCGACGGGCGCGGCGCGGTGCGTCGCCGGCGGGCGGATGACGACGTACGCCGTCCCGCCGGCCGCGGCCACGACGAGGACGACGGCGACCGCTACCCATCGCCAGCGGCTGCTCACCGTACGGGACACTAACCGTGTGGAGTTCGACGTCACGATCGAGATCCCCAAGGGGCAGCGCAACAAGTACGAGATGGATCACGAGAGCGGTCGCATCCGCCTCGACCGGACGCTGTTCACGGCGACGCAGTACCCGGCCGACTACGGCTTCGTCGAGCACACGCTCGGCGCCGACGGCGACCCGCTGGACGCGCTCGTGCTGCTGCCCGAGCCGACGTTCCCCGGGTGCCTGATCCGCTGCCGCGCGATCGGGATGTTCCGGATGCAGGACGAGGCCGGCGGCGACGACAAGGTGCTGTGCGTGCCGGCGAACGATCCGCGCCAGGAGCACCTGCGCGACATCCACCATATGCCGGAGTTCGACCGGCTGGAGATCCAGCACTTCTTCGAGGTCTACAAGGACCTCGAGCCCGGCAAGAGCGTCGAGGGCGCGCACTGGTGCGGCCGCGCCGAAGCCGAAGCGGAGATCGAAGAATCGCGCCGCCGGCTCAAAGACGCGCATTGAGTGTGACCCCGGGGTTGAGTGTGACGTTGTGTGTCAGTGGGACCGGCCGCACTGACACACAACGTCACACTCGACGGTTCAGGCGCGCGGGCCGTTGCGGACCGAGCTGTTGACCAGCGGCACGTAGTCGCGGCACGGCTCGTTGCGCAGGCTCGGGCAGGCCGGCTGCGGCGTCCCCGCCGCGTCGACGCCGGCGATGACCGGCAGCACCAGCCGCGACGGCATCTGCCGCGAGTACGCGATCGACACCGCCGACGTCGTACCGGCCGGCTCGGTGTAGTCGAACGACCAGACCGGCTGCGCACCGTTCGGCGCCGCGATCGTCACCCGGATCCGGGTGCCCGCGCGGTAGACGTGACCCTGGTAGTACAGCGGGATCGCGACGGGCACGAACTCGCCGGCCGGCATCGGCGCGGCATCCGACGCGAGCATCGTCGGCACCGGCTCGAGCAGGGTGCTCGGCGTGTGCATCACGTTGTTCGTGTCGTAGGAGAGCTTGCGCTCGCTCGCCCGCTGGTAGCCGTTCTGCACGAACGTCTCGTGCCCGTCCGGCGTCACCTCGCTGATCGTGGCCTGCAGGTCGACGTCAGGCGTCGACGACTTCACCCACAGGTAGACCGCACCCGCGCCGACCACAGCGGTGTCGGTCGCGAGCGGCGGTGACACGTACGACACCGCGGTGCCGGCCGGGTTCTGCTTCCACTGCCAGTCCCACTGCGAGGCGTTGCCCCACAGGCCACCGGTGCCGGTGTTGGCGCCGTAGTTCGTCTTCGGCAGCGCCGCCGCGTCGGACGTGTACTGGTCGCTGCCCTTCCCGATCGGGAGCGCGTCGGTCAGCGTCCCGTTGCTGCCGAGGTAGAAGCTGCGCGCCGTCGTACCCGGAGCGGGCCACGACGGGAACGACTTCTCGAACTGCGCGTACGGATCACCCGCGGTCCGGTCGCCGGTCGGCTTCGCGCCGGCGCCGTTGTCGAACAGCACCCGCACCGACGGCAACGCCTCGAACGCGGTCTTCGCCAGGTCGACCGTCGGCTGCAGCTGGATCGGGTCCGGCGGCAGTGTGATCAGGTCGTTCTGCGGCGTCCCGAGCGCGGTGCTGTAGACGACCGGAGCGCTCGCCTGCACGACGGCGGAGTTCAACGCCGGCGCCTGGTTCGCGACGTAGATCATCATGAAGTCGTACCAGCGGTTGTAGGTCGCCGGCGCGAGCGAGTCGATGTGCGGGCCGTTGGTGAAGGTGAACCACTTCTTGCTGGTGCCGGTCATGTGCGCGGCCAGCGTCGGGCAGTGACCGCCGGTCTGCTCGTCTTCGAACTGGCAGACCATGAACACCGGCACGTTGATCTTGTTGACGAACGTGACCGGGTCGAGCGGGTCCGCGACGCTCGCGACGTAGTGCGAGTTCTCCTGGATCTTCTGCATCAGGTCGGCAGCCTCGCCGTGCAGCACTTGGTCGTCGGCGCAGGTCGTGTCGCCGCTCTGGATCTGCTTCCACGCGTAGGGCTGGCCGGCGTTCGGGCCGGCCGGCTGGGCCTGCTCCTGGCGCTCCTTGGCCCACGCGACGGCGAAGCCGGTGTTGAGCACACCACCCGGGTAGAGCGTCGTCGCGGTCGCGTCGATCACCGACAGCGGCGCGATCGCGGCGAGGTGCGGCGGCTGAGTCGCGGCGGTGAACAGCTGGCTGATGCCGCCGTACGAGATGCCCATCATGCCGACCTTGCCGCCACGCACCCACGGCTGGCGGGCGACCGTCTCGACGATGTCGTAACCGTCGAGGCTCTGCAGCGGCTCGAAGAAGTCGAACGCACCGCCCGAGCAGCCGGTGCCGCGCATCTGGATGTCGACGACGGCGAAGCCCATGGCGTTGGCGACCGCGGCGATGCCGCTGGTCGGTCCGGCCGGATCGGCGTAGGCGTAGCCGGAGTACTCGATCAGCGTCGGGTACGGCTCGGCGTAGTCGGGGCCGGCCGGGACGTTGTTGTCCGGGAAGGTGTGACCGCCTTCGGTGATCGGCGGGGCGGTCGGCGGGTGCACGTCGTACGCGAGCTTGGTGCCGTCCCGGGTCGTGAGGTAGCCGTAGCCGTGGTCCGGGATGGTCTGGTTGTAGACCTCGGGGTCCCACGGCGCCGGGTCCTCGGTGTGCACGGTGAGCGCGCTCGACGTGGTGCCGTCGGGCAGCTTGACGGTGTAGCCGGCGCCCGGCGTCACGTTGCGGAACAGCACGCCGCCCTGCGGGTCGGCGGTCTCGGTGGCGACCGTCGCGCCGGTGCTGTCGAGCAGCGTGATCGCCGCGCCGCCGGGCACGCCGGTCGCGTAGACCTGGCGGGCGCTACCGGCCGCGGTGAACGTGGCCGGCGCGGCGCCGGCGCCGCTCGCGGTGATGCCGACGCCGGTCAGCAGCGCCGCGGCCAGGGACAGTCTGAGGGTGGTGCCGCCGAGCATGCGCACGATGTGCCGTCTCCTCCGTCGGGGGTACGGCGTTCCCTTCGACGGCGGCTAACCGAATCCTGCTCGGTCCAAACGGTGCCCGCTGCGGCGTCAGCCCAGCGGCGCACCGCGACTTCGGAGACCTGGTGACCACGACACGCCGACAAGAGTCGACAAAAGTGGTCACCAGCCCTCCGAAGTGCGGGGGTGGGGGGCGGCCGGCGGCCGCCCGCCCTAGGCCTTGGTCGTGGCCTTGGCCTTCGCCCGGGTCGCGGTCTTCTGCTCGGCGGTGGCCTGCGCGGGGATCGCGTCCGGCAGCGTGATCTCGGTCGGCTGGCCGGAGCGCGCGTAGACGTACGCCGCGATCACGAGGGTCAGCGGGCCGGTCGCCATGAACGCGAACCACGACACGATGCCGGTCCCGGCCGCGACGCCGACGATCGTCGTCACGACGCCGAGCGCGGTCGGCAGCGACTTGGTCCGCAGCATCGCGACGCCGGCACTCGCCGTGGCCAACGCCAGACCGACGAACAGCAGGGCGCCGAACAGGTCGTTGCCGATCAGGTTCAACGCCTGCGCCGCGGACTCGCTCATCCGGCCCGGCTGCTCGACGAGCGCCTCGTTGGTGCCGGCGCCGATGCACAGCCCGGCGGCGAGCAGCACGCCGCCGGCGACCGTCGTGGTGGCGAGGATCTGCGAGCCGCGATTGCGCAGGAAGTTGGCCACCGCGGTGAAGTAGACGATCGCGGCGAGCGCGGCGTAGGCGAGCAAGAAGTCCTGTACGTGCATGCTCGTCTTGTGGTGGGAGAAGAACGCGATGACCTTCGCGCCGCTGGCCTTCGCGTCGGGCGTGTCCGACGACGTCGTCAACATCACGACGAGGAGGGCAACCATCAGGTAGCCGGCGAATGGGGCGAGCCGGCGGGTCCGTGCGTTCATCGCTGTTGTCCCTTCCCGAGACACTGAGTGATCCTGGAGTAACACAGGCGTCACCACGGTGACTCGGACATGACGAAACGTCCCGGTACATGCCACTGCCCACCGCCGGCGGGTACCAGCGGTGGGCAGTGACGAATGGAACGGGTTGTTACGCGGTGCGCGCCTTGTCCCGGTTGCCGATCGAGATCGAGACGCCGAGGCTGCCGGCCAGCGCGCGGAGGAACTCACCGGCACCGACGAGCACGACGCCCGTCGCGACCGGGTTCATCCACTCTTGGCGCAGGTGCTGACCGAACGCGCGGAAGACCGAGTAGTCGAGTGCCCACGCGGCGAGGATCGCCACGGCGACGGTGGCCGTCGTGGTGAGCGCCTTCGGAGCCTTGACGGGAAGTACCTCGTCGAGCACCTCCCAGGTGACGGCGAGCGCGAGCGCCAAGCCCACGAACACGACGAACGCGTACATCTTGTTGCCTCCTCTGCGACGCACGGCGCGCCGCTCACCACAGTTCGACTTCAGGTACGACGCTTGGTTACAGCCACGCCGTAACTTTTTTCCGAGAGGGAGGTCGAACCACCCGGATGGACGTCGACCCGGCGCTCGTCAAGGCCTGCCAACGCGGCGAGGCCGGGGCGCTGGACGCTCTGATCCGGGCGACCTACGCCGACGTGTACGCACTGTGCCGCCGGATGCTCGCCGACCCGGACGAAGCCGCCGACGCGACGCAGGAGGTGTTCGTGCGCGTCATGCGGTCGGTGCTCGGGTTCCGCGGCGAGTCCGCGTTCGGCACCTGGCTGCACCGGGTGACCGTCAACGTGTGCCTCACGGCGTTGCGCCGGCGTTCACGCGCGCGGGCGACCGGGATGGTTGCCGGCGGCGCCCCGTTCGGGCTGCCCGGCGACGAGACCGAGCTCCCGTCGTCCGGCGGGTCGCCCTCGGAGCTGGCCGAGACCGCCGACCTGGTCGCGCGATCCGAAGCGGCGCTCGCGGCGTTGCCGGAAGACGCCCGCGCGGTCGTCGTACTGCGGGATCTCGAAGGGCTGTCGACCCGCGAGGTGGCCGAGTTGCTCGGCGTCACGGAGACTGTGGTCAAGGTGCGGCTGCACCGGGCGCATGCTCGGCTGCGGGCGATGGTGACCGGCGGTGCCGCGCACGCCGGAGGGACGGGAGCATGAGTACCGACTCCAACGGCGAGCAGGGCCCGCGGTTCTGCCGCGAGACCCGCGCGCAGCTGCCGTTCCTGGTCAGCGGCGAGCTCACCGGCTGGGGCGCTCGGGTCGTGCGCGCGCACGTCAAGCGCTGCGCCGACTGCGCCGCCGAGCTGGCCCGGCAAGAGCAGGTGCACGCGGCGCTGGCGAGCTTGCGTACGTCACCGCCGGAGCCGCCACCTGGATTGCTCGACGATCTGTTGGCCCGGGCGCGCGGTGGCTCGTTGCGCGAGCGTGCTGCCGTCCCGGCGCGCGGTGCCGTCAGCGGCGCCCGGCCGGCGATGTCGGTGGCCTTCCTCACCGTCGGAGCCGCGGCCTCCACGGGCGTCGGCTACGCGCTCTACAAAGGCGCGCGCTGGGCCCTCACCCGCCGCAAGTAACCAATTGCCACATAGCCCCCTTAGAAGTCCGCTATCGCGCAATTGACTTAGGACGGGCGGGGGCGGACGACGGTGCGGCGGGTGTCCGGCGCGACGAGCCGGCGGGCGTCGGCGTTCTCGTCGTCGGTCGCCTCCTGCGACGCCCGCTCGGCGGCGACCCGCGCGTCGTACGCCGTGATCTCGCGCACCGTCTGCTCGTCGTCCCAGCCGAGCACTTCGGCCAGCAGCGCGGCGACCGGCTTCATCGACTCGACGCCGCGGTGCGTGGTGCCGATCGAGATGCGCGTGCGCCGGGTGAGCACGTCGTCGAGGTGCAGCGCACCTTCGTGGCTGGCGGCGTAGCGGATCTCGGCCATCAGGTACTCGCCGGCGCCGGGCACCGGCTCGAGCAACGTCGGATCGTCGGCGGCCGGCGCGAGCACTTCGTCGATGAGCGCGCCGTAACGGCCGAGCAGGTGCTCGATCCGCCACGTCGGCAGCGCCAGATCCTCGGCGAGCGTCTGCACCTGGTTCGCGAGCGCGTGGTAGCCCTCGGCACCGACCAGCGGGATCTCGTCGGTGACGCAGGGGTGTGCCGGCCGGCCGAGCTCGGCGACGGCCGCGTCGACCGCGTCGCGGGCCATCACCCGGTACGTCGTGTACTTGCCGCCGGCGACCGACACCATGCCGCGCGGCGACCGGCTGATCGCGTGCTCGCGGGAGAGCTGCGACGTCTCTTCGTGCTCGCCGGACAGCAGCGGCCGCAGCCCGGCGTACACCCCGGAGATGTCGGCGCGGGTGATCGGCACCGACAGCACGGCGTTGACGTGGTCGAGGACGTAGTCGATGTCGACGCTGCTCGCGGCCGGATGGGCCTTGTCGTAGACCCAGTCGTCGTCGGTGGTCCCGATGATCCAGTGGTCGCTCCACGGGATCACGAACAGGACGGACTTCTCGGTGCGCAGGATGAGGCCCGTCTCGGACGAGATGCGGTCACGCGGCACGACGAGGTGGATCCCTTTGGAGGCGCGCACCTTGAACTCGCCGCGCGAGTCGGCGAGCCGTTGTACGTCGTCCGTCCATACCCCGGTCGCGTTGACCACGACACCCGCGCGCACCGTCGTCTGGGCACCGGTCTCGGTGTCGCGCAACTCGGTGCCGACGACCCGGCCGCCTTCGCGCAGGAAGCCGACGACCTCGGTCGAGGTCCGCACGGTCGCGCCGTACGCCGCGGCGGTCCGGGCCAGCATCAGCGTGTGCCGCGCGTCGTCGGTCTGCGCGTCGTAGTAGCGGACGCCGCCGACCAGAGCGCGGCGGTTGAGAGCGGGCGCGATCGCCCGCGCGCGGGTGCGGGACAGGTGCCGGTGCCGGGGCAGCGCCCGGGAACCGCCGAGCATGTCGTAGAGCGCGAGACCCGCGCCGACGTAGAGGCGTTCCCAGCCGTAGTGCGTCAGCGGGTAGAGGAACGACACCGGCCGGACGAGATGCGGGGCGAGGCGGGTGACCATGAGGTCGCGCTCGCGCAACGCCTCGCGGACGAGTTGCAGGTCGAGTTGCTCGAGGTAGCGCAGGCCGCCATGGAACAGCTTGCTGCTGCGCGAGGACGTGCCGCTCGCGATGTCGCGGCCGTCGACGACCGCCGTCGACAACCCGCGGGTGACCGCGTCGAGCGCGACACCGGCACCGGTGACCCCGGCGCCGACCACGAGTACGTCGACGTCGCCGCCGTCGAGACGCTCCCACGCCGCGGCGCGCGCGGCCGTGTCGAGCGTCGGGCTGCCTCTCATCGGTTGCCAGGTTACAAAGCCGGAGGGCCCGGCCGGATCACTCCGGCCAGGCCCTCCGTTGGTAGAGCAGGTTCGACTACTTGAGGAAACCGATCTTCGTGTAGTCGATCGTCGAGAACCCGAACGAGCCGAGGTTCGCGACGTTGTTGTTGACGCCGTCCATGTCCAGACGCTGGAACAGCATCAGCGAGTGGACCTCGTTCCAGATGTGAACGTCGGCGTCGTTGAGCTTCTGCCGGTAGACGTTCAAGTCGAGCGCCGAGAGCGCGTCCTTGAAGTCCTGGTCGATAACCGGGTCGCTCATGCCGGTGTAGTTCTCACCGCCGCCGTTCTTGGCGTCGATGTAGATGGCCTTCGCACCCGAACCCGGGAACGGCGTGCCGATCCAGGTGAACGGGGTGATGTCGAAGTTGCCCGGGATGACGTACTTCGTGAAGAAGTCGTTCGACGGAACGGTCGTGATGACCAGCTTCACACCGATCGCCTTCATCATCGGCTGGAACAGCTTCGCCTCGTTGGCGCTCGACGCGGTGCCGGACGGGATGGTGAAGCGGACGTCCAGCTCCTTGCCGTTCTTGGTCCGGTAGCCGTTGGAACCCATCTTCCAGCCGGCCGCGTCCAACGTGGCCTTGGCCTTGGCCGGGTCGTAGGTGCCGACCTCGCCGGAGTTGTTCTGGTAGCCGACCTGGCCCGGGACGAAGATGTGGTTGTCCAGGGTCGCGAAGTTCTGGATCGGCAGACCGTTGAGGTCCGACTTGGCGAACGCGAGCCGGTTGGTGCCGTACGCGATCGCGAGGCGCACCTGCAGGTCGGCGGTGATGCCGCCGTTGTGGAAGGTGAAGTGCCGCTGGTTGGGGCCACCGGCCACCGTCACGTGCCCGGTCTTGCTGCTCTTCGCCAGGTCGTACTCCGACGCGACGTTCGCGATGAAGTAGTCGTAGTCGATCTCACCGTTGGCGAACGCCTGGTCGGCGGCCGTGCCCTCGAGCGTCTTGAAGACGATCTTGTCGAGCATCGGCTTGTCGCCCCACCAGTTCGGGTCGCGAACGACGGTCAGCGTCTGGGCCGACTTGTCGAACGAGCCGAACTTGAACGGGCCGCCCGTGATCGGGATGGCGTCGGTGTACATCGCCGAGAAGGTCTTCGGGTCGGCGTTGACTTCCTTCGGGTACAGCGGGTTGAACAGCGTCTGCCACTCGGCGAACGGCGTCTTGTAGGTGACGATGACGTCGTAGGCGTCGCTGCCCTGCGAGACGTCGCCCACCTGCTCGTAGCCCGTCGTGCTGGCGGCCGCGAACTTGGGGTTGCTGCCGTTCAGGGCCTTCCACTGCGCGATGTAGTCGGAGACGTCCATCGCGCGGCCGTTCGACCACTTGGCCTTCGGGTTGAGCTTGTATTCGATCTTCTGCGGGTTGGTGCTGATGACCGTGGCCGACTCCCAGTACGCCGGGTTGAACGAGACGTTGGCGTGCTCGTCGGTGCGGGTCGGATCCGGCATCATCGACAGCATCGCGTTGGCGATACCGCTGTCAGTGCCGTTGACCTCGTTGTAGTTCCACTGCGGACCGAACTGCTCGATGGCCCACGTCAGTGTGCCGCCATCCTTCAGGTCGCTGACCGGGTGGGCATTGATGTCGAGGGTCGGCAGGTTGGACGCCGGCACGTTGGTCTTCGTCCCGGTGTTCTTCCCGCCGCTGGAGCTTCCGCCACATGCCGAGACCGTCAGCGCGAGGGTCAGCGGCAGCGCCAGCAGTGCTCTGCGCCGTTGCGTGTTCACTTGCTCTCCTCCTTGTTTTCCTGGCTCTCTGATCCGGCTAGATCACGGCCACGGGCTCCGCGTAATGGCAGGCGGCGGAGTGGTCCGGACCCATCGGGATCAAGGGTGGGTACCGGTCGATGCACAGTTGCTTCTCGCCCTCGGTGAGAGTGAGGAACCGCTGGCAACGAGTGCGGAACCGGCAACCCGAAGGCGGGTTGGCCGGGCTGGGCAGATCGCCCTGCAGGACGATCCGTTCGCGGGTGCGTTCCTTGTCGGGATCCGGGATCGGGATCGCCGACAGCAGCGCCTGGGTGTAGGGATGCGACGGTGACGCGTACACCGAGTCGACGACGCCGATCTCGACGATCCGGCCGAGGTACATCACCGCCACCCGATCCGCGATGACCCGTACGACGGACAGGTCGTGCGCGACGAACAGGTAGGACAGCGAGAGCTCGGCGCGCAACTGCATCAGCAGGTTGATGACGCCGGCGCGGATGGACACGTCGAGCGCCGACACGGGCTCGTCGAGGACGACCAGCTTCGGCTCGAGCGCCAGCGCCCGGGCGATGCCGACCCGCTGGCGCTGGCCGCCGGAGAACTCCTGCGGGTAGCGGCCGGCGTGACTCGGCTCGAGACCGACGAGCTGGAGCAGTTCCTTCGTGCGCGCGTCGATGTGCTTCTTGTCGTAGCCGTGGGTGCGCATCGGCTCGGCCAGCACGTCGCCGACCGGCATCCGCGGATCGAGCGACGCCTGCGGGTCCTGGAAGACGACTTGGAGGTCCCGTCGTAGCGCCTTGCGGGCCGGGCCGCTGTGCAGGTCGCGGGTGTCCTTGCCGGCGATGTGGATCGTGCCGGCCTGCGGTTTCACCAGCTCGAGGATCTGCAGCAGCGTGGTCGTCTTGCCGCACCCGGACTCGCCCACCAGCCCGAGCGTCTCGCCCTCGCGGATGTCGAAGTCGACGCCGTCGACGGCTTGCACGACGCCGACCTGGCGCTTCATCACGACGCCCTTGAGCAGCGGGTAATGCTTGACCAGCCCTTCGACCGCGAGAGCGGTCGGCCGCTCTTCGCGGGGGATCCGCTCGACCGGCGCGATGCCGAGGTCGGGCACCGGGAACACGTCGGCGACGGACCAGCCGTTGGTCTCGATCTCTTCCTTGCGGTGGCACGCCGCCCGGTGCGAGGCACCGCGGACCGGGTCGAGGCCTGGCTCCTCCTCCGCGCAGACGTCGATCACGAGCGGGCAGCGCGGCCGGAACGGGCAGCCGGACGGCAGGCTGGCGAGCGACGGCGGGTTGCCTTCGATCGGCACCAGCGCCGACCGGCCGGACGCGTCGAGGCGCGGGATGGATCCGAGCAGGCCCATCGTGTAGGGCATCCGCGGCGCGTAGTAGACCTCGTCGGTCGTGCCCAGCTCGACCGGGCGGCCGGCGTACATCACCAGCACCCGGTCGGCGAGCCCGGCGACCACGCCCAGGTCGTGGGTGATCATGATGACGGCCGCACCGGTCTCCCGCCGCGCGGTCTGCAGCACGTCGAGGATCTGCGCCTGGATGGTGACGTCGAGGGCCGTCGTCGGCTCGTCGGCGATGATGACGTCGGGGTCGTTGGCGATCGCCATCGCGATCATCACGCGCTGCCGCATGCCGCCGGAGAACTCGTGCGGGAACGCCTTCGCCCGGTCGCGGGCGTTGGGGATGCCGACGAGGTCGAGCAGCTCGACCGCGCGGTTGTCGGCCTGCTGCTTGGTCATGTTGGTGTGCACGCGCAACGCCTCGGCGACCTGCCCGCCCACCGTGTAGACGGGCGTCAGCGCCGACAGCGGCTCCTGGAAGATCATCGAGATCTTCTTGCCGCGCAGCTCGGACGCCTCGCGGTCGTCCATCCCGATGAGCTCCTGGCCGTCGAGGCGGACCGAGCCGGTCACCCTGGTGCTGCGCGGCAGCAGGCCCATCAAGGCGAGCGACGACACCGACTTGCCGGAACCCGACTCCCCCACGATGCCGAGCGCCTCGCCGCGACGCAGTTGGTAGGACAGCCCGCGGACGGCGTTGACGGAGCCGCCGCCGAGGGTCGGGAACGACACGTGCAGGTCTTCGACGACCAGGATCGCCGACTCGTCCGGCTTCGGCGTCCGGGTGCGCACCCGGGCGGGGGTCGTCATACGGCGACACCGGTCGACGGGTCGAATGCGTCTCGCAGGCCCTGACCGATCAGGTTCACCGCGAGCAGCAGCAGCACCAGGAAGCCGGCCGGGAACAGGAACAACCACGGCTGCGTGGTCGCGGACGTCTGCGCGGCCTCGATCAACGTGCCCAGCGAGACGTCGGGCGGCTGCACGCCGAAGCCGAAGAAGGAAAGACCGGTCTCGGTGAGCACCGCGGTGGAGACGTTGACGGTCGCGTCGATGATGAGCAGCGACGCGAGGTTGGGCAGGATGTGCCGGAAGATGATGCGAGTCCCCGAGACGCCCATGTATTTCGCCGCCAGCACGTACTCCCGTTCGCGCAGCGACAGCGTCTGACCGCGGACGATCCGCGCGGTGATCTGCCAGATGAACATGCCGAGCAGGACCACGAACAGCGTCAGGTTGTTGTGGAAGCGCGGCGACAGGATCGCGATGATCAGGAACGACGGGATGACGAGCAACAGGTTGACGATCCACATCAGCACGCCGTCGATCCACTTGCCGAAGTAGCCGGCGGTCGCGCCGACGACGGCGGCCATGCTGGTCGCGAGGATGGCGACGAGCAGGCCGATCAGGATCGACTTCTGCGCGCCGCGCATGGTCGCCGCGAACAGGTCGGTGCCGGTGCCGTCGGTGCCGAACCAGTGCGACGAGTTGGGCGTCACCAGGAACGACTCGTAGTCGGGCTGCTCGTAGCCCCACTTGGCCACGTGCGGGCCGACGTACGCCATCAGGATCAGGATAAGCAACAGCACGAGGCCGAACAGTGCGGACTTCTGCGCGAGAAAGCGACGGACGATGATGCGTCCGCGCGACGGCACCGCAGTCTCGTCGAGCGGCGCCTGGCCCTGGATCCCCGACTCGGCGGTGACGGTGCCGATCAGCTCCTGGCTGGGGACGGTCATCGGCTCACACCCGCACTCTGGGATCGAGGAGCGCTACGACGACGTCTTGCAAGAACGAGGCGAGCAGGATCAGCACGCCGACGACCGCGGTGATCGCGGCCACCGCGTTGGTGTCGCTGCCCTGGATGGTCTGGACGAACCACTCGCCCATCCCGTGCCAGCCGAAGATCGTCTCGGTGAACGTCGCGCCGACGAAGATCAGCGCGAACGAGTAGGTGAACAGCGTCATCGACGGGATGAGCGCCGTACGCAGCGCGTGCTTGATCAGCGCGGTACGGCGGCGCAGGCCCTTCGCCCGCGCCGTGCGGACGTAGTCGCTGCCGAGGACGTCGAGCATCGCGGCCCGCTGGTAGAGCATCAGGTACGACGCGCCCGCCAGCATCAGCGTGATCGTCGGCAGGATCAGATGGTCGAGCCGGTCCCCGATGTGACTGAAGAAGCCACCCGGCTTGGCCGGATCGAACTGCCCGGAGAACGAGATCAGCCGATGACCGACCGCGTTGTTCAACCGGGTCGCACCGACCTGCAGCAGGATCGCGATCACGAACACGGGACACGACAGCACGAAGAACGCACCCTGGGTGAGCGCGATGTCACTCGCCCTCTTGTGCCGAACCGCCGCGATCGCACCGGCCGCCACCCCGAGCAACCCGCCGAGAATCGTGCCGATCAGCAGCAGCTGGCCGCTCACCCACATCCGGCGGCTGAGGTTGGCGCCGACCGACCCGCCGTCGTAGTCGCGGCCCAGGTTGCCGTGCACGACGTTGTCGAGCCAGGTGCCGTAGCGCTCGAGGACCGGCGTCTTGTCGTTGAGGTTGTAGCGGTCGAGGATGTCGTCCTGCGTGGAGATCGGCACCGGCGGGTTGCGGCCGAGGAAATGCGAGCGCGGGTTCAGCGAGGTCGCCGCGAGCAGGTAGGCCATCGACGTCGCGATGAAGACGAGCACGACGTAGTTGACGAGCCGGCGGATCAGGTACTTGCCCAATCTCCACCTCTCGCGGCTACGTGCACGGACGTGCTCGGGCAGACACCTCCCCGGCGCGCCCGCGGCGTCGAGCCTGCCACTACTGGCCGGTTACGCCGCGCATTGTGACGCTTTCGTGATCGAAATGCGTCGGTGCGTGTCATCGAAGCCAGGAATTTTTCACCCAATCGGCACCCAGGCGCGACACCGAGCCTGCCGAGACTACAGACGTGAGATTCGCTCGCGCCGTGTCGGCCGCTGCCCTGGCAACGGCCGTGGCGGTCGCCGGGCCGGCGTCGGCGAACGGCACCGCGCACC
>Ga0207690_10000997_pt1 | contig 18118 bp, 8 predicted proteins | sample KBSC23metaG_FD_184315 | JGI IMG/M metagenome (GOLD analysis project Ga0207690, IMG submission 184315) | Corn rhizosphere microbial communities from Kellogg Biological Station, Michigan, USA - KBS C2-3 metaG (SPAdes) (version 2) | ecosystem: Host-associated > Plants > Roots > Rhizosphere > Soil ...
ACCCTGATCGATAGAAGTCACCGCTAAACAAGTTTTGACAAGAGGAATGCTTATTGAATAATAATAATTATTGGCTTTATTTATTGCTACTAGAAAGGTAGATACCGGTGGTAAGCGAAGAGGAAATAGACTCCTGTGAGTATCTATTTGAGTAGAGAGGTATGCCATTAAAAGCAATTAAATAATAGAAAATGAAGGAGATACTAGGTAATGTGTATGAAGGGGTAGCCTGTATAGCATGGTCTAGGGTTCTGAGAGAGATCGGTCATCAAGAAAAGAGATAAGAGTTCGCCCTCCCTGTTTTGAGTGGGTGCTCGCAAGGTCAAAGTAGAAAATTCGATTCTTTCATTAAGAGGATAAAGAGTGGAATTTATTTACACCTCGAAGTAGAGATGTATTGGTTGAGTCATTCGCTAAACAACTCGGATCGAGACCCGACCCCTAAAGTAGAGTCTGTTTAGTAAGTAGTATGTGGCGGTAAATCGAGCAAATCAACTCAAGGGCTTCTGTTGGCTCATGATCTATGTACCCACAATAGGGATTATATTCCTCAATACCGATAAAGTACCTCAAGTCACCAAGATCTTTCATTCTGAACTGTTTCTGAAGGAAAGAAAGAAAATTCCCATGTTAAATTTCACTTTCACTTTAACAATAACAATGCCTGCTTTTTTAATGTTATAAACTTAGACCAAAAAAATAACCATACCATAAGCCGTATAACAAACAAACAAAGAATGATCACACGAGCTCTGTCTGAATCCAGCTTCATTCACCAGCATGGCCATCTTGAATTTTGCAAACCGACGCTCTGGGTGCTTGTTTGAGACCATATAAGGCTTTCTTCAATCGGCAAACAAGGGATGGATCGGAAGTCTGATAGGGCTTTAAGAGATAGGGAAAACTGCGGTAAGAAAGACCCACTCAGTGAATCGGTGGATCACACACTTGGACCCGCCTGACTATTTCGAAAGTAGACAAGTGTTGAAAGAGTGAAGTCTGGGGACAACGGTAAACGTAAAAAATGGGATCTCCAAAGCTACCCGCCCTACTAAAGAAGTTCGCAAGCAAGGGACATGCCGAACACCTACCTTTCCAACTAAGTCCCACGCGAGGACCCTTTCATCCTTCCGTCGTTAGCAAGCGGTGGCCGACTAGGCCTTTTCCCTAAATATTTTAGGAAGCGAAGAGGACAGAAAAAAGTTCGGTAATCTTCTCCCTTTGGTAGGCATTTACCCAAGGCACTGATATTCTGAGTCTCTCGATTATACGTGAAATAGGGAGTTCAAGGTCTTATTTGTATTTCTTGGCCTGGCCAAAGTGAAAGTGAATATGAGCGAAAGTGAATAATTCACTATTGAAAGTGAAAGTGGAGTGAAATCTGGATATGAAGGTTCAAGTCCAGTTCCAATCTGGATATAAAAGTGCTGTTTAATCGTCGAAAGTGATCTCTCTTTTGTTGTTCTCTTTTAGTCCACTTTTTTTTTAGTCAGAAGTTCACTTTAGCTTAGCTAAGTAAGTAGTCCTTCATCAAACTTGCATATCTGGCACTTTAGGGGGTCAATCTTTCATGTTGGAAGCTAAAGAAAAGGTACTCCCCCTCATTTGAAAAGGATAGGCAATTGAGAGAGAATAGGGCGATAGCGATAGACACAGGAACTGAAATAGACTAAAAGAGGACTCCCGTAGAGGAGAGGGGAAACCCGCTTAGATAGGGCGATAGCCCGGTTTTTCTTGAATATCCTTTCCAGTGCTTGTCTTGTATTGAGGTATACCGAAGATATGAGTCAAAGTAGGTAAGAGAAGGAGGCTTTCACTATTATTATATTAAGAGTAGGGCTTTAATGAAAAGAGTAGGCCCTTCGTATCTTTCCTCCAAGACGGAGCGAGACGGATAGGCAGAGCAAGAGCTCTTAAAGTCTACCCTACCCGGGCTAGCTTCTTCATTCATCCATTTAGGTCAGGGGCGGGCTTCTTCCCTTATATACGATGACATAGATAGAGCCTCCTTCTTTGATCCATTCATTGATAAAATAAAGTAGTCTTCGGGGGCAGTTTACCTTTTGAATCGACAGTAGAGTAGGTTTGATCTTGCTTTCTCAATCTTTCTCTGATCCTAGCCGTGTAGTAGATCCGGCTTTATTCGGCTAAAAAGAAGTGTGTGGCCGTCGTATCTGCTCGCCCCCTTCTTCATTCATCCATTTAGGTCAGAATGGATCCAGGGAACCTGGCTCGGGAACAGCCCTGAAAAAACACAGTAAGAGAGTCCAATCTCTGAAATTTAGCATTTTATCTCCTAACCTAAGTAGTAGTAGTAGTAGTAGAAGGCTTAGTATCTGACTTGATCCAATAGAGTAAGAACACACAGTAGATCCAGATTCCACACCTTGCTGTGGACTGGGGAGAGAGCAGCTCTGCGAAGCTGGGCGTTCTGTGTGATTATGGAGGAACTGTAGTACTCGCCCCAAAATGCAAGCCGGGATAGATACTTAAAGAAAGGGGGAGCGGTGGGCCTTCAAAAAGGAGCGAGGGAGTGATGGGCAACCTTAGTCTATATGTTGCTCGTGAGCCGCCAAGTACCAGTCTCGCAACAGTACTGGCGTTAAAGGATCGGTCCTTCACTTGCGGATCGTTCGCGAGTCGAACTCGCTCTCTTGCCACGCCTTTGACTCACGAACTCGAGTCGGACTCATTCACTGCTTACTTTTTTTAGGATCGTTCGTTCTTCACTCTCTTGCTATTACCCGCAGGGAGCGCAGCAACCGACGGTGCATATTATCATATAGAAAGAAGCGAAGCGTAGCGATTCGTACTACCGGAAAAGTGTGCTAGGCAATAGAGTCAGCTTACGGGGTGGGGCGCAAGTAAGCGTAGCGAATCACATAGAGTTGCCCCTACCTGCCAGCGCGCAGATAGATAGGGCGGGCGAGCGCAGGGATGGATGTCTGAGCGGTTGAAAGAGTCGGTCTTGAAAACCGAAGTATTGATAGGAATACCGGGGGTTCGAATCCCTCTCCATCCGCGAGGGCATAAGTTCTCTCTTGCCTTATCTATAGATAAGAACGAATCTCCTCGACTCGACGGATATGATGGATGGAATGGGTAGAAGGTTTAGGTTATTGTGTGTTGATTTAGTTAGGACTTTGTCTCCCTTTCGTTATCTTCCGCCCCGGGGGGATGACCTGTGGGAGGGAGCTAAGTCGAAGATCTCGGTGTCGCCGTGAGTGGTTGATAAACAGCGATTGCTGTTTGATTTAGGGAGTCCTAACCCGCTTAACAGACAAAGAAAACGATAGAGACTTCCGGGTATAGGGTGACGACCTTAATGAATCAAGTATTCAGGTCCGGTAGAGCAATCTCGAATTATCATATAGAAAGAAACTCTCGACGGGTACGGGTATAAGTAAATCGTTTTTGCAATATTTTAGTCATCGCAAAATTAAGGTGAAGTATGATCTGTATCTGTAAAAGTAGATCTTTGAATAACAGATTGGTCTGAACTTAAAATCATTTTAACAAAGCATGACAGTTTTTCATGACTGCCTTGCTTTCTTTTATATGGGAGCTGAAATCAGCATCCGATCGACCCTTGCTGCGTACATGGGTCAGTAGATATCACAGTACTAACATCGCAAACAGGATTCAGGTTTAAGCCACAAAGATAGATGACGATGAAGAGGAATCGTAAATTTGTTCACAATCATTCCTTTCAGGGAACTCACAAGGCCCATCGTGCTATGTGTTCAACACAAAACCCAGTCTTTATCCGTCAGTTTTACCAACCTGACCAAGAAACCGTATCAACCCTGCCGCAAGGAACCATGCCGAGGATCTTTTGAGATATTTCCTAGTCTAGTGGAAGTCTAATAGGTCTCAGGATTCGAGGTGGCTATCTTCCCTTCCGTGGATTTCCTAGTTCGATTTCTCTCTTGCATCTGTTTATTGTGATACTTCCATGGATCTGTTTGGATCAACCTCATTGGCCAGTTCTAGGCAATAAAGAGACAGACAACTCAAAACTCTATTGGATGCCGGTTTGCGGAGATTACCTACGAGGATTTCTTAGGATGGCTCAAAGACGGATTCGGTCTTTTCCTCAAAGGCGGATACGATGGAATTCGCTTTGGACTAGGAGAGAGCTAGACAGCGGGGATGAAAGGTTTGCGAGGAAGAATCAATGGTTCTACAACTGCAACAGCACTTACTTCAAAGACTATTCTACGACCAGCCGCCTACTTAATTACACTTCCAGCATGGCAAGTTCCTTCTTCTGCGAATATGAGATAGACCGACAGCCGGTACGGGACTAAGGGACTGTGGGAACAGCGAAAGACCGGATTCTAAGATATAGGCCAATCAAAAGGAAGATGGTGAAAGACCACCACAAAGAGACCCTCGCTCACGCCTTAGTTGCGCAACCAGTGCCGTCTCAGATTTCATCAGTGCCTTCTCTACCTCAGTCGACTGAGTGGCTCTTAGACTCAGGAGCTTCTCATCATGTCACCGGTGACTTGCTTCGCACCTGTCCTCTTATTTTGCTTATGCTGGTTCAGATACTCTCACCATTGGAGTGGAGTGGAGATGGTACTGGTATGAAAATATCCCACATTGGCTCTTCTCCTGCGGCCTTGTCTCATGGTTCCATTCACGCTTCGCGCCCTCTCGCCTTTTCCCACAACTCATTCATAAAACCAGTTGTCCGTACACTCCTCAGCAAAACGGAGTGGCCAAGCGCAAACATAGACACATTACCTTAGCGGCCTTGCTGTTATGCAACACGCTTCTATCCCGGTTCCTTTTGGGATGAAATATTTGCAAGTGTGGTCTATCTCATCAATCGCTCCGCGCCTCTTCTTCTTCTCTCTCTCCCTTCACACAATTGTTTCATAAAGACCCGAATCTTCGTATTCTCAGACAGCCTCACCTCAGACCTTACATTGATCACAAGCTTCAGCCTCGTTCGATGCCGTGTATTTTTCTTGGTTATGCACCACAACAGAAAGGTTACCGCTGCCTTCATATACCAACTAACAGAATTTGGATTTCCAGACATGTTGTCTTTGATGAAAACAGGTTTCCTTTTAGGGAGCTCTCTACATCTGGATTGACCATTCCCGAGTCCACCATCGAGCCGGCACTGGCACCATTACGAGCGAGGTAGGGCAGCTAGCGAAACAAAGTGCGAGGGATGGATTCGTGCATGAATGTCAGATGGTTGTAGTGGTGAAGCTCGTGATGCTCTGGATGAGACTGACTCTATATGCCCGAAAGGACCAATCAGGTGGATCATTTGGACAGAGGAAGAGATGGGTGGGTGCACTGCCCTGCCGCAGAGAAAGAAGACAGCTCTATCTCAGAAGTGAGCTCCGTCTCACAAGTTAGCTCAGCTCCGTCGATCTTCTCGAGAGGAGCAGTTCAAATCACCCTGTACGGATCCATTGGGATCTGGTCGAAGTAACGGGTACCAGGTTTTTCCTGGAGTTGCCTTTATTCGTTCATTTCTGGTTGAAATATGGGCTGTTTTCTGTGTGGGTCTAGGAAATCAATCCGAATCTGCTTTCCATAGGATCGTTTGGATATTAATCGATTAAATAGGTGTCTTCTGCTGCATTTCGAGTTAATATGTGTACTCTACCGAACGAGGAGGGTCGAGTCGAGGGAACACTTCCTTGACGAGAATCGCTAACAACTCCTTTTCTTTTCTTTGACGAGCTTAAACCACTCCCGGATTCCTAATCATAGCTTTCTTTTGTGGGCCTCCCATCGGTAATGGTATGGGTTCCTCGGTCTCATTATGCATCTGTTTTGTTGCAGTTTTGAACTGTAGTGACACAGGTGCGTTTTAAGAATGGCAGCAGGTCTAATTATTCGTACTTTCGGTGCATACGCCTGGTGAAGGAACCTTCCTTGGGTAGAAAAGTTACTAATAGCTCTGCCTCGAACAAACCCAATTGTAGTGATCGCCCATATTGGATCTTTCGTATCGAAAAGTGATAGGAGGTGAGACTTGCCTATTTCCTTTGGATGCCTATTCATATGTTTTGTGAACAAGTGAGCAGCTGGTGCTCTAGTATACTGTAGTGAGCCTGAATGGTCTTTATGAATTGTGCACTTGCTATATTATTTGTTCTTGCACTTTGGCCTTGAATCCTTATTGTGCACCGTGGTCTCTTGGCTTTGATGACAGGGATATCCCTTTCCCTTCTACTGCTTGATCCATCCCTGCGGCTTGCTCTCTTGAGAAAAAGAACCTAAGCGAATTCCCTTATCTTATTTGGAGGATTAGCCATGGCCTTCCTCAGATTATGGGGCTCCTAGTTTGCTGATCTTGTAAATCTCTTCCCCGCTCAAGTTAAGGTTCCCACGGCAATGAGTGCTTTGCTTCTCTACATCTCGTCTGCTATCTTGATTGAGATGCTTGTTTTCCTAGTAAGAGTTGTACAGCCCATCTCTTCCCTTCTATTCACTACCATTCCGCGTCTTCGACTTCTATTAGTTTCTTTCTTTCTCACTTTCTTTGGCTACAATGGTTACTGCCAGCAATATCAGATCAGAAATGTTATAAGAAATAGCTATATCTATTTTATTTTTCTACTTCCGCTACAGGTGGGGATAGACTGATTCGGTCGGGTCGATAATCTGCCCCGACCTCTCAAGCCTCTAAAGATCGATAAATGGTATCTATCTGGATGGAATGCTAGCAAAGCAATAAAGTACCTTGCGTTGCGGGTGGAAAACAGAGAGGAATCTCCTGCTGCTTCGTTATCAAGAAAGAAAGCTTAGGTTTGGATTTCTTCTCCTTCACTTGTGACCTATGAAGCACCAATGCTTACGATCCGGTACTAGTCCTCCAATTATCTTCCTCCCAACGCGGCAGGTCGGATCTTCTAACCCGATCTCTTCTCAGGTTTCGAGGTTCCTAGCTGTACTGATTAAGGGAGGACAGGCAAGTCACTACACTACTCCAAATGCAAAAGAGATGCTCATCTACGTAAATTCAAGTCAAGCTCAAGTCAAGTAAATGGCCCAGGAATGGATAGCGTAATGTGTGAATCTCAATTGTTCATATAGAAATGGTGCTCTCTGGTTGACAGGTTCGACTTCTTCATTTTACTGGGATTTTGGGCATCAAGTCAATTTTGCCTAACTTTTATTCGTCACATTATACGTGACTCATTGGATTTCCAATGAGAAAAGTGCGGATCATATAGATGGCAAAGTCCATAATTGGTTTTTACCTAGGGAGAGTCGATTGCTTTTTGGAAAAGTTCATCTCACTATTTGGAACTACTGCAAAACTCTCATTTCCAGAAGCCCATTTTCTTTAGTGAAATTGGAGGATGGACGAAAACACCGGGAAAATGAAAGCAATCTTGATTCCGGTTTGCCGAGGAGGGTAGGCTTGTTTTCCCACTATATGCGACAGGCCTGGCTTTCCATACTCAGACACTATAGGAGTGCTGCTACACGAACATCCTTTTATTCGTCACATTATACGTGACTCATTGGAATGCTGTCTTTCTTTGGAAAGCAGAAGTGAGAATTGGATTGCTGTCTAGGCGAAAGCGGGAACTCAGATGACTTTGACTTGATACTTGATTGAGATGCTTGTTTTCCTAAGAGACCAATCCTATGAATCTTCCTTGGACGATTGCCGAGTTGCCACTTCTGATTACCAAGATTACCAAAGACTTATCACTTCTCGATACGAAAGACCTGTTTCCCAGAACCAGAACCAGAATACGAGGAATCGATTTTGACCACTGCTTTGTATGGAATGGCATACGGCGCTTCTGCTACGAATCAATGTGTCAGTTCCCACTATCCTAGCGAACTGAACAATACCAATACGCGAATCACGAGCCGGAACAAACGAAACGAGTGCTTTCTCCGGAACAGAGAACGAATACACGGCGCTTCGAATGGAGAATACGAGACTGAGGAAGAATACCTTGACTCGCTATCTCAAATTCGAATACAGAAATGCAACATATGGTGGAAATGCTATGAGGAACCACAAATCCTTCCTACTGAGGTGAGGAAAATACTAGATTATTTCCGGCACCTTTACTTTACTTTACTTTACTTTACTTTACAGTAGTAACCATACCATAACCATAGTTGGAGGTAGTTCACTAGCACAGCCAGCCAATGAGTAATCAACCTTCCCTTTAGCCAATGAGTAATCAACCTTTTCCCTTTCTGGACCAGCAAACAGAAGAACCAATACGAGTAACCCTTCAAGCCAGAAGAGTAACCCTGAAACCTACGAATAGGAAACTGTCTTTACTTGAAACCGTAAGCAGCAAACCTATGCCAAGGTCACTCATCTTTCCTAAAGACGTTGACTACGACTCTAGATTAGATCTGGTGAATCACCGGTACCTCTAGGTATGGAGATCCTTCGACAAGTTCTTCTTCCCCATTGGCCAGGTCCCTCTGCATACATAGAATGTCATAGATAGAAACGATATCTCGTAACGGAAGACGATAGATTCTAAAACTTGATCTCGCCGGGACCACAGAATTTCGTTTTTCCTCGATAGAGAGTCCTAAGATCTGATCAAGTGATGCTCACCATGGTCCAAAAGTTGACAAGCAGATTTTCTCTCGATGGAGAGCCAGCTGATAAGAATCAAGTCTGTTTCGTATAGCTGGAAAAGTTACCAAGTCCGTTTTCCCGCGATTTTCGCTTTATAGCAGATTTTTCCTCTAGAGATGGTCTTTTGGTCTGAGAAAAGTATGCTTCCCTTAGTGCCAAAACTACTTCATCTGATTTTGCCGAAGGAAACTCTAATCTGGATTTCGAATAGTTCACATTCCCCGGGTATTTGACATATAGAAATTCTGGGAGTCTTCCTGGCCACACGTGGAGCAAGCGGCACCTATCTTTCTCTATCTATCTTGGCAGGGCTTCAAAACTAGTTCGAGAAAAGAAATGCGTCTCTCCTATAACGGAGAAATCACTGAAGCCTATGGCAGCCTCTATCTAGTCGATTGCTTTTGGATCAAGCCCAGTGCAGTGTAAAAACGAAACCCTATTTGACCTCCGGAAAGCCTATTGACAATTCAAAACTTCTGGTCCCCTATACTATACTATAATAGGGAAAGTAGGCAAGTCCATGGCCACCTACTTGAAGTGAAGAGCAGAAAAGAGATTTGATTCACTACCGAGTTCTCTTCCAATGAGTAACTACTAATGTTACGAATCAAAAACGAGCCCTTCGTCCTCTGAAAGCCGGCGATCGAGTGAGTAAGTCCGCCAGGAAGCTAGTTCTTTAGGGCTTAAATGAAAGCTTGTCGGCTGTGAAAAGTATACCTTTCCTTTTCCTATCCTTTCTTCTCTACTGGCTATCCTATCCTTTCCTTGAGTTTGTTTCTTTCCGCTGCAAAAAAGAAGCTAGTCTACCAGCGCTTCGTTCTAGCTCGAAAGCAAGGTTCTATGAAGACTCACAAGCACAAGCAAAAGTAGCCCCTCCCTTAGAGCAGTCTCTTTTGAAACAAGTCAAGGAAACCAGTCAAGTCAACCTGACCCGAGATGCAATGCAATACGACTTCACAGTTGTGTTGATTGAAGGAAGTGAGCGTATGCCGGCTAGTCCGGTAAATCGTATCATGATCATAGCATCGGGTTGGTGGGACAACCCTAGTCAGAGTGAGGGTTAACAAGAGTAGCGAACGGATTCCAGTATTTCATTTTTCCTTTCACCCGGGTTTCCTCTTTTCTTATCCGACGACTGCCATGCTTCTACCTTTCTTATCTGCCTACTACTAGCCTTCCTTCTTACTTTCTGGTTGGAGTATTTCTATTGACGGATCGAGGTCCGGGTCCTTGGCCTACGCTTTGGAACCTGGAAGAAGGAGACTCATTAGCTGAAGAAGTAAGCAGACCTAGATATTCCCTTAACCTAACCAGCCGGAATCCTTATTCCAATAACCCTTAGCCCTAGCTTTCATTGAAGGAAGTGAGGGTCGACCTTATAACTCCGTATGTATCAACTAGCCATTATCAGATCCGAGGTCCAATTTACTAGATTGGCAAAAGGGGCGGGTGCAGGACAAGAAGCCAATCATTCATTTTCATGCATTGTTCGATTCACACTGCTCCTTGGTCCGTGGCTAGTGCTTTTCTTTTCGCTAATCACCCAACTCTCAGGCCAGTCAGAAGGGCATTGATGGAACACAGACCGGTAAGCTCTTCGATTAACGCCGTCCGAACTCTTGCTTGATAGGACTTCCTATTCTTCACCTGGGGCTGGTACCTTTCCCAGCTTTCTTTCTGGACAGCTATCTTTGATTGACGGAGGGCAGCCTGCCAAACGGCTCTGCCCTAGCTTCTACTTCCTAGTTTAGTTGATATCTAGGTTCCAGTGTAGTAAGTCTTCCAAATGTATAAACACTTTTCTGGTGTGGTTGAACCTATGATTATGATCGGTTGGGCAATCCGCCTATACTATAGCCTGCCTTGGTCCCGGGCGGGCGGCACCTAGCTATAAAAAAAGTGGGCGTATCAGAAGAAAAGAATGGTTTCCTGCAGTACTTTTTAGTAGGGGAAGTTCCAATATATATATATAGCCTTCTCGAAAGAAGAGCGCGCGCAGAGCTCTAAGAAAAAGCATCACTCACTTACAATAATAATGAGGACCAGGAACCAATCTCTTTGTTGCGAGGAATCCGGGAAATAACTAACTCCAAGTCACTTAACTCACTCTGTAAGGCCATGAAAATCCCAAAGGAAATATAGGAAATACAAGTCAGTCAAAGAAATGCAATTCGGAAATGCGCACGCACCAGTCAATCTAGTCAAGTGCTACTCAATCTCCTACTAGATATATAGAGGCCATATAGAGGCAGGCAAATCCAGGAATGAGATATAGCGGAGGGAATACGGGCCTCCTTACCTACCTGAAATAATCTATGAAAATTCAAAGTGGAGTAAAGAAACCTAGAGGTAGAACCCATTTGAGACTATGAATATTCAATCTCAGTTTGAACCCTCAAAAAGGCTAGTTTGAGAGGAGTCTAGAACTAGAAATAGAAATCAGGCTAAAATGCACATGATCCAAATAAGGAGAGGAAGCGGAGATCTTGAATCGAGAAAGTGGCTTTTTCTATCAGAAAATGAATCTGCTTTCTGATGGCCATTTCGGTCCGTTGTGGGACCACGGCTTGCAAAGAAGGTATGCTCGGTCGGCTTGCGCTCTTACTTGGAAGTGGTCTCAGTAGCGAAGTCAATAAAGAGGGTAGTCCTCCTAGCTAGGAAGTCGTTGATGAATCAACCGATTTGTTTTTACTACGTATCATTAAGAATTCGAATACTAGCTTGCGGCAAGTGACGTCAAGTAGGGAAGATACCCAAGGCCCATATGAGGCGCTTGAAGAAGTGATCCATTAAGGCTTGGGACTAAGCAAAGCAGAATAGGAAATAGTAGTTGGATAGCTTTTCCTTGGGGTGTTCCCTGCCCTTTCATCGATTTTCGAGAAGTGCACTACATGTCAAACTCGAAGAGTTACTCACTTGGCCACAAGAGCAAATGTATAATGGTAGTCAATACCCTCACCCAATCTGAGTATACCCTTTGGCGACGAGGCGGGCCTTGTACCTATAAATACTGCCATCAGTATATGCTTTCATTTTTGAGACCCAGCCAATGGCTTTCTTGCCAGTCCTTTCCTGACGTCTTAACTCGGATGGGCTTAGTAAGAAAAGAATGATTCGCATAAAGATCCGGCTGCTATTGACGTAATGAAGAATTTCGGCAGATAAAAGAAGCAAGCTTTCGAGGAGAAAAAAGGATTGAATCAAAGGGTCCATAATAAAGTTGGAGGCCATAATGTACCCTTTAAATCCCGAAAAATACGCTTTAATGCTTGCCAGTGCAAATCTCGTGGGTGTTGCATGAACTGACATGCTAGGTTTACTGCATATGAGATATCAGGTCTTGTAAAAGTGAAGTACTGTAGAGCACCGACAATTTGGCGATAGGGAGTCGGATCAGCGAGAAGCGAACCAAGATTAGATTAGAAGAGAGTTGTGAGTTGGGTGCTACCGGTGTTGAAACCGGCTTGCAATCAGCCAGGAGTGCTCAGTTTGATTTGATATGATAAGTAGATACTTTTCAAGGAAGATAGCCTGAGCGAGTCTTTTCGCGGAGCTATTGTGCCGAACGCTGGCTTTCAACTTCCCGTACCGGGAGAAAGATTCTAACGTTGATCGAGGGAGCAAAAGGGAATCTAAAGGGTGAAATACGCGTCTGTCTCATTAGAACCCCGCTCCGCTTAGTCGACAACAAGAGAATCGAAGCATCCTCCTATTCCTTATGTTTCAAGAGTTCCCGAGATATGCAAGCAAGTTGGGCTGGGCACTTGTTTTTAATAATGCCAATGGGCATTCGAATCCCTGAGAGAGAGCTAATAGGAAGGAAGATGGCTCTGGATTCACTAGGCTTTCGCTGGCTAGAAGCTTCGAGAGAAAGTAAAAGAGATGATGTGGTTGAAAAGGTGGTAACTGTGGATAGCGCCAAGTAAGCTAATCCTAAATGTCCAGCCACGCCAAACCGAACTCTTATCACATTATTTGTAGGCTTTGCTATTCTTACTCCTCTGTGACCTTCATCAATCACTAGGCACAGTATCAGTTAGCGTGATATGGGTTGGTAAAGTAGTAAAGAAAGTCTTAGTTATTAGGAAAGAAATGTTGCAGCCTATCTGCCACTGAGTTGGAATCGATTTGCTTAACCTGCTAATGCACGGAGATTAGCCAAATTAGAGAATATGAGGACGTCGGCAATGGTTGGTTTTAATGCTCGCACAGACGAAATAGAATACCGGATTGGACCTTAGCCGCTCGGGAATAGAATCCTTCACCACCAGACCAGGAAAGGCAATCGCCACGACGCTGACATCTTTTCATACGTACTAGACCCGGAGGCAAGGCAAATTCGGAAGAAGCCGCTTACACGACTTCCAATACAGACAACTCAAGCAAGAGGTTTGACATCACTCCTGCAACTGCAAGACAAAGACTCAATCAAGAACCAGAGAAACTTAAATCAACCTTAGTATTAGTAAGAGTAAGAGTATTAGTAAGAGTAACCACTTCTGGCTCGTTAATGTTTCGCTTCTTTGTCCTTAAAGAACTTTGCATACATCGGAACATGTAAGACAGCATCAAGGATGGGGATGGTAATCTGCGCATCTTGAATCATCTCAAGAAACTTAGCAAACTGCTTGTCTTCACTTGACTTCTCAAACCGTTCTGGAAATGGCTGCTTCGGCTTGGTAGGTGGAACTGAAGTCGAACTGATTGATGATGGATCATTAGGAGCTATAGCTGGTGGTGTAGAAGAACTAGGCTGTCCAGCAGTAGTAGTAGTGGACTGCTGAGGTACCTGCTGGTCCTGTGGAGAAGGTTCATTTATCAGGAATCTACTTGTTGCATAATGCACATGCCACAAACGATAAAGTGGAAGCACACTCAGATGAAGAGGATGGTGAATTGATCAATAATCCCATGTCTTTTTTTGCTGAGAAATCTTGGATCAAGACATACAAGGCAGCATTGGTCAAACATAGGACTACCTAGGCTAGGTCATTCATTGCTTGGTCCGCTATATTCGTTTTGTCTTCTAGTTCTCCACAGGGACTTCCTACTACTCCGCCGAATCTCTCATCTGAGAAAGTAGGTCACCTGGGTCGGGTAAAGCAGCGTAGATAAGGCTGGAGTTTATGAACAAGTTGATGTCTACTAGGGCATTGACCGTACAAGCAGGTAAGTATAGGGCTCGGCTAGGAATTCGTTTATGCTTATATTTATAAGCTTTCTTCTCACTAGGTAGGGCGGGCAGTTGGTCTTATTGCCCTGCATCATATGAGAAGGAGTTCTTCCACGAAATAGAGGTCGTCTATGGTCTTTGTGGCATTGATGGATAGTACTGGTCTGTTGTCAACAAATAGACTGGCTAGGTCACAGTCTGCTAAGTCTACTAGTGGGATATGAATATGCATTAGTAGTAGTTATTGCTGCCGGATTGGTATTAACAGTTGGTCAAGTCTAACGTAACGTTTTTCAAGTAGAAGGATAGGGCATTAATTACCTGGGGTCGATAGGTACACCTTTATAATCAATTATTAGCACAAAGCTCTCATCTCACTTTTCATAGGTAGGCCTCTATAGTTATAGTGTATATTGGCTTTGATTCTTTCTATTGTTATGGGAAAGGCATATCCCCACCCAGTTCTTCTTCGTCTTAATTAATAACTCCTTCCTGAACTTCAAAGTACGATAGAAACTGACTTATATCTCGTAGGAAAACTAGAGAATGAGCCATCTCCATCTCGTAGAGAAACTAGAGAGGTGCTGGGCGCAGCTGAAAGGAAATCCAAGAAGAGTCCATGAAAGGCTAGCACGATTAGGATCCTTTGTAGGGTTTATCTCGGAAGAGAAGGCTATGAAGCGAACATCTCTTCTTTGGGTTGGGAGAGAGGGGAAGATCTATGCAGGACACTTAACCCGTGCCGGAGGACTGCACACAGCTGGTACAACCTCGTACATTTTACATGTTCTTACAAGTCCGATGGTACAGTTGACCTAGTATCGAATTATTATAGATTCCGTTGGCAGCCATTGCCCCCCTGCATGTCGTCTGACACGACCGAAACGAAACTTGACACCCCCTAGCAGCCCCCTGTCGGCATCGAAAACGGAGGGAAGTGCGCGTGCTGATGTTTAATCATGCGATGCCAATGATGTAAGCGCGGGCCCGCAGGTGCAGACAGGTTCGTCGGGGGTTATGCAAGCTTCAGAGGTGGGGGGTACGATTGTGGAAGATCGCGTGGAGGCAGGGGTTGGAGATGTGATGCAAGGGTGCGGGGAATTGGGTGGAAGGACAGTCGTTAATGTGGAGTCAGGTTTGACGGGCGTGAGGCAAGAAGTGGAGGGAAGTGGGATCTAGATTAGAAGAGATAAATACGATATTCCTGATCTGATACCCGCGGACGATCCCTAGCCTAGCTTGGCAATCCCTTGAAAATGCAATGCATTTTCCAAATTGCTTTTTCTCAAAAAAACTCTCAAATCAACTCACGCATATTCCCTTGCTTCTGTTAACTACGCATATCTCCTGTTTCTATACTTGCTAGCTAGCAACCTCTTATCACACAGAAAGCGTGACATGAATGCATACCCCCGTGTATACAACTCCTTACTATCTCTAATATACCGTTGCTTGTTCGGCGCATAGACCTATTATTATTCTCGGTCAGGCTTTCCTTTTGGCAGGTGATTACTATATATAATATAGCGGGCTTTCCCTTATCCGTTCGCTTAGGTATCTGACTGTGTAGCGTAGTTCGCCGATTCCCGGGGCCGGCACGGCACAACCGGATCCCCATCCTTAAGCAAACACACCTTCCTTTGGGTCATTGAAATTTCATCTTACTTGATCCTTCTAAATCAGCTTGTGCTACTTAATCTAGATTTACGAGATTCTTCCTTCTATTCTAGCTAGGTGGCAGGCCAATACCAATACAACTAAGTTTAGGAGTGGATTTCATTTCGTACCTACGTAGGATTCCCTAACTCATCCTCTTATCCATCCTTTCCTGGACTTTCGTAAGGGGCAATAGCACAAGCAGAGCCTTTATAGAGCAGTTGGATTGCGCCTTAGTCACTAGCATACGTTTTCTTGCTTTGAGCTACTAGCGCGGATTGTTCTGGTTTAGCTTGACCTACCCCCGTTCTCTTTCATGCTTAACTTGAATGCTGAACTATCGATAAGATAAGGGCTGTATCGTTCGTGATCAAGTCATCGAGCGCATGTTTGGAATTCAATAGCGCTTTCTTTGGCAAGGCAGGATATGAAAGGAACGGAAGTACCGTTGTTTCCATAGAGGATTGAGCAGTGCCAGATACGGAAACAATAATGGCAGTCAATTCCTTCTGAAATCTATTTATACGGGGCCATTCGAAGCAATACCTTGTAGTTAGAGTCCTCTGGAAAAGCAGAATCTTAATAGTTTGAAAAGATAGAAAAAAGACAGAGTGATACCCTTAGAGCCAAAAGCAGATAAGTCAAGCGGCTAGAGCGAATCCTGGATAAGGCTCCTCTTGCCTGAGAGAAAGGGACTTCTTTCTACAGCCGAAGCCAAGCGCAGACGGCATATGAAAACCCGTCTTTAAAAACCAGGAAAGACACTCATAAGATTTCCAATGAAAGGAACGCTCGCCAGAATGAAATACTTCAATTAGGATGAGCTACTACATATCGTTCTGAAAGGGGCCTGTGAAACTGAAGCAGTTCCTGCAACCATCAACGAAGTCAAGACATTACCTATAGCAAGAAAGACTACCGATACCGATAAAGAAGAGCCGAAGCCCTACCTTGTTCCTGCCATCCCTTCCCATTCATCTCCACTATACCCCTCGTCTTCTAATTCCTTCCATTCCACCACGGAATTCTCTATAATAAAATAATTCGCAAATCCAAATCCGCTAATTGTTCTCTAATAGCACCCAATGAGTAACTACTAATGTTATGAATAAAAGGCCTGTCGCAATTTCCCGATTTCGAAACAAAGCCTGGGGTAGAAAAAAAGGGAGAAATGCTGTGGTTACAAGATGCAATTTCATCTTCGAATAAACCCCGTAATCGTAAGAAAGTAGGTTTTTTAGCGCTGGGCCTAGCAAAAGAGAAATCGCCGTATACTAGGCCCTCCAATTTCTTAAGGGGTTTATTTAAAAGATTCGCGATATAATATAACTAGGAAGACCTTTCAAATACCACACATGAGTCACTGGACATGCCAGTTTGATGTATCCCATTTGATATCTTCGTATCCGAGAATCAACAAATTAGACCCCGCATTTTTGGCAAACAGACGAGAGTGAATTACTCTTACTCGGAATGGGGAGAAATCCCTGACTGGAAAATACCCCGCTCAGAGTAGGTGAACGAAGCGATATCCGGGTGGATATAGCGAGAGAGCCGACCAAAAGCTAGGCTATGTGAGACAGCCCAAGAACCTCTTTTCTTTACTGCCCTCTCATCAAAGATGGACCTGATAAGGGCTTCATCCCATTGGCTTGTCTTGTCCTCCTGTTGCTTGCATCGCTCGTGCTCCCTATCGAGGTCGCTCTTCACCCTATCCCTTTAGTGTAAAAACGGGATAAAGAGCCCTCAATAACACGCTTGCCCAGGAGGGTATAACAGCTGATAGAGCCTCGGATATGGCTCCTTAACTGGTAGTACGCGCTAAAGACACCAGATCATTTTGATAGAAATGAGGTAGACTGGAAGCTGAAGCCAATAGACCAATGGAACTAATCAATCACTTGCTTTCCCGAACTGGACAGCAGGATTTTATCAGCACTGGACTTGAATCGCGTCGATGACTCTAATCTTTAGAGACAGAAGCAGATGGGAGAAGGTTGGATATGGATCATGATCAAGTCTACCTCGTAAGCTAAGCCACTTAAAGATCTTTGAGCAGCTCGAGAGATCTTCATTGGTAAAAAGTAACCTCCCGATTAAGCGATATTATAAAGGTACAAACCAATTAATCTAATATTGATTTGCAGAACGGATTCAAATACCGAGCATCAATATTAGATTCACACAAAGATCCGGGTGTCGGATCTAGTAACTAACTACTAGATCAAGCCAAGGTAAAGACACATCATTAGTATCATTACTATAAATAAAGTTGATACTCTTATATGATTGGAATATCCACCACCGGACGATATGATAAGTTTTAAGAAAATAAAATAAAAATGAAAATGCTCTTTTTAATGAAAGGCTCTTATTTATTTCAAATTAATATGATAATTTCACGGTGTTATTCAAAAAAAACTAGAGCAGAAAAAGCGAAAGCTAAAGCTTTCTCTAAAGCAGCAACTAGAGCAGAAAAAGCGAAAGCTAAAGCTAAAGCTAGAGAAGAAGAAATTGCTCAAGCTGAAGAATATGTAGACAATGTTGTGAAACAACTATCCCAGGAAAAACCTAACCCTGTACTGGATCCTTTTAGGGAAAGCAGCGCTCCTGTCATCGAGCTTGATAATACAGTAAGAGAACGCGATGATCAAGAGATCAGTAAAAAAATGATAGAATCTCAAAAC
>Ga0207690_10001012_pt1 | contig 17967 bp, 13 predicted proteins | sample KBSC23metaG_FD_184315 | JGI IMG/M metagenome (GOLD analysis project Ga0207690, IMG submission 184315) | Corn rhizosphere microbial communities from Kellogg Biological Station, Michigan, USA - KBS C2-3 metaG (SPAdes) (version 2) | ecosystem: Host-associated > Plants > Roots > Rhizosphere > Soil ...
TCGATGCGCCAGCATCTTTATCCTTTTGGGTACGCCAATTAGCTTGTGCCTGGCTATTACATGGTTGGTCCAAGTATCTGGCTCCAGTGCTGTTAACCAAAGGAGAACCGTCATCGGCTCGCATCGTAGACAAATGCGCCTGCCTGATTGTGCTGTATATAGGCGAACTCGAACTATCTCGAACTGCTAACGCATATACTGAAGCGTCAATCCAGCAAAAACCCGGATCCGTCATGCGCAGCACAGGGAATTTGGATTTCCATTTAAGAACCGAAAGCGCCTCAGTATAACCAAGCTCGTATAGATGACCAATGCTCCAGGTGAAAAAATCATCCTGCCATGGAGCAATGCCGGTTTGCTGCCCTGCCGGTGTTGGATACTGGATTGGTGCCAATGCATCTGCTCCCGAGCCATCGATAATGCCTAGCTGGTTAGGGTTGGCGACGGCATATGTCTTATCGTACCACGCAATATTATTATTAAGGCGATCGACAAAATACGTTTTCATTACATCGTTGTCCGGAGTAATGTAAGCCGCCTGCCCGAGGGTTCTCAAAGACCACGCCTGTCCTCGAACCTGATCCCATTTCAGCAAACCCTTATCTAATTCACGGTAGTAGGGATTGGCTTGAAGCATGTTCCAATTCGCCCAAAACTGCAATTCTTCCAGATAGTAATGATCGCCCGTGACCAGGTAAGGCAAATAGGCCAAGGATGGCTGGTGTGCCGAATCAGGAGTGTAATTGAATGGCGATGTAGAGCAGTTTCCGCCACATGCAGGAAATTGATCACTCGTCTTGGTAACAGGATTAATGGCGTCGCTTGCTCGTCCAAGGAGCGTCATATAGGGATGGTCTTGCAACGATACAGGGCGACCCGTACTTCGGTCTCGGTAGTGTATCGGCCAGCTGCCGGCGAGATCGCCAGTACCGAGAGCTACTTTTTCAGCACGCCGATCCATGCTCAACAAATACATAGCCCCCCATTGTGGCAGTGGGCCGATATCTGGACGCCCTCCTGTCGTGGGCATATAGGGCAAGACAATGCCTGGCTCCATAGGACCAGTATGAGCCTCGTTCCAATTGGTTTCAAGTTGCCCCAAAGCGGTTTGCGAAATCGTGAGCGCTGCATCATAGTTCGGCACTGCACGCGAAGCAATCAAGTGCCGGATGTCATGACTGACTTGAACCGCAGGAGCTTGGCCCCACCAGAATGTTTTCCGCCAGCGTGCATGGTGATAATGCGTCAGCGCGGACTTTTGATAAACCTCCTGCCCACCAATGACGACCTGAGCGTCATATACAAAATTTTGCGGCGACGGCTCATAGGCCCAATCATTTTCTACCGTGACATCGACTCTGGCCTTGTTCGTACCAGTATAGAAGCGGACAGCAACACGCGCTGACAGATGTGGATGCTCGGTTCCATCGGCAGCCTTGAGTGGAGCAGATACGATCCATTCGTTAACTACCGGCCCACTAAGCCATGTCGAGTAGCTGCCGGACCTGAGCAAGCGGTCAACTGGCAAACTGTATGTTCTACCACCTATGACAACATTAACTTGAGCCGAGAAACCGGCGCTCAGTAAAGCTGCTGGGCTGGTATTGCTTGTTGTGGCCGTTGTCGACGCCCCTTTGATAAGGGTAAGCGTTTCGGTTTTGTTGGCATCCAAATGTGGCAAAACCAGAGAAAAAATACCATGCCGCAATGAACCGTCCGGGTGCTTTGCCTTTGCATCAAGTTGAAGAGGGACGGTACTGCCATCGCTTAACTTTGCCTGGATACTTGTCCCTGTAGGTATTTCGCCTGGGGAAAAAGCTTCTCCAAATGTAATCGGCAATGCAGTTTGCGTTGTGCTTGCACTACTGACCAGGGATAAATTTATCTGTCCGTTATTGGTATCAGCTATTTGAGAAGCCACTGCCATCGCTTTATCCGATGCTGTCGCATTAGACGAAAGAGAAGATTGACCGGCTGGTTGATCGGCTGCCCCGCCGCCGCAAGCGGCAAGAATGCAAACAACAGATGAAGCAAGCACGAATAAGGGCGGTTGTTGTTCAGGTGTTTTCATTTTTATCCTTTCGATCGGTGCTGCATATGGTTTAATTTTGATCTAGACATTGCCAATAAGAAAATTGACACACTAGAACAAATTCGACCAGATAAGATGTTTTTTGTTCACATTTTATCTACCAATGGACTACTTCTATCTCCAATCCTGTCAATGTGAGTACATTTCCCCTTTATTTTCAAAGATTTAAAATCCAGTACCCGTAAATTGCAGAAGTAAATCAACTACGTTTGTAGAACGTGGTTTTGCATTACATCCCCAAAGGGGGCACACGAGCCCCCTTTAGAAGGTCCGCTAACGTGTCTTCACATCCAGTTGCTGTCTGCTCCTCTTCGTTTCCATTCCCAAAGTTGCGAAGGAACCTCAAGTGAGGTACTACTATGAGCAGGTCTCTCCTTCTAACAGGCGCAACTAGCTAGGCGATGGCTATGTACTCAAAACGTGGCTTCCTATACGTTAATAAAGATCACGTAAACCAACGACTTATAGGAACTCACATTGGCAAGACTGACTTCTATCAATTGTTCAAATTCTGTGCACCTTGTCAGCTCGCCTCATGGAGATACTGAGTCATGCCTCCTGAAGTTTGACAAAGTCCAGTCAAAATATATCTTCGTTTCTCGCCACCATATAGAATCGATGCATTGCCCTCTGGCTTCGCATCTCGCAACGATAATATCTAGTCAATTGCCCTCTGCAGGCTCTTCCGCATGAGCATAATGACTGCATATCGAGCCACTACCCACTCGACAGCAATTGCTGTCAATATGCAGAGCAACGGCATTATGGGTTCGCGGTAGCGGAAAGTAACGTAGAAAATCATGTGAACTGCTGAATAAGCAATAATCGCTGTCCACAACACCCCTAATTGCGTGGGACGGAGCCGTAAAAAAAATAGGCTGAGAAGCGCCCCTCCAACCAAGATGAAAAACTGCAAAAGCCACAGAAATCGTACCATTGCCTCTGCTACCGAGAGATTACCCTTTCCCTCATGCCAGGGCGGCGTCCAAAAATAGATGATTTTCCGAAGTGCCAGCCTGAAAAATGCGGCTGGATGAGTCACTATCCATGTAGTCGCTTCATGCCGCATTGTTTCTGATGCAGCTAATTCGCCTTTTTCGTTCCGCAACTCGTGCCACTTCTCGCCCCACGGAGTATCTGCAATCGACATGAACATGCCTGTGGCTAGTGGATTGTTTCCAAGGTAGAGATTAAAACCACCATTTGTGTTCAGCACAGGAGCTCCAAGAACGTGCTGATTGCGCAAAGCCCATGGCATTGCAACCAGAACAGCCAGAACAAATGTCACAATAAATAGAGAAACCTTCTTTCCCCATCTAGCAGGAGCATACATAAATCCAAACAACACAGCAGAAACAAGCGACAAACCAGCATTCCCCACCAAGGCAATTAATCCAAGCAGTACTCCACAACCCATTGCTGAATTCAAAGAGGCGCAATTCTTTGTCCTTAAGACGCACCAGATAACTCCCAGCATAAGCGGAGTCATCAGATTTTCTTTTAACAAATAAACTGTATATACGTTTGCTGGAAGATAAAACGCCCATCCTGCTGCAGCCAGTAATCTGGCAGTTCGTCCCCCACCGGCTTCTCTCGCAATTGCGTAACACAAATAAATCGACAGAATCCCAAGAAACAAATTGGAAAAACGAACAGCAAGGAGACTCTCACCAAATGCTACAAAGACTGGGGCAATGATAAACAATGGATACCCTACGTTATACATTGCCTTATCACCATGAAAGTCAACAATCCCTCGGCCATTTACCAGATTGACTGCCATGCTTTGATACACTAATTCGTCACTCTCCGGCGGATGACTAAATGCATAAATTGCCGCGCAGCGCATGAATACGCCAGCAGCCAAAATAATCATGAGCCAAAATGTCTCCCCGCGAAAATATGTCTTCATCTTTACACTCGCACTCACATTATGACCTCGCTACCAACATAGCACCTGCCGCAATCAAAATTGTGCCTGCGATACGCAACCCACTGACCGTTTCGCCACTGATTAAGATCGCGAAACACATAGTCAAAATGAATCCGAAAGCAACGAACGGGTATGCCAGACTTACGTCAACCTTCGCCAAAACGCCAAGCCAAAGAATCGCCCCAAATCCGTAAAGCGAAAGTCCGCCTAGAACGTAGAGGTTCGTGCCAACAACCCATAAGGCACGCCCCCCCCCTACAGAAAGCGCAGCCTGTACAGCGTCTGTCGACATGCCATGTTTGAGAGTAATCTGAGCAAGTGCAGATAACATCACACTGACAATAATGAGAAAAAAGAGTGGTAACGTCATATCAGTCCTCAATAATATCATTTTGCCATTAGGGTAATTCCACAAACCACCACCGCTATTAGCCAGCTTGCACGATCGCGCAAGGCGAAAACGATAGGGTCATCATGCATTTCGCCCCGCATAGTCTTCAACCAAAGACGACTGATCCAGTAAAGCAACGGTGGGCAAATTCCCCATAGCATGCGAGGCCAAGTGTAATGGGCGGCTGTTGCAGGCGAATCAATAAATAATGCAAGCACGAGGACGGCCAAATAGCCAGAAGTTGCCCCCATTGCGATTAATGCAGAGCTGTCGGTGACTCTATAGTCACGCCCTTTGGCCGCTATTTGAGATTGCGTCGATAGGTTGATCAATTCGGCACAGCGTTTAACCAAGGCCAAACTCAAGAACATAAACATAGAAAATGCTAGCAACCAATTCGACATATCGATATCGATTGCAATTGCTCCAGCAATGATGCGCCATGTATAAAGACCAGCAAGGCACAAGACATCAATGAGCATGTATCGTTTAAGGTGGAATGAATAGGAGATGGTTACGGCAAGATAAATTGCCACTGCAAGCAGAAATGCAAGCGAAACCTTAGCCGCAAGAAAAATTCCAGCCATCAACATTGCACACAAAACACCTACAGCAGGAACGATACCGATATCACCTGATGCAAGCGGCCGGAATCGCTTGCGCGAATGCTGCCGGTCCGAATCAAGATCGAGCAAATCGTTGATTAGGTATGTAGAGGATGCCACCAAACCAAATGAGAGAAATGCAAATAATGTTTTGATTACCGAAGCAAAATCAAAAAAACGAAAGGATGTAAATAGCGCCGTGGCTAGAAGTATATTCTTCGCCCACTGATGGATACGAATAGCCTTGAGCCAAGTCAGCGGGCGAAGAACCTGAGAGGAAAAGCTTGCTTCTATCTTTGCAACTCGATTTGCCTCTTCTGACACTCGCGTGTTGACGTTGACGAGTACTGCGGATCTTGCCTCTCGCCAAACAACAAGATCCTCTCTTCCATTTCCCGCATAGTCAAACGGAAGACCCGCCGCATGTTCTTTGATTGCCTTGAGTTTCTCAGCGCCCTTTAAATTGCGCCCTGAATCGCTCGCCAATACATCGCAAAACAACCCAAGATACTTTGCTATTGCAAGTGCATATATCTTGTCGGACGCGGTAGCAAGTATTAACCTCCGTCCATCACGGGCCTGTATACGTAACCATCGGACAAATTCGGCTTGATACGGTAAACATGTGACATCAATGGAGACACGTTTAGCAATTTCATGCTTTAACACGCTCCGACCGCACCATAACCAAACGATCATGGCAAACACGAAGAGCGGGTTGCGTACTAACAGACGCAATGCCGATTCCACAAGTAAATCCGTCTTGATGAGAGTGCCATCAACGTCAACATATAAAGCGGGGGCTTGAGGGTCGGGAGACAACTTAGTGTTATCGTCAATAGATTGATCTTCTCGCACGTCGGGTATCATATGTATCGTCTTTCCTCAAACAAGTGAGCAACGATAAAGTTGTTCGATCGGAAAGTCAAAGATTCTGAATATCAGGACCACTCCGCCTTTGAATTACCACTTTCAACTCTCTGCCGTCCTGATGCTAACAACACCTGGTAAAATTCGTTATACCAGCCTGCTGGTTTGGTTTGATAAATTTTCGCGCGCAAAGCGAAGTGGCTAAGTTTGTGCTTGAACTTCATGCATTCCAACTTAAACACGATGTAGGTCGACATGAGGTTGATTTCGCCATCCAGCATCGCCGATAGTCGCGTCATAGTTACCTATTCACCTACTTAGGTTGACCACATAGTCAGCGCACACCCCAAATTCTTTTTTCATCCTAAAAAATAACAAGCTTAGTTATACGTTGCGCAACATCGGTTAATAACGCACACGACTAATCATTGCGTAAATAAGTGAAGTTTTTCGTTATCCATCTTTTACACCTCGCCTCTTGCAATGAGCACGAATGCTTGAAGAAGGCCTGATCAGAGGCTTCTTAACTTACTTATGTAACGATCAGTAATTTAACGTACGACACAACCAAGCTCATTCACTCTCACCGAAAAGTCCGCCAAGCGGTAATACTGTGATTTAATGATGAAAAGGCCGCTCCGAACGATCCCGGAGCGGCCTTTTTATAACATACGCCGATAGGCAGTTATTAATTCGTCTTGCGACGACGTCCTGCTGCCAAACCGAACAATCCAAGGCCAAGCAGAGCTAAGGAGCCCGGCTCAGGAACACTGTTTCCTTGGAAATTACTGCTACCAACAGCAAACAATGCGGAACCACCTGGGAATGAGGTAAAAGAATTGCTGAACGACAGGTCAGCACCATCATCCTTGGTGTTGGTATTCAGATGATCTGCCGCAATGCCGCCAACCACATCCAGCAATCCAATTCCCAAGAGGGCGATGGGATACAGATTAGTCCCTGTCAGTGTGATTCCACCTGCTTTAGCATGGCCAACCAAATCCAGCCACAGATCACCATCACCAGTGTTTGCTGCGGCCAGTTGAAGCGGATTGTTAGCGTTGGCATCAGGGGTGTGATCGACATAAATTTTCACCCAGCCTCCCGTATAACCAATTTGCGTGCCAACCCCCCCGGGGCCGGTCGCCGTGGGTACCAAACCAACGGTTGTGGGAATGAATCCGCCGTATTGAAACGTCAATTCGCAGCTAGGGCAAAAAGACGAAGCGCTTGCTCCATTCAATGTGGTGACAACTCCATTTCCAGACAGAACGCCGGTAACAGAGTTAATGGACTGTGTGAGGGTGGCGCTAACACCACTAAAATCCAAGGGGCTATCCGGATCCCAGTTAACACCACCTACATTAATAACGCTGGCTTGAGCAGAAGCAGCAACCCCAGTAGCAAGTGCCAAACCTGCCAATGTTTTTTTGATCAATTTCATAGACCTTCCCATTTATGAATGTACTTCGGTTGTTTTTACAGACCGCATTCCTTTAAGCAATAAGTAGACCAGCCTTGCCGCGACAAACCAAGTTACTGATTTTAAAAAGAATATTTTGGCCAAGCCTGGTGAACTAGTATCCCAGCCTCGCCCATGTAAAAAAAATCGACAAACACGTTTTTCAACTACTCATAACGTCCTGGGGCAATCAACCCTGCAGGATCAAGAGCGCACTTCAGCCGTCGGTGGAGGGCCTGAGAATCTTGCTGGAGATCGGATAATGCTGGCATTGCATCGACCCCGACACGATAGGGAAAAAATCCTGCAGCTCGCCCGGCATTTAGCAACTCGTTATAACAAAGTTGGGCAGCAGCAAGCTGGCCTTGATTATGTCGATCAAACAATAGCGGCACTGTACTGTCGAATAATTTGTCACTAATCGACGTAAAGGTGATCAATGGTTCCATTCCGTGAGCTGCTGTCACCCGCGCCACCATATTGACATAGGAGCGCACACTAACCGGGCGCATGGGTACCAGTGGCGCATACCAGATCAGGCCACACCCGTCGCGCGCAGGATCACGCAAACCATCGGAGGACTGCTTAGGATTGCGCCAGTATGCTAGTGGCAGCGCCGTTTCATTCGGTATGCCGTTGACCAGTTCGAGCGACTTCGCCAGCGTACTTGCGGTACGGCCTAATCGTCTTCCCACAGCCCCTGGCAAGCAAGCGGACAACCGAGACAACCCTGCTGCGCTTTGCGGGCCAAGGAACAACATGCGACTGGCCACTCCCGAAAGCGCCGTTTTTATCTCCTTCTGAGCACTGATGACGATGCGCTTTGCACCATAAAGCGTTGCAAAACCAGTCCAAGGATATATTTGATATTGCCGCCCTAATTCCTCGACAACTTCTGGCGGTATAAGGCCGTTTCCCCCTACGCGGTCGAATGGATAGGGAGCCGACATGGCAAGGACTCGATGCCGGTTCATTAGATTGACCCCGCCAACGATCCCGGGCAATGTACGCAAAATGTACCGGATGCGCTCGACTGCGGGTTCCAGCAATGTATCGTCCTTCAGGCTGAAAAGGCAGACTTTAACGGATTCGGGGCGCCGCGCCAGCAAGATCGTTGCGCGCGTTACTATTCCAAAGCCGCTTTGCGTGAAAAGCCCGGACGAATATGGACCAATCCCCCATTTAAACAACCGGGCAAGCTCTTCCCCACCGGCTTCACGCAAGGCAGTCCGGTATATGCTCCCGTCCGCAAGAATTGCCTCGATATCGGTAACAGCTCCCCAGTGGTCCGTACATGGTGTGATCCCGTAACCTCGTTCCAGCGCATTCCCTAACAGACTGCATTGGGGGCCGGCACCAGTGACAGGAACCAGAAAAGGGTACCCGCCAGCTTCGAGAAAGCTGGACAGCATGCCTTGCGTAACCCCGGGCTCAACCGTGACAACACCCAGTTCTTCGTCAAAGTGGAGAATCTTTCGCAACCCGGACAAGTCGATAATGACACAGTCGTCTCGAACTGGGAGCGAAGTCCCATAACCCCAATTGCGCCCTGTACTGATCGGATAAACCGGCACTCCGTACCGGTGGGCGATGCGCATTACCGCTGGCAAGGCAAGAGCATCGTCGATTCTCAGAGCCGCTGCAATTGCTCTTTTGCTACCACTGGTATCGGCTCCATATGCAACTTGCGCCGCATCTCCATCCAATACCCTGGTTTCCCCAAGAAGAAACCGCCATTCTGCGACCGCAGCATTAAGGCTCATGGTTTTAATGTCGCGCCTGTGGCTAGTCCAGTTTCTGCAGACGCCCCGTGATACCTACTTCTTCTTGCGGGGAGAAAAAATAGGGGTAGAGCGACCGCTCCACATCTGCAGTATGAATCCGCCCCCCAAATTGAGCGATTTGCTGCTCCACATAGTCCAGCGACAAGGACAAAAGACAAGCTGGCGCATTGACTCTGCGATTCATCTTTACTGGACAGTGCATGCTAAAACCGAGCATGCGCTGGTAAAAACGCTGATGCCTTGGATTGACCTCAATGAATACGCGGCTGCGATCATGAAACCGGCGTCCGTAAATAAACGCTATATGGAATAGCGAAGCCAGAATCCACTTTGAACGAACATCCGGATCAACCGCCAATTTGCTGAGTTCGCAGAGCTTTTCGCCCTGCGCACGATATTGATCGATCTCGTCCTTAAAGGCATCGTCGGCAAGAAGCCCTACGGGCGAATCGATGTTCAATGTCACCGTACCGACGATCCTGTCTTGGCTGGATGCCGTAAGCGTGATCTTGTTGGGATCAGAGGAGAGTTGCCCCCCTCCCGCGTATCCCCGCCAGGAGTACATCTTGCTGATGAGCGCGTTTGCTGAATTGCGTCCTGTTTCTGTGTTGGCAAGACGAATCCAGAAACTGCGTTCATCGGTGACAACTTCCTGTATATAGTCCGGCTCATGTTGGTCAGACATCTGGGGTGGAAATGTTCGAGTATTGAGGCTGACGTGCTCGATGACCTCCGATGCAACCAGCGTGGCAAGTCCATCCTCTTGGTCCGTGTGCAGTTGTTTCATTGCCGCCACCTCTCTGCGTATCAATCCTGCATGTGCTTGTCAAAGCGTCTTCAACAGACGCTGCACTTCCGGCGCTTTTGCGGAACCCGGACTACGTGCAAGCAATTGCTCCAGTTCCTCGCGAGCCTTGGCCTTGTTACCGGATTTGATCAATCCGAGCGCATAATGGAGCCGTATTTCATCGGTATTCGCATCCAGCGACGCCGCCTTTTGCAAAAGTGGCAGTCCCTTCGCCACGTTATTGTTCTCGACAAGTATCCAGCCGAAAGTATCGAGCACTGCGGGAGATTTTTGCGCCAACTCGAAGGCCTGCTCTGCGAATTTCAACGCCTGGGGATCTCGATTTTCGTGATAGGCCAACGCGATATTGTTCAAAGCAATGGCATTCTTCGGATTCGCTTTCAACACCGCTTGATAATGCACGATGGCGTCCTGGGCTCGATGGCTCGCCAAGCTGTCAGCCCCGGCATACATGCGCACAAGGATGTCATTGGGATTTTCCTTGATCCATGCGGCAAGACGTCCATCGGCCTCGCTCCCCTTGCCTGACGCTTTCAACGCCTCATGCAGCTTGACCAGAATCGGGCTGGTTTTGCTCAGACTGAAAGCCTGTTCGAATGCCTTGACCGCCTGGACAGGTTGGTTCTGAGCCTTGTAGATATCTCCCTCAAGCACGAACCCTGCTGGAGATTGGCCGCGCTGCTTCTGAATGTCGTGGGCAATCTTGAGTGCGGCATCGTAGCGCTTCGCCTTGACATCCAGTGCCGATTGGGCAAGCTGCGCGTCGAGATAATCCGGCTGCAGGGATAGCGCTTTCTTCAATGACTCTGCTGCGGCGGACTCATCTCCCGAAGCAATTTGCAAGGAGGCCATTTTCAGGTACGGCTCCCCGGAGTCCGGCATCAGCACAGCCAATTTTTTGTAAGTCTCCAGTGCCGATGGCAGATTTTTCGTGGCGGCCTGCACATGGGCTAGTGTTTCGAGCACTTCTTTCCGAGCCGGGTAAAGTGTCTGGAGATTTTGCGCCAGGACGAGCGCCTTTTCCTGTTCCCCAAGACGAAGATAGTGTGCCGCGAGAAGCATAGAAGGCCGGGGGTCGTCCGTATTGTCCTTTGCCGCTCGCTCAAGCCATTTGGTCGCTTCCTGCTGGTTCCCCTGTGAAGAAGCCAACTCTGCAAGGGCAGTCATCGCCAGCGCATTTTTCTTGTCTTTTTCAAGCACGGATTCGAAGCGTTTGCGTGCAAGCTCCGGTTTCTTGTCTTGCAGATCAAGTCGCGCCAGGCTTTGCGCTGCCGGGAAATAGGTCTGATCAAGGGACAATGCCTTCTCAAAATCCGCCCGGGCAGCCTTGACGTCTTTCATGTTGAGGTAAATTCCCCCTCGCAGTTGCGGCACCAGCGGGTTACGGGGCTGATCCTTTTCCAGGGTATTGGCAACAGCCAGCGCCTTGTCGAAATTCTTCAGGCGCACATGGGTCATGATGAGTGTGATGCCGGCGTTCGAGGTTGCGTCGAGCTGCGTCGCCACCTCCAGATCGGAGATGGCACGCTGCTCTTCGCCTTGAGCAAGCCGGCTCATACCTAATGCCGTACGCAGCGGAGCGGTCTTTGGCGCCAGTGCGCTCGCTTTTTCAAAATACTCCGTGGCCTTATTGAAATTCCTCAACTTCATGTAGGTCTCGCCAGCCAATGCGAGGAGTTGAGGGTCTTCCGGAGCATTGCCAAGCGCTGAATTGACAAGACCGATCGCGCGTTCCGCTTGGTCGTTTTTCAGCAAGGCAGCGATAAGCAATCTATTTGCCTGCAGATTGCCAGGATTCTTGTCGAGATATTTGCGTAGGTGCTGCTCGGCCTGTTGACTGGAACCGAGGGCAAGTTCGACAGCTCCCACAAGAAGCAGGCTGGGCATATGGTCGGGTGCGACGCGCAGTACCTGCTGAATGGACTCCAGTGCAGCCCTGTAATTGCCTTGCGCATAGTCGAGATGAGCTTGCGTATAAAGCACCGACATTCCGTTTAACGAAGCCTTTTTCGCAGCATCGATGTCGACGCGCGCCGCCTCGAATTTTTTCGCGCCGATTTCAACATCAGCCTTGACGATGTGAGCGACAGCATTACCGGGCTTGAGGGAAAGCAGCTTGTCATATGCAGCCAGCGCCGGCTCGATCTGGCCCTGTACCCTTAGCAAGTCGCCCTTAAAAAACCACACGTCCGGATTTTGCGGATGCACTTCGACCGCCCGATCCGCAAAGCGCATGGCGGCAGTGGCATCCCGCTCCAACATCGCGATTTTAGCCAGGCCGATCAGCGCGCTCGGATAATCCGGGCTGGTTTTTCGCGCGCTTTCAAACGACTCCTTGGCAGCCTCCAAATTGCCCTGGGCGAAATAGGCATTTCCACGCACGACCAGCACTTCGGGATCGGTCACCGCATCCCCCAGCGCTTTCAGCTCGTCCAACGCCTTTTGGGATTTTCCCTGCATGAGCAAAGACGTGGCCAGTAGTGGAACAGCTTTCGGCAGCGGCGCCTTCAACTCGACCGCCTTGCGTGCTTCCTTTTCCGCCGACTGTGCATCTCCTACATCGCTATACAGCTTCGCCAGCAAAAGCCGGGCTTCCACATTATTCGGATCCTTTTGCAAGGCATTCTTGGCTTGAATGATCGCGGCTTTATCTTCCCCCTTTTTTTGGTAATTCTGGGCATCCGCGATCAGCTTTTCAGTAGAATCGAATTTTCCGCAGGCAGCAAGACTGCCGCTCATCAGAATCGCTACGGCCATTTTGATGGGCATGGCGAATTGCTTGGGGACTCTGCGTTGCATTACATCTCCTGATTGATATTGCGTCTTGACGCGGCAAAGTGTTCTATACGTCCAAGCAGGCAATCTGATTGCCGCTTGTTATAAAGATTGAAATAATACTAGAAAAGTTCCGGGATTCGACTTATGACCGCATCATTTGCCCTCTCCAACACAACCAATGAACTTAAATCCTTGCTTGCTCATACTTTAGGAATGCCTCAGGTTCCACCTTCATGGACCGACGACATGCCCTTGTTCGGGAACATCCCGGATCTCGATTCGATGACCATTGTAGCGTTGGTGACGGCTATTGAAGAGCACTTTGCAATAGAGTTTATAGACGAAGACATGACAATGGATACTTTTGTGAGTTTGACAAAACTCGCAATGGTCGTACATGGCAAGCTGGGATCATGACTGAAATTACACCAGCCTCGACAGCACATCCTTTCTTCATGGACGCCGCAACAGGCCGTCGTTTTTGCATCTACCATCCGCCCTCATCCAAAACCGCGTGCCAAGGTGCGATTATATGCGTGCCGCCCTTCGGTGAAGAAATGAATAAGAGCCGACGAATCTCGGCTAATCTGGCGCGCACACTAGCAAGCGCCGGTTTCGGAGTGCTGCTCATCGACTTGTTGGGTTGTGGCGACAGTAGCGGCGAGTTGAAGGACGCGACCTTGGCAATATGGAAACAAGACATCGCCATGGCGAAAGCGTGGATCGAACGGCAAGTCGGCGTAACGGCAAGTCTTTGGGGGCTGCGGCTGGGCGCCCTGCTTGCGCTCGATTTCGCACGTTCTTCGCACTCGATCGAGCGGTTGGTGCTCTGGCAGCCGGTCTTGCATGGCAAGTCGTATCTGACTCAGTTACTGCGCACTCATCTTGCAGCAGACCTGCTTGAAGCGGGACGCTCTGTGTCCGGCACGGCGGAATTGAGAAACGCACTCCTTGCAGGCAATTCCCTTGAGATTGCCGGATACGACATCATGCCGGAAATGGCGCGTGCGCTGGATGCGTTGAATGCGGAGGAGTTTTTGCTGCCGCCGATGCGAATTGATTGGTTCGAGGTGGTTTCATCCGCAGACGGCCGTATCCCGCCTGCTCGCATGGGCATTGCCGAACGCTGGAAAGCAAACGGTGTCATGGTTGATATTCATGCTATTCACAGCCAGGCATTCTGGTCTTCCCAGGAAATCAGCGAAGCGCCGGAACTGGTTGCCGCCACCTTCCGTGTATTGACGGAGACCATCCGATGATATTCGACGAGCGTGCGGTAAGGTTTTCATGCGCTGGTCTTGATCTGTATGGCATTGCCAGCGTGCCTGCAAGTCCGGCTCGTAGAGGTGTCGTCATTATTGTCGGCGGTCCGCAGTATCGAGTGGGGAGCCATCGACAGTTCACATTATTGAGTCGAGATCTGGCGGCATCCGGTATTCCCGCATTCCGTTTCGATTATCGCGGCATGGGAGATAGCGAAGGTTCAATCCGAACCTTTGAGGATGTGAACGAGGATCTGCGATCCGCGTTGGACGCCTTTGCCGAAGCCGTACCTTCCGTGGCGGAATTCGTTATCTGGGGGCTCTGCGATGCCGCCTCTGCTGCCAGCTTTTATGCGCACCATGATCCGCGCGTGTGCGGCCTCGTCCTGCTCAATCCGTGGGTACGTACAGAACAGGGAATCGCGAAAACCTACCTGAAACGCTACTACGTGCGCCGGCTTCTTGCGCCTGAATTCTGGACGAAGGTAGTCAAGGGACGTTTTAACTATCGTGAAGCCGGACGTTCGCTGCGCGAGAATTTTGGGCGAGTCTTTTCGCGAAACAGGCAAGCCGGCGACGATCCGCTTCCGGACCAAAATGCATCGCCCTCTCCCCGCCCTTTACCGGAACGCATGCTGGACGGATTGTCAAAATTCACAGGGCGTATCCTTGTCATTCTCAGCGAGAACGATCTTACCGCTCAGGAGTTCGAGGAAGTGGCAAAAAGTTCTGCCCGATGGAGAAAAAGAATGGAATCCGCTTCAGTTGTGAGGCGCAAATTGGCAGGCGCGAATCACACTTTTTCTCGCAGGGAATGGCGCGACCAGGTGGCGAACTGGACCAGGGAGTGGCTGCAAAGCTGGTGAACGGCAGCGCCTTCACTCATTAACGAGTGCGGGCTATGAGCCTTTTCAATGTCCGTCCTCCTATATGGCACAGAGCAGCCAGCATGCCTCTTGCCGTGCGCAGGTTGAAAGCGACAATCCCCCATCGCTCTCGCCGGTGCGACATCCAATCCTTTTTGTATGGTTCATCGCCGGTGAGGTAATCGACCTCGCGCACTCGATCCACATCGATCACATGCTCCAGCAACCTGGATGTCAGGATCGTGCCGATAGAAAGATGGCCGAATTGCTCGTCGTAAGCCAGCTTGTAGATCGACGCGACTCCTGCGCAGACAATCCAAAGTTGTGCTGCAACCGGACGTTCGTCCAAATAAGCTACACCAAGACGCAGCCAGCCCCTCTCAGCGCATAGGCGGATAAGCCCGGGCATGAATTCTTCGTATGGTTCCGGATCTTTCCAACTGACGGCATAAACACGGTTGAAGGCAGCAATTCCATCCGATACATCCTCAAGACTGGTGAGGATACGGATGCTGACTGCGCCATTTTTCTCCAGTTGAGCCGATTTCCGTTTGACGGTGTTCCTCAGCTTTGATGGCAAGGTGGCGAAATATTCATGGTAGGAACGTCCCGCGACTTCCAGATACCAGTTACCAAAGCAGAAGTATGGCTGTACCACCATCCCGGCGCGACGGAGAGCCTGCAAGGTGCATTGGTATGCCGGGCTTTGCGAGTCGAGCGGATGAAGGTCGACGATGTCCCACCGTGGCGCCTCCTGTGCAATGCTCTCCGCCAGCAGTTGCATATTGTCGCTATCCTCCAATGTCGGCCTAGGCGAGACAGGACCAAACAGGGAGGTGTAGTAATTTGCGAATGCGGACAGCTTGCGCAAACCGAAGCGCCCGGACTGCCGAGGAGCGAACATGGGCAATGCCAGCAATGCTGTCGAATCCGATTCGACAGCATAAAGCCGCAGCTCGCCCTCCTTCGCCAACGCTGCCCGTTCGAGATTCATGAACCATTCGGCGCTGAAAAAAACACCATTCTGGTTTTCGCCCGTGCGAAACAAGTCGTGATATGTCTTGGGCAGGAGATGGAAATCCTGGTAAACCCGAACAGTCTTCATGTATTGAAATCGCTGCGCGCGCCGACACGCAGCGAACTACTTTGCTTTTCTCTACCTGGATGCAGCAAGAGCAAGCGATTCAGCTCGGAGCATGCAGGCATTTCTTGTACCACTCCATCGCCTCCTGCAACCCTTCATGAAGCCGATGGCTCGGCTTAAAACCAAGCAAGTTGACCGCTTTTGAAATATCGGCTTGCGAATGGCGAACATCTCCCTCACGGAAATCGGCGTATTTAGGCTGGTGATTCGCCAGGTGGGAAAAGTCCTTCTGCAGCAAGGAGCGGATCGATCCATACAGTTGATTCAGGCTGGTTCGCTCGCCCACTGCAACGTTGTAAACCTGATTGACCGCTTCCGGTGATTTCGTCAGCGCGGACAGCAGATTTGCCTGCACAACGTTGTCAACAAAACAGAAATCCCGTGTCGTCTCGCCATCACCATTGATCTGCAACACGCGGTTTTCGATCAGGGCGGCAATCCATAATGGAATGACGGCGGCATAAGCGCCGTTCGGGTCTTGCCTCGGACCGAATACATTGAAATATCGAAGACCGATCGACTCGGTTTTATAGCAGCGCGCAAATACATCGGCATAAAGCTCGTTGACATACTTCGTAACTGCGTAGGGAGAGAGCTGGTTCCCGATCTTAGGCTCGACGGCAGGCACTTCGACACAATCGCCATAGGTGGCACTAGATGCAGCGTACACGAAGCGCTTGACACCGGCTTCACGCGATACCGAGAGAACATTCAGGAAGCCAGTGATATTGTTCTCATTGGCCAGCAAGGGATCGTCGATCGAGGCAGGCACCGAGCCTAATGCTGCCTGATGCAATACATAATCGACACCTTCACAGGCCTGACGGCAATCTGCAAGATTCCTGATATCCCCTTTGATGAAGCGGAATCGCTGCCAGGCTTCTTCCCCCACCTTTTCACGAACTTCATCCAGGTTATGCTGGTAGCCGCTTGAGAAATTATCCAGGCCGATTACCTGCTGGTTCATGGACAACAAGGCTTGCAGAAGGTTGGAGCCGATGAATCCGGCGACTCCTGTAACCAACCAACGGTAGCTGTGGTGTGACAAATGCTCTTTTACTTCAGTATAAGTCGTCATGATTGTTATTTACTTTCCGCAGATTCTGAGTGATGGCAAGGAGTGCGCCTTTTCAACAATGAGACCGGAAGCCGCGGAAAACCGTGTGCTTTCGGCATGCCACGAGTTCCATTTTGCGTGATGCACAGCGTCCGGAAGGCGGGTTAACTGCAATGGTATGTCGCCCTGCATTCTTGCAGATGACAAGCATTGCAGGCATTCCTGGCGCTTTTGGTAACTGACGGGAATATAACAGATAGAAGGAAAGCCACCAAACAGTTAAGGGGCGGACACACAACATCTTTTTATGGAATCCCCAAGGCACCATATGAGTATCTCGCCTCATCGAACACAGGCGGCAAAATCCTCAAAAGCACCGTAAGTAAGCAGCTTCGGACGGGAGGCCTGACATAAATCGGGAACCGGTTCCAGAGTTTGACGCCGTTGCGGCTCCGCAGCCCATACAAGATTCAGAGATGCTGCATTGAGATACAGGTCACGTTCCGGATGCATACCGAGATATAGCTTCAACAAGGCAACCTGGCGATTATCGTCCGTGCGCATCAAGGCATCGTTGGCGCTGCGTATTATCCCGTCGACTGCATTTCCCACCACGTCTGCGCTGCTTGTGGGGAAGCGGACATTGATTCCCGCAGTATCGATCAACGTGTTGTGCACCAATTTGCTTGAAGCGGAACGGTTCACATAAATCCCGTCATCCGAACAATGCGCAATGAGATTGGATTGAATGGTGCTATGGTCTTGCTCGACGATGCACCTGCGGTCGCGGCAAAACTGCTTCTCCGTTCCCCCGCCGCCAAGTGACAGGCCGACTCTCTGCCCCGAAGATCCCTTCAAATCCGCTTCGCACAATACAACGTTCCGTTCAAGAATATTGTCTGATCCGCCTCCTTT
>Ga0207690_10001013_pt1 | contig 17954 bp, 15 predicted proteins | sample KBSC23metaG_FD_184315 | JGI IMG/M metagenome (GOLD analysis project Ga0207690, IMG submission 184315) | Corn rhizosphere microbial communities from Kellogg Biological Station, Michigan, USA - KBS C2-3 metaG (SPAdes) (version 2) | ecosystem: Host-associated > Plants > Roots > Rhizosphere > Soil ...
TAACTGTATCATTTGCAGCTTGTTCAGGTTCAAAATCAACTTCTACTACAGATTCAACTAAAGTTGATTCTGTAAAGAAAGACACTGTTAAAGTTGATTCTGTAAAGAAAGACACTACTAAAAAAGACACTACTAAAAAAATGTAATTCTTTTTTTAGAAACGAAAAGCCGTCGTATAAGCAATTATACGGCGGTTTTTTGTTTAACAGCTCTGCCCAATAATTAAGGGTTAAAACTTTTATGGCTTATTTGGGTTAAATAGCTATAAGTTGCAAAACTTTGATACTAAACCGTATAATGAAAAGCCGCCCCTGCATAAAAGTCATTCTAATCATCGTTACCGTACTTTTTTTCGTTAACCGATCAAATGCCTTCTCTGTACTTACCCACGAAGCGTTGATCGATGCCAGCTGGGAGAAATACCTGAAACCTTTATTAAAAGACAAATATCCCGCCAGCACCGAAGAGCAATTGAAGCAAGCCCGCTCTTACGCTTATGGTGGCGCCCTTATTGCCGATATGGGTTATTTCCCTTTCGGCAGCACCTATTACACTAACCTGGCCCATTACGTGCGCAGCGGCGATTTTGTAAGCAACCTGATATCCGAATCTCAAAACATCAACGAATACGCTTTCGCGCTCGGCTCACTGAGCCATTATATGGCCGATAAATATGGCCACAGTATGGCTACAAATATGGTGGTACCGATGTTGTATCCAAAGATCAGGAAGAAGTTTGGCGATGTGGTTACTTATGAGGATGATCATATATCGCATAGCCGCACCGAACTTTCATTTGACGTACTGCAGGTTGCCAAGGGTAATTATATCACCCAATCATATCATGATTTTATTGGCTTTAACGTAGCTAAACCGGTTTTAGAGCGTGCCTTTATCAAAACCTATGGCGAAGATATCCATACCCTTTTTACGGATCTTGATCTGACTATCTCTACCTTCAGGTGGGCGGTAAGGAGCCTGTTGCCGGGCCTGGCCAGAACGGCATGGGCCATGAAAAAGGACGAAATAAAAAAATCTGACTCCACTGCAACCGCCCGCCGCTTTCATTACCGCATGACCCGAAAAAACTACTTCCAGGAGTTTGGCAAAAAGCGCGAAAAATTAGGTTTTGGCGCACGCGCAGTAGCCTTTTTAATTAAAGTAATGCCTAAAGTAGGCCCCTTCAAAGTATTCAAATTTAAAAACCCGGGGCCCGGGGGCGAAAAGTTGTTCATTAAAAGTTTTGATACCATGCTGGTACATTACGGCGAGGCGGTTAATAGTTTACATACCCGTAGTCTTAACCTGGCCGACATTGATTATGATACGGGCAGAAACACTACTATGGGTGAGTATGAACTTGCCGATGAAACCTACAGTCAGCTGGTATTAAGCATGGCCGATCAGAAATTTGTTTACCTTACCCAGCCTTTGCAGCAAAACATACTTAGTTTCTTTAATAATGAGCACAGGTCTGCCTTTATACAAAAGGAACCTGATAAATGGAAGAAGACAATTTTTGCTGTTGATATGATGAAGACCGTTAAACCCGTTCCGGTGGATAGTTTGAAACTTCAAAAATCGCCGCCATTAAGCGCAACACAAGGCAATTAACACTAAACTGTTTAGTTATGTTATAAACTAAACTGGTTTAGCAAATTAAATGAGTACCTTTGTAAACTTTCTCAAATAATTCTTCTCCGCTTAGGCATTGCCGGTTTCAGCATGGTAATTTTTAGGGCTTTAGTTTTATCTGTCAACAAGCATTAAAAATTTAAAAGATCATGACAACAGAAACAATCGAATTTCAAGCCAAAGTATACGTTTACGACCTGAATAATTGTGCCCGCGAAAACGGCTTTAAACCCGATGAAACCTGGCAACTGAGCCTGGCTACCAACGATGAAAAAAAAGCCATCGAAAAAAAGTACCATCCAACCATGTCAACTAAAGTTTTGCCCGAGTTTTTGGGCGAGCTTTTCGGACTGGTAAAAGAAAAACTGATTCAGGCAAAATCGGAAATGGAAAAGAAGTTTGATAACGATACCCTCTTCAATAAAACAAACGAGCACCAGTATCTTATTGCCTTTAACCCCAAACGCGAACGCAGGCACTAATTTGTTCAATGAGTGAATGAGTGATTTTTGAATGATTGAATCTTTTTATACGGAATACAACTATTCAACTAAAACATTAAAGATTGGCAGGTATCCCGATAGTTATCGGGAGTTGGTATTTCAAATACACCGACTGGCACCTTTTAAAACTAAAATACGCCTGATCTAAACCAGCAGTTTAGATCGGGCGTATTAGCCAGGCAAGCGTTTATTGCTTATAGAATCGCCATTATACTCGCTACAGAAGCTCTTTTCCTGTAATCTTTATCAAAATGCACAAAGGTAATTTTGCCCGCTTTGTTGATTACATAGGTAGCCGGCACGGGCAACACATGGTCGGTATTGCCATTGTTGGCATCCAGGTCAATGCCATAACTTTTAAATTTAGTTACGGTAGCAAGGTCTAACACATAGTTCACGTCATACGCTTTCATTATTGTATAGCCTTTATCCTGCACCATGCTGAACGAAGCTTTTGTTTTTTGAACTGTTTTATTAATATTCTCGCCTGTTTCAGGTGTAATACCAATAACATACGCCCCCTTTTGGGTTAACAGTTGCAAAGAATCCTGTAATTGCTGTATGTGCTTATTACAGTATGGGCACCATTGCCCGCGATAGAAAAACAGCACCACGTCTTTATGGCTATTAAGTATAGCTTTCAAATCGATGATTTTACCTGTATTGTCTTTAGCAGTAAACATGGGTGCCTGGGCTCCTGTTTTTAACCCGCTTTGGGCCATCATATTTAAGCTAAACAGGGTTACTGTTATTAATAATAGTATTTTCTTCATTTTCTTATTGTTATCTTGTTGTTAAAAGCAAAAGGGCACTATTGCCCTTTTGCAAGGTAATTAAGGTTACATTTTAGCGGCTGAATCCTTTTTCATTTTCATCTTTTTGTCCATCTTCTTATCCATTTTAGTGTCCACTTTTTTGGCTGCCATTTTATCATCCATTTTGGCATCCATCTTTTTAGCCATTTTTCTTTTGGTCATTTTAGCGGTATCGGCCTTTAATGAAACATTAACGGGGGCAGCCTGAACATTGATGGTAAAAAATGCGGCGATAAGCGCACACACAACTGTTTTTGATAAATTCTGATTTTTCATTTTTTATGGTTTTAAATTTTCATTACCGCTTAGTCGCAGCTGCATCCAACACCTTACAAAATTTTCACTACACACCTTACTACATCACAGAAATAATTTTAATCAACATTAAATAAGTGCTTATTTAGGATGCGTAAGCTGTTTGGCAGGGATGAGAAATAACGGTAATTTTTATATATTTACTAACGTAACCAACCCTTATCGTCATGTCAGCCAAAAAAAGCTTTAACGCCGTGGGTGTACCACGTTTAAACAGCGTTATCCCCCAGGCCGTAATAGCCGATGGTTTTATTTTCCTTTCGGGAACAGCCGGGATGGACCCTGCAACAGGTAAACTTATAGAAGGCGGCTTCGAAGAGCAAGCCTATCAATCGTTCCGTAATATTAAGATCATTTTAGAAGAGGCGGGCAGCAGTATGGATAAGGTAGTAAAAACAACCTTGTTTATGGTAGCCGGGGCCGATCCCGCGTTCGAGGTGATAAACAAAGTGTACAGTGAGTTCTTTCCCGATAACCCGCCTGCACGCAGCGCGCCGCAACTAATGCCTTTCCCGGGACCAATACTCATTTCTGTTGAATGTATCGCCCTGGTCTGATGCTTTGAAATCTATTCGTGCTCCATCTGCAATATCAGTTTATATTGTGTGGGCACTATTTTTAAGTCGCCGGTAAAAGGATGGTCAATAATAACTATCAGGTAAATCACAATGCCTATAAATGCGCCGAGCATGGTATTTATACCGCAATGCAAACCTACGCTTTCCACTTTTACCAGCATAGCTATCACCAGTATAATAAAACCGCCAAGCAATAGCGGCACCCATATTTCTGTTGGTATGTCCGACTCGCCATCCAGTTGTCTCAATCCGCGGTAAGTAGCCAGATCATTCAAATGCTTAAACATCTGCTCAACGCGCGTATCATTCGGGTCAAGCTTTTCCATCTCTCTGAATACATTGTTAAAATATTTGCGATCCCGGGATGTTAATGGCTGTAACTTTTCCATACTTGGAAACTCCGACTCAACAACCGAGTGTACGTAAGCTATATAACAATGCATCAGCGGCTTCATTTTATCGGTATCCGGAAAATATTTGATATCCCGATATAACCCGCGTGCCAGGCTTCCCTCCTGGTTGGTATTATTTTGTGCCTGGTTTAGCGTATCCCAAACAAAAAACACTACAAAACCCAGCAACAAACCGTAAAAACCACCCAAAATGCCAAATATATAGCCCACCACCTCGTTATGGCCGTCTTTGTATTTTAACCTGGTATACTTTCTGAAAAAATATGTCCCCAGGCCGCCCATTAATCCAAAAGTAAAAACAATGGCCGTTAATAAAACAAAGGGCCGCATTTGCAGCAAATGGTAAGAGACATCCATAGTATTAATTAAGGTTTAGTGGTGTTAAGGTACTAAAAAAATGATTCCATCAAAAATACCGCATAACATTTGCATATCTGCACATCTACTCATTTGCACATTCATTAAGGCTTCTTCTTCCCTGTCATCTCAATTTCCCTGTCCATCTCCACCATATTAACCGGTTGCGAGTAATCGCCTAACAGGTGCTGCACAAAGTAATCGGCTTTCTTCCAGAAAAAGTATTCCGTCATATCACCATAAGCATGGCGCTGACCGGGCAACAATACAAAATCAAAACGCTTATCGGCCTTTATCAAAGCATTTATCAGCCTGATGGTATTTGCCGGGTGCACGTTATTATCAATATCGCCTGTAGAAAGCATCAGGTTACCTTTCAGGTTTTTTGCCAGCTCAGGATTTTTATCAATAGTGTATTGAAATGTAGTATCTCCCTTAGCGGTGACGATCTCTTTTACCCCATTATGCTTTTCGCTCCACCAACGGTTATATACGCTGTTATCATGGTTTCCCGATTCTGATACCGCTACTTTAAAAAAGTCAGGATAAACCAGCATTGCTGCCGTGCTCATAAAGCCACCGCCCGAGTGCCCGGTAATGCCCACCCTGTCAATATCAATAAAAGGGTAGCGTTCTGCCAGTTGCTCAACAGCCGCTTTTTTATCGGCAAGGCCGTAATCGCGCAGGTTGCCGTAGCCATAGTTATGGTACCATTTGGAGCGCTCGGGGCTGCCGCCGCGGTTACCTACACTTACCACTATAAAGCCTAACTGCGCCAGGCGATCAACATAATCCATATTGCGGCTAAACGAGGCATTTACAGCTTCCGTTTGCGGACCAGGGTATACGTATTCTATTATCGGGTATTTCTTTGCCGGATCAAAATCAAAAGGTTTGTACAGTACGCCGTAAAGGTCGGTATGGCCGTCGTCAGCCTTTACTTTAAACGGCTCGGGATATTTATACCCTGCAGCTACCATGCGCGAAATATCGGTGGTTTCCAGATCCATCACCTTATTGCCCGAAGCATCGTACAACACCGATTTCGGCGCCGCGTTAACCCTCGAAAACGTATTTACAAAATAAGTGCAGTTATCGTTCAGGCTGCTGGTATGGGTAAAGTTACCCGGATCGAGCAGTTTAAGGCCGCTGCCATCCAGCTTAACCGAGTACAGGTGTGAATAATAAGGATTCTCGCCTGCTTCACGACCCGATGCGGTAAAATAAAGCACGCGTTTCTTTTCATCAATATTTACGATATCATTACAATGGAACGAGCCTGATGTGATCTGGTGTTTTAAATGACCGGCATTATCATACAAATAAAAATGTCCCCAGCCGTCGCGCTCGCTCCATTCCACCAGTTCGGCGCCATTGTTTATCAGGCCCGGGCGGTTTATCTCCACATAAGTATTCATGCGCTCTTCTACCTGCACGGTTACTTTGCCGGTATGGGTATCCACGCTGCACACATCTATCTTTTTCAGATCGCGGCCGGTGCGATAGAAATAAAAATGGTTATTATCACCCAGCCAAACCGATGGCACAAATTCGTCATCACGGTTTTTTTGTGGTACAGGTGCCTGGAAAACACTTAGTGTTTGGTCTTTAAACAAGCCTGTATTTAGCTTTTGCTGAGTTTTAGCGGCAAAGTTAAACAGCAGCATTTCGGCTTTCGACTGCTCAGCCTCGCCCGGCATGGCATATTTATAGGTTTCGATGGTCGGGCGCGGGTCGGCAATACTGTTTATTACCCACAGGTCCTTCACCTTACGCTCATCCTCGCGTATCATCACAAAACTCTTCGAGTCCGGCGACCATAATACCCGCGATGGCTTTCTCTTCTTTTTATCTTTTACCAGGTCAATATTGGTTTGATTATTCTCGTTACCGCCATACTGGTAAAATTCAACGCCGTCTTTAGTTAGCTGGTGCTCAACAATGGTACTGTCGTCTTCGTTCTTCAAAGCCTTTTTATAATTGTCTTTATCCATCCAGTACAGGTTGTACAGCTTTGAAAATATAATGGCCGAACTATCGGGCGCGATAGAGGCCCAGGCCGGTTTTGGCTTTACCTTATCATAGTTCTTCAGTTCGGTTAGCCTATTGGTTTGAAGGTTATAGGTAAAATAGAAAATCTTCTTTTCCAGCGAGTCTGCCGCTTTTTTATCTTTCCTGTCCTTTTTAACCTGGTCAATGGTGCTTTTCAGTTCAAACTGTATGCTTTGCTCATCTTTGGTAAATTTCAGGTTTTCAATAGGCAAATGCTGCGCGTCAAAAGGGTCTTTTACGATCAGTGTTATCTCGGCGGCCAATTTTGCATTATCAAATATGGCTGTCTTGCTTTTTTTAGCCGGGTCAACAATAAACCAGCGTTTCATATCGGCGGTTTCATACATATACCAAAAGCGGTTTGAGTACTTCAGCCAATGCGCATCAACCGTGACGCTAAACACCATTTTCTGAATTTTTGTGGGAGAGAACTTCGATGCTAACTGGTAATTGCCTTTTGGCGGTACGGGCGCGGTCGGGGTTTGTGCCTGGGTGTTGTAAACAAATAAAATAACTAAAATACTTAAGTAAAATTTTGCCATAGTATGCGATAAACTGTATTAATTGATCAATAGACCGAGAAGCTATGAAAATACAGATAATTTAATCTCGCGCCCCAATTGTAACTATTTTGATACAATTGTTCATTTTACCACCCTTCTGCATCTTATGAATATGAATAGTTAAGGTATGTTAAATAATCTTAATATTTCAGTTATTATTTTAAAACTATAAAAATAGTTCATACCTTGCCTGCATAAACCAACCTATGAGAATAAACCTAACCCTACTCATCATTATTTGCTTTTTTTCAATCTCCGCATCAGCGCAAAATAAATACGCGGTTAAAGGCACCGTGGCAGATTCTGTTGTAAATGTAAAACTGGTGAATACCACGGTTTGTATATTAAACGCCAAAGACTCTACCCTATATAAATATACCCGTGTAAACGCCGATGGCGTATTCGAGATGAATAACCTTAAAAAAGGAAAATTTATCCTGATGGTATCTTATCCGGATTATGCCGATTATATTGAGCGTTTTCAACTTGACTCCGTTAAATCTAATATCAACTTTGGTAAGATAAGCCTCATCCTTAAATCGCGGTTATTACACGAAGTGATGATAAAAGGTGCCAAAACTGCCATTAAAATAAAGGGCGACACTACAGAGTTCAATGCATCGAGCTATGTGATACAACCTAACGCCAAGGTTGAAGACCTTTTAAAACAACTCCCTGGCATTGAAGTGGATAAAGATGGGAAAATTACTGCACAGGGCCAAACAGTGAGCAAAGTACTGGTTGATGGTGAAGAATTTTTTGGTGACGACCCTACCCTTGTGACTAAAAACATTCGCGCCGATATGGTTGACAAAGTGCAGCTATACGACAAGAAGAGCGACCAGGCTACTTTTACCGGTATTGATGACGGCGTAAAAAACAAAACCATTAATATTAAATTAAAAGAGGATAAAAAGAACGGCTATTTTGGCAAGGTTGCCGTTGGTGCAGGCACTGATAAATATTACGAAGGCACAGGTGCTTTTAACGCGTTTAAAGGGAAAAGGCGCTTTTCTGTTTATGGTACAGTGGGTAATGATGGCACAACCGGCTTAAGCTGGGAAGATGCCAACAAATACACCGGATCTAACGATAACATGCAATTTACCGATGATGGCGGTATATATTTTAATTACGGCGGCGATGATCTGTATTATAACGGACAAGGCATTCCTGTATCACGTACGGGAGGTATCCACTTTGATAATAAATGGAACAATGATAAATCATCCATAAATGCTAACTATAAAACGGGCTACCTTGATGTAAGCGGCAATAGCACAACGCTATCTCAATACAACCTGCCAACAGGCATTTTGAGCAGTAACGCGGCGCAGGTTTACGATAACTCATCGTTTAAACAAAAGGCGGATGCCACCTATAATTTTAAAATAGATTCGCTGACCAATCTGAAAATAAGCATAGATGGCACGATCAAAAACATCAAAAATCATAGTAATTATTCCACTTCATCGTTCCATGGATTAGATACTTTGCTTAACCATGCAGACCGCGAAACCAGCAGCAACAGCGACCAGAAACAATTTAATACCACAGTATTTTATAATAAAAAATTTATGAGACCGGGGCGTTCCTTCTCGGTAAATGTTAGCGAAGCTTATAATGAAACCAGGACAAAAGGTTACTTAAAATCGATCACTACCTTTTATCATTATCCAACAGGCGCCATAGATAGCATACCTACCATTAATCAATATAAGCCTGTTACCGTTATAAGCAATAACCTAACCGGCAACATTACCTATAGCGAGCCTTTTACGAAAAAATTTGCAGTAACGCTGAATTATGGTTTAGGCTTTAACAACAGCACATCAGACAGGGAAGCTTTCGATATAACGCCTGCTACCGGTGAGTATGACAATATCAATACCAGCTATAGCAACAATTACAAGTTCGACCAGTTATCAAACCAGGTAGGTGCTATATTTAATTATCGTGGTGCTAAAACCATTTTAACATTTGGCACCAAAGCCACCGATGTGTCGTATAATCAAACTAATATTGTTAATGGAAGGGTATTAAAACGCAGCTTTTTAAATTGGTCTCCGCAGGCCAATTATCAGTATAAGTTCTCTCAGCAAAAATCAATATCATTTTACTATAACGGATCAACAACCCAACCATCAATCAACCAGATACAGCCGGTTAATGATAATTCGGATAACCTGAACATTGTGCAAGGTAACCCCGATCTTAAACCGTCATTCAGAAATAATTTTAGCGCTCAATACAATTCTTACAAGGTTTTAAGTGGTTTGTCGGTATATATCAGTGGTAATTATTCATTCACATCAAACCCTATAGTAAACAATACCACCTTTAATACTACATCGGGCAAAAGCCTTACCGAATATGCTAATTTAACCGGCAAAACACCCCATAACTGGGGCTTATATTTAAGTGTGAACCAAAAAATAAAACCTTTGTTTAATATCAATGTAAATACCGGCGGCAATATTTACAGCAGCACATCCTATAATTATTCCAATGGTAAACTGAACGAAACTCAGTCGACCAATTACAACGGGCGTCTTGGCATATCAAAAAGTGTTGAAAAGAAATTTGATTTTTACAGCAGCATAGGCCCAACTTATACCATTAGCAGATCATCATTACAGCCCGATATTAACAATAATGGCATAAACTGGAATGGTTATGCAAGCGGTACAGTTTACTTACCGGCTAAGATGGAGATAGGCTTTGATGGCAACTACTCGTTTAAAGGTAAAACGCAATCGTTTAATGAAAACCTGGAAAAAACAACCATCAATGTTCGCCTGGCCAAAAGCTTTTTTACCGAGAAAAACCTGAAATTATCCTTAGCCTGCAATGATATTTTAAACCAAAACGTTGGCTTTAACCGCAGTGCTTATGGTACTACCTTTACACAGAGCAGCTATACCAGCATAAAACGTTACTTTTTATTCTCGATCAGCTATGATTTTAGCCGTATGGGAGGAGCAGCAGAACCAAAAAAATAAAAAATATGAAACGTACACTCACCATATTAATTTGCGCGCTGCTATTTTGCGTGCCATTTGCAAAAGCACAATACGCTCATTTTACCACTGCCGGGACTATAGAATATGATAGGACGGTAAATATGTTTGCGGTAATAAAACGGATGATAAATAAAGAAAATGAAAGCTGGTATGGCCCGGCATTCGAGGCGTTTAAAAAAAATCAGCCACAGTTCAGAACTTTAAAAAGTACGCTTACATTTTCAAAAGACAGGACTTTGTTTACGCCCATTGAACCGGAAGTTATGCAGCCCAATCTTTTTGGCAGCCCCATGGCAGACCAGAACAATACCATTTACACCGACCTGGCAAACAGCCTGATAACGATGAATAAAACAGTGTTTGAAGACAAATACCTGTTAAAAGACAGCGTACGAAAAATAAACTGGAAAATTACCAGCGAAACCCGCGATATAGCGGGCTATCATTGCCGCAGGGCCAATGCTTTGGTGTTAGACTCGGTATATGTAGTAGCGTTTTATACCGACCAGATACCGGTTACCGGTGGCCCGGAATCTTTTAGCGGTTTGCCGGGCATGATATTGGGCCTGGCTATTCCGCACGAAAACATCACCTGGTTTGCCACTAAGGTTACTGATGCACCGGTTACCGAAAAAGCGCTCACGCCACCTGCTAAAGGTAAGACGACTACCATAAAGCAGCTATCAACCACCATACACGATGGCTTAAAAAGCCGGGGTTGGTATAGCGATGCTGAAATACAATCGTACCTAAAGGCATTTTTGCTATAGCAGCGCAGCTTAACTTTTATTAACCGTCAGATACGTTTTTTGATAGGTATTTAATATCCCGGTAATTTTTGCCGGGTTTTTCATTTCAAATAAGTGTATGATGAACATGGTAAGCTTCAGCAAACCCTTGGTATCAACAATGCCATTACCCAGCTTAGCCATATCGGCATCGCGCTGATTGATGCAGGCAGCGTAGGCCTCCCCTTGCTTATTGGCCAGTTCTTCGGCAAAGCACCAGGCACCATCGCGTGCGTTACCCATAGCGAACTGAATAAATAACGAATCGTTTTGCGAGTGCAGGCCCGCTAATGACAACAACGGCGATATTTGGTTCAACTCGCTGATCACCTGGTATGTTAAGGCCGACAGGATGGTATTGATATTGTTAAAATCTTGGTGCAGTTTATCTAATGGCTGGTTTTCAGTTTTCGACAGCTCCACAACCGCTATCCCCAGATCGAGATTGATATGCGCGTTCATACCCAGCATTAAATGTTGTAACACCAATACCGATGATCGCTCCAGCATCTCAAAAGCCAATTTCCACGATGCCGAAGGCTCCTGTTTATTTATCCATTGCTGATGTGCGGCAAGGTAACGGTTTGCAAAAGTTACATCAAACAATTCCATACGTGCGCCATTTTCAAACTCGCCGGCTTGTATGCCTTCCTTAACCCGCGTAGTCACCTTTAAATACAAAGCGGCAAAATATCCCGCCCTGCTATTGGTTGCAATGGCATCGGCAACAATGACTTGTAACTGGCTGATAACTTCATCAATGGTTTGTGCTTGCATTATGGATAGGTTTATGTACTAAAGATAGCGATATGATGTCGCTAAACAATAAAGCTTCCTTTATATTTGCCGAAACGCTAATACCAATGGAACTCCTCTCCTACGATAATCATACCTTCGAAAACGAAATATTTACCGGCCAGACTGTTAAGGGTCGCGAGTTCCAGGATTGTAACTTCGTTAAATGCGACTTCGCTAACAGCAGCTTTACACATAACAAGTTTCTCGATTGTACTTTTGAAGGCTGTAACCTATCCATGCTAAAGTTAAACGCGTCCACACTAAGTAACGCGGTGTTTAAAAACTGTAAAATACTGGGCGTTATTTTTAGCGATTGCCACGATATGTTGTTCAGCGTAGCGTTCGACGGATGTGTATTAGATTATTCCTCGTTCATGGCTAAAAAAATGACTAAAACCAAATTCAACCGGTCGTCATTAAAAGAAGTAAACTTTAGCCGTACAAATATTTCGGAATCAGTATTTAATGATGCGGACCTATCCGGCGCGGTTTTCAACCAAACCAACTTATCGGGTGCAAACCTTATTAACGCCCGCAATTACTCCATCGAGCCCGAACTGAATATCATTAAAAAGGCATCATTCTCGATGGATGGCATTGGCGGCCTTTTAGATAAATACCAGATCAACATCGTTTAAACGTTACAACATGCAATCAAACCCGCAACAGCTTTACGGCAACATCGATATTTACCTGTTCGATCAATTATTAAAAAGCACTTATGCCAATTGTAAAACAGTGCTTGATGCCGGCTGTGGCGGGGGCCGTAACCTGGTATACTTTCTGCAAAATGGCTTTGATGTTTATGGTATCGACCCTAATGCCGATGCCGTGAGCGCGGTTAAACAATTATCGCAAACCTTGTCGCCGGCAAACCCGCAATCAAATTTTAAAGTGGCCGCAGCCGAAGATCTGCCTTTCGGCGATAACAGTTTCGACCTGGTTATCAGCAGCGCCGTGCTGCACTTTGCCAAAAACGAGGCTCATTTTGAAAGCATGCTGCTATCCATGTGGCGCGTACTTAAACCGGGTGGCTATTTCTTTGCCCGGCTGGCATCCGATATCGGTATCGAAACACTGGTACATAGCCTCGACAACAGCCGCTACCTGTTACCCGACGGCTCCGAACGCTTCCTGGTGAACCAGCAAAAACTACTCGGCTATACGCAACAATTGAACGCCCGTTTGCATGAACCTATTAAAACCACCAACGTACAAAACTTAAGATGCATGACTACCTGGTGCCTGCAAAAACAGTAATAGTTATTTTACCTGGATGGCCCGTTGCTGTGTAAAGGAATAACTATATTTACCTCAAAAAAGTTCATAAACTTCCCCGGGTTTATAAACTGATTAAACGCAACACCATGTTTAACGTATTTAGCCGTATCCTCTTTTCTATTTTTATATGTTGTACATGGTTAATAATAACGCCCTGCAATGCTCAAACATCAAAGCTGGCAGACCTGCAAACAAAGCTTAAACAAACAAAAACCGATACGGCACGGCTCCATATACTGCAACAATTAAACGATGCTTATACATCGGTAGATGCTGCTCAAAAATTTTATTATGCCAGCCAATGCAGGCAGCTTGCCGCCAGGCTTCATAATGATAAAGCGGTAGCCGATGCCCTCATCAGCATGGGGATTTCTTACGGCATCAGGAGCAAGCTTGACAGTGCACTTTATTACTTCTCATTAGCCTACAACCAATCGCAAAAAATAAACTATGCAATTGGCATGGGCAAAAGCCTGTCGGATATTGGCTTTGCTTATGATCGCCTCGACGATAAAAAGGAGGCCATAAAATATTATATGCAATCATTGCAGATTTTAAGAACTGTTAACAACAAGCGTCTTATTAATCAGTGCATTACCAATATTGGATCGCTCTATTTTGATTTGAAACAATTTAAAACAGCCGAAACCTATTTCGCGCAATGCCTTACAAGCGCTACCGAAAGTAAGGATGAAGCCGGTATTGGATACGCCCTTTATACCTTGGGCAATTGCTACCAGGCCATGCGGCAGGATGATAAAGCACTCGACTATTTAAAACGAAGCCTGGCCATACGCCAAAAACTTGGCGACGTTAACGGAACCGGCCTTGTGCAGCGTGCTTTGGGTATTGTATACGATCATAAAAAGCAATATCCGCTTGCTATATCAACACTTGAAGATGCATTAAAAAATATCCGTTCGTTAAAAGACAATTATGAAGAAAGTGCCGTTCTGGCGATCATGGCCGATGTTTATAATGATATGCAGCACTATGATAAAGCCATAACCGTGGGCCTGCAATCGTTAAGGATAGCATACGAGATCAAATCAAAACTGGCAGCTATCGATGCTTTGGAGAAACTGGTAACAGCTTACCATGGTAAAAACCAGATCGGCAAAGCCTTCACCTACCAAACTACCTACATTAAAACCCAGGATAGTTTATTGAATGAAAAAGCACTCAAAGATGTTAATGAAACAGAATTTGTGCGTATACGCACAGAGAATGCCAAACTATCAAAAAGCAACCGGATCATTGAGTCGAGAAATATAGACAACCTGGCCCGCCTTAATCAATACAGTAATGTAATTGTGGTTACATTATCTATACTTGGTATGGTAGTGTTGATGCTGTTTGTATTGTATAAACGAAATCGCGAAAAGCAGATCACCAATAAATTATTGCAGCAGCAAAAAGAAGAAATAGCCGCCATTAACCAGGAATTAAGCACCCAGATGCAGTTAACAGCTACGCAGAACGCCGAGCTTGCAAAGCTGAATGAGGTTAAAAATAAATTCTTTTCTATTATATCTCACGACTTGCGCGGCCCGCTGGCAACCCTGCAATCATTATTTATGGTTTATCGTGAAGGCGGTATTGGTGAAGATGAACTGAACATGCTGATCACCCAACTGGAAGACACCATCCTTTCAACAGGCGCGTTTTTAGATAACCTGCTCGAGTGGTCTAAAAACCAGCTCGAGGGCATGGTAGTTAAGCCGGTAAATTATAACATCAGCGATTGTATTGCCGATAATATCCATCTTTTTACTACAAAGATCAATCAGAAAAAGTTAACCATCATCAACCTGGCCATCCGCCCCATATTGGTTTACGCGGATGGGAACATGATAGACCTGGTAATACGGAATCTGCTGTCAAACAGCATAAAGTTCTGCAACACCGGCGACAGGATCACGCTGACCACCGAAATAATAGGCAAAACAGTGATCATTGGCATAAAAGATACCGGCCCGGGCATTAACGATGCCGACCGCGAAAGGCTGTTCAAGCTGGAGCATACCATAAGTTCAGGCACGCGTGGCGAAAAGGGAAATCACCTGGGCCTTATACTCTGTAAGGATATGATAACCCAAAACAACGGCAAAATATGGTTTGAAAGCCAGCAAGGCAAAGGCACTACTTTTTGGATTGAACTGCCATTGGGTACTGCTTAAATTATCAGCTTCCGTACAATTCTGCAAAAAGAAAAAAATAGTAAAATAATACTATGTTTACTGTATATTGCTAACGCTAAAGCCTTCACAATTAGGACACGAGCGTACCCTTAACTTTAGCGCAATACCAGGCTTGTAAAACAGGGATATACACATACCGCTTATCCCTTAAAATGTTATAGATTAATTTTTAGAAACCGGGCTTCGAAGAATTATGCATATACATGCCGATAAAAAGCAGGAAAATAATGACCAGGCTACCGCTAAAGGTTTACCTGCACAGCAAAGTAGCCCCGGAGCATACCAGCAAATGGCCAATAACAGCCCGCAGGTAAAGCAATTGAGGGCATACCAGGCCATGGCCGATAGTTACACCTCACAAAACGCACAGCAAACTCATGCTGCCGGAGGAGGAAGAGTACCTAATAAGTTTAACACTGATAAGCCCGCGATGGATCCCGGTTCTGCACAAATCCCATCGACTATCCAACAACCTATCCAGAGGGTATTAAAAAGCGGCCAATACGATATCACAAAAGAGAGTACCATGAGGGATGCCGATCATAAAAAGGTGGGCGAAACACTAAAAGTTGGCGAAAGGGTAACCGTTGATGACAGGCACGTAATGGGTAGCCTGTTTACAACAGGAATTTGGGGCATTGGCAAAAAAGAACATTCATGGAGTAGTGATATGTTTAATAATGAGGGGTGGGTTGTTGATGAGGCATTACAATGGGTGCCCCCGGTTGTTGAACCCAGGAAACCTGTTTCGGGTGCAACAAGGGCATTTGTGGCCCCGGTCAAATCATCGGTAGGCAGTGGCGGTGCCTCCAAACCCGCTGAACAAGCGCCGGTAGCTCCCCAGAAACCATCATCGGCCGCCTCAAAAGCAACTGTGGTAGTGGCGCCTGCACCACGACAAAAAACATTGGACGAACAGACCGTAGATTGGATAGGCTCGCTCCAACAAATGAATTATGAGCATATAGATGCCGCGAAGAAATATTTGAAAACTAACCGGGCCAGGTTACAACAACCTACTATTCAAGTAATAAACCGCTTTTTGCGGGTACACGGCCTCAATACAAAAAAATCTTCAGAGGGTTTTATAGCTGAAATTGAAAATCAGTTTCAGGACTCCGGCATCGTAGAGCCAATGGTAATATTCAGCAAGATCATGATCGCTGTCAACAAATCATTGGTTGCACATGGCTGCCCCGAAATAACGGTTAAACAATCAGCCGATGTAGGCAACTCCGGGGGGACATTTGATTTCAAGACCTGGGAAATGTTGGTAAACCCGGCCTACGCGAGGATGAATACCTATATGGCAACCCTGCTTTATCACGAATCGCGGCACTCCGAACAATGGTTCAAGATGATCATCAGCCAGTTACGAAAAGGTAAAAAGAAAGCGGAAATTATTGCGCAAATGACTGTGCCCGGGCGAATAGTTGATCTTGCAGCCGAAAAGGTTGGCGATATCTCTCCTTCGGAAATTGCTGCCGCCGATGTCTATCATCAAAGCGTATATGGCACCGGAGCTGCCAAAAGAACCGCCGTATTGAACAGCGGAAAGATACACGATAAGGCGCAGCCCGAACACAAGGCCTACATCAACCTGCCCGAAGAGGTTGATGCCTATGACACACAGAAAAGAGTAGCTGGTTCACTGGGCGTAAGGATCAAAGAAATTGTTAAAATGATAGCCGATAATGATGAGCCGGGAATTATTTGGCCGCTGCTGCAAAAACTGATATTTCTTTGTGAAATGGACGGAAAGCCTGAAAAGGTGAAGGCTGTAGCCATTCAAAAGATCGCAAAACTGGGCGCCGAAAAAATGGCGGCACTTCCATCATATGTACGCAATACACTGAATAGAAAGGCAGAATAAAGGCGAGAAGCAGTCATTTCAGTTAACAGTGAACGATCCAATGCAAATACATAATGCAATATTGTTTTATACCTTAGTATCTGATATGATGTATATCGGATACTAAACATGCACAAAAACCTATTAGCATACGTCAACCAACGCGCTACGTCGCCACTTACCGCCGAAGAAGAAGCGTTAATTATAGCGGCTTTCCATCCCAAAAAACTCAGAAAAAAGCAATACTTTTTAGAAGAAGGCAATGTGTGTAAATACGTTGGCTTTATTGTAAAAGGCGCTATGCGGCAATACAGTGTTGATGACAAAGGCGTAGAGCATATTATACATCTTTACATTGAAAATTGGTGGGTAAGCGATCGTGAAAGCGCGGTTATGCTTACACCATCAAAATACAATATTGATGCCTGGGAAGATACCCAACTACTTGTTGCTACGGTAGCAGATATGCTGGACCTGATGGAAAAAATACCTTCGTTTGGGCAAATGACAAGACTAATGGACCAAAGAAGCTTCATCGCTTCTCAACGCAGATTAAACTCTACCATCAGCAATTCAGCAGAAAAACGTTACCAGGAGTTTGTCGAAAACCACCCTCAATTTATTCAACGATTTCCCCAACACCTCATCGCGTCTTTTTTGGGCATAACTAAAGAAACCTTAAGCAGGATCAGAAAGACAGCACTTAAATAACTGCTGTTTTAATTTTTGATTTTACAGAACCGTTGACAAATGTCAACGGTTTTTTTTATCATATCTCAT
>Ga0207690_10001015_pt1 | contig 17946 bp, 14 predicted proteins | sample KBSC23metaG_FD_184315 | JGI IMG/M metagenome (GOLD analysis project Ga0207690, IMG submission 184315) | Corn rhizosphere microbial communities from Kellogg Biological Station, Michigan, USA - KBS C2-3 metaG (SPAdes) (version 2) | ecosystem: Host-associated > Plants > Roots > Rhizosphere > Soil ...
GCTGCTCGAGGCGCTTTGTTACGCGCTGACCGAATCCGTGTTTGGCGCCGAAGCCGACGTGGCCGACCTGCTGACAGAGGCGGACGGGCGCATCCACTACCGCCGCCACGCGCTGCACGGCGCGGAGGAAGCGCTGCCGTGCCGGCCCTGCACCGAGACGGACCTGCTGCGCTACCTGCTCGATTGCGTGCCTGCCGTGCGCCATTTGCGCATGCGCATGCGCGATGAGGACGGCCGGTGGCACATGGCCCTGCGCGTACACGCCGGCCAGGAAGCCGCTGCCGCCGACGCAGCCGCGCGAGCCTACCGCGCGCAGCGCAACCTCTGCGAAGACCTGGCCGGCGCGCCGCTGGTGCTGCAGCCACGGTGGTGTGCGCTGCGGGTCCATCTGTCCGTGGATGGCACGCGGGATACTGGCGACATTCTGGTCGAGCTGGTCCAGCGCTGTGCTGTGCTGATCGATGACGCGCCGCCGCGTCAGCCCTTGCGTGCGCGGCTGGAGCAGCGCGACGTACTGGGCCGCGCGCTCGATCCCGCAGGGCTATTCGAGGGCCCCGCCGTGCGCCACGGCTGGATCGACACCGCGGACCTGCAACGCGATCCGGCCAGCCAGCTCCACTTCAGCGACCTGGCTCGCGCACTGGGCGAGATTGCCGGCATTGACGAAATCAGCACGCTGCGGCTCGACGTGCTCGCCACGGAGGACGACGATGCCGGCGGCACCGCCGACAGCCTTGCCTGGCACGGCCCGGACTGGGCGCTGCAGTTGCGCTGGCCGGACAGCCACGACGCGCTGGCTGGCTGGCAGGTGACGCGGCGCGGCAGCCTGCTGCCGATTGACGAGGCGGCGCTGCTGGCGCGGCTCGCTGACGAGCGACTGGCGATGCATCCGGCCGACGCGCCGCCGGCTGCGCTCAATGCGCGCCCTGCGAGTCGTCCGAGCCATACGGCCGATGCCTTGCTCGCCCGGCCGACGGGGCGATATCTGCCGGACGCGTCGTATTACTCCATCCGCCATCACCTGCCGCCGCTCTATCGCGACATACATGCCGCGCCCCCTGCGCAGCCCGACGATGCCGCGCGCTTTGGCACTTACCTCGTGCTGCTCGAACAGTGGGTCGCGCATGGCGATGCGCAGTCGCAGCACCTGCGGCAACTGTTCAGCCTGGAAGCGAAACCCGGGCAGAGCTACTGGTGGGCACCGCTTGATGCCGCGCAGACGCCAGAGACCATGCTGGCTGGCAGACAAGTGGCGGCCGGCATGGGAGCGCTGGCAGGCAGCGACAACGTGCTGGAGCGCCGCGCGCGCGTGCTTGACCTGCTACTGGCGCTGCACGGCGAGAGCTGGGGCCAGCACAGCATCCAGGGCTTCGGCTGCTACTACGACGCGGCCCAATGGCAAGCGCACCTGTACGACTGCAAGCGGCGCTTTGCGCAACGCGTCGTGCGCCACACGCGCGATCGCGCAGGCGGCTTCGATTACGGCAAGCCCTCGCTCGGCCGCCGGGGCAACACTGCGCCGCTGCAGGAGCGCGTGAGCCTGCTGCTCGGCTTCGCACAGGCGCACAGCCGCCTGCTCGGCGGTGGCCTGGCCGCGCACGGAATGGCGTTGGACGAACAGGCCGGGCCGGGATTACACGTACGGCTGCCCGACGATGGCGAGGCACTGACGATGTGGGACGCGTCGCGGGCGCGCATCGTGCGGCACTACGACGACGACCGCGCCGTGGGGCGCGTGGCGGCACGCCTCGGGTACTACTACGCGGAACTCGACCTGCAGGCGTTTCCCGCCGCACTGCTGCGCTGCGCGGCCTATGCGGAGCGTTATCGTCGCGTGGCGTCCGACACGGAGCACCCGCTCTGGCTGGGGCCAGACGAACACGGCCGCTGGTGGCCGCTGGCCGTGCGTGGCGGGGCGGACGGCGTGCTTGCCCCTGCCATATACCTGCATGCGTTTGCCTGCCACGTACAGCGCGAGGCCGAGGGCCTGCATCTCGTCGAACACATCCTCCTGCGGCCACAGGGCAAGACCGCCGGGGCGGCCGACGAGACCAACGAGGCTGACCCGTTGACGGCGTTCTACCCGCACAGGATCAGCGTGATCCTGCCCGGCTGGACTGCGCGTGGCGCCGACCGCAGCTTTCGCGACTTGGCCGAGGAGACCGTCGCGCGCAGTTGTCCGGCGCATATCGAGCCGAGGGTGCTCTGGCTCGATACGGCCAGCCTCGCGCGCTTCGAGCATGCGTTCGAAGCCTGGCTCCATGCGCGTGCGGCCCACGCCAGTGCATCGGCGATCGCCGATGCGGCGGAGCGCGACCGGCTGGCCGGGCATCTTGACGCGTGCGCGGCCACGTTGCGTGGGCAACTCCACGAGCGGGACACGCGCCAGGGCGGGGCGCACGAATGACGACGACGCACCTCCAGCAAGATGCCGTCCGCACGCTGCACGCAATCGAGACCTTGCAGTGGAACAGCCGTGGCATGGCGGACCGTGAACACGCGCACGCGCATCAAGCGAGGCTCAGCGCATTCCTGAGCGGGCCGGCGCTGCGGACGATCGAGCGGGTGTTCACGCAGATCTCGCCGCCCGGCGAGGTGTGGCGGCTGGACAGCCTGGCGATCGACATCGGACCGATGCGGGAGGACGGCAGCTTCGCGCAGTGGTCCGAGGCACTGGAGCATCAACTGTGGAACACGCTCTGGCGCGCCCGGCATGAACAGGGTGGAGCGCAGCCCGCTGGCGTGCTGTCTGCCGACGATCACGCGCTCGAACATTTCCTGTACTACCTCCAGCACGGCCATCTGCCGTGGGCGCGCAGCGCGCTGGCGGGGCGCGAGTTGTCGGCGTGGCTTGCAAGGCTGGCGCGGCGCACCGGCGCCGCGCTGTGGACGCGGCTGCGGCAACTGCAGCCGGCCGACTATGTCGAGGCCAGGCTCTGCCAGATCGCGCCCTGCGAGGGCTTGCAGGCTCTGCTTGCCGTCCGGCACAGTGAACTAGCTGACAGTCTCGACGCGCTCGACGCGCAACTGCTGGCACCGCTGCAGGCGATGGGGCGTCTCTCCGCCTATCAGGTCTGGCAACTGCGACAGCGCTGGCGCGTGGCCGGATTCCGCGTGTTATGGGCAGAGCATGCCGGCAGCCTGGGCGCAGACGCACTGCGCCGGCTGCAGCGCGAGTTGGGGCTCGCGCTGGCGAGGCAACTGGGGCGCAGCGGCCTCGGCGCCTGGCGGCCGGGCAAGGGGGAGCGCGAGGGCAAGGAGTTCGGGCAGCGCTTGCTGCTGGGCGTGCTCGATGTCGTGGCATCGCCCTCGGGGCAGCGCGGTGACGCGGCCGAGGGCGCGGATGCAATGGCGCCGATGCACCGCGAGGCGGGTGAAGTCAGCGCGTTGTCGTCGTCTGCCGATCCGCTGCCGGCCCCGCCGGACGCCGAGGATGGCACGCCATCAGCACGCGCGGAAACCGATTGGCAGCGCATGCGCATGGCCTTGGAGGGACGCCATCCGTTGGACATCTCCGCGTTCCGCGCGCTGCTGCGTGGCCTGCGCTTGCGCGACGCGGAAGGCGTGCGCGTGCGGCTGCGCGAGGAAGGGCTGCGCCATGCGCGGCCGCACGCGTGGTTCGCGAGGCTGGGGGGCGAGACGGTGTGGGAGGTCATGCAGGTGATGGCCGACGATGCGCGTGCGGTGGGCGCGCGACCGTCGGCTGCTGGCGCGAGCTGGGCAGAATCGCTGCGGCAGTTTGCGCTGGCTGCGCTGGCGGGTGGCGAGCAGCCCGGCGGTGGACGGAAGGCGGACCTGTCGGCACTGCAGGCGTGGCTGGCCGAATACAGCCTGCGCGAACGGCCGCTCGGTGCTCGCATGCCGCGCGATCCACGCGGCTGGCGGCAGCTCCGGGGCCGGGCGTTGGCCGAGTGGAGCGGACAGACGGCGCCCACGGTCACCCCGCAAGGCAGGCAAGCGCGCGAATGGCATGCGGCCCCGATGGAAACGAGCCGTATTCAGCGTGGGCTGCATGACTGTATCGGCGCAGACGCAACGGAGATCCGCGAAGAGCGCGATACCGCTGGAAAGCCATGGCAAGCGGTGGAACGTCCACGGCGATCCACTGATGTGCGCCAGGCGGTGCGCATGCCGCCGCTGTCATTGTCGGCGCACGAGGCGGCGAGTTCCGCTGCCGGCGTCCGCGTTGTCGTGCATGGTCCCGCGCTGCACGAGCGCTACCTGCGGGCCATGCAGGCGCTGGCAGCGCAAAGCCGCGCAGTGCCGCCATCGGCGCTGTTGGCACGCTGGCGCGCGCGCTTGCATCGCTTTGTCGAGGCGCAGCCGAATGGGCTCGGTGTCGAGCACTTCGCCGCCAGCCGTGATGCGTGGCGTGGCGAGCTGACGGGGGATGATGCACCCACGGCGGCATACATGGCGGGAGTGACAAACGCGTCCCCAGTCTCGCCGCCGCGCATCCTTGCGCGCTGGTTGGCCGGTGCCATCAGCCTTGGCTCCGCTGCGGCATGGGCCACCCTGTTGAGCATGCCGGACCGCCTGCGCGCCGAGCTAGTGCCACGCCTTCGCCGCCGCGCCTGGCGCGCGCACGTTGCCCGGCACTGGACTACGACGCGCAAGCTGGAGCTGCTCGTATTGATCGACGCGGCCTGGGGCCGCGAACGCCTGACGCACTGGCAACCGGCGCTGGAAAGCCGGCAGTGGCTGCTGCGAGCGATCGCAGCTTGCACGGCACGCCCGGCGCCGGCCGACGGTGTGACGATCGACCAGCGGCAGGCGTTGTGGCTGTGGGAGGTCGCATTGCAATGGGCTGTGGAGCCGGGTCCGCAAAGCGCTGGCACCGCTGACGCCACTGGTGAGGCGGATCTGTTCGCCCGTTGGTTACACCGGCTTGGGGTGCAGGCTGACATGGCCGGTGCAAGCGGTACGCCGATGTCATTGCCAGCGGCAACGGAGGCGGTTCGTCATGCGTTGCACGCACGGTCGATCGGTCCGGCTTCGCGGTTCGTGCTTGCCGCTCTCCCGCGAGCGAAAGACGTGGTCGCACGCGGCACAGGCGCGGTGCTCACGGAAACGATGCGGATGCCGCAGCCACAGCTGGATTCCCCCCTTGCTGTCGCTCATCGCTCACAAGCGGGCGAGGGGAGCGGGAGCGAGAACCTCCACGAACTGCGTGCCATTGCATCACCCCGGTGCACGCTCTCACCAACGGCAGTGGAGGGCAGAGCCGGCGCAGGCGATGGCACTTCGACAGCGGCGCCAATGCAACCGGCGACATCGGCACGATGGTTTGCCGATGCGCTGGCCGCCATGCTCCCAGACTTGCCCGCCACTGAACGCGCCATTCTGCACGAGCGCCTGTATACGCAGGCCGTTGTCGGCACGACACCCGCATGGTGCACACTGGCACGCCGATACGCGCAAGCCTTGCGCCAACGCCAGCCGATGCGCTTCACCAGCGCCAGCGCGGCAACACGAGCACTGGCCAACGCTTGGGGGCCGTCCGGCAAGATAGGGCGCATCACGTTGGACACCGGTATACACCGCGCCCGGCCATGGCTGCCGGCCACGCGGTCGGTACGCACACATCGCGCTGATTTGTCACGTGTGCCCGCTAGGCGTTTGCCGGGCGATGCGGCCCCGGCACAGCGGCAGGGCTGGAAGGCATTCGCCGAATTGGCTCCGCTGTTATCGCCGGCCACCAGGCTGGCCCGCATCCTGGCTTTGCCCGCGCAATCGTCAGCACCACCAGCGTGGACTGTCCGGCGCCAAGTGGCGGGCTGGCTTGCGGACGCTGCCCTCTGCGAAGAATGGCTCGCACAAACGCATCCCGCAGAACGCTGGCCGCTGCTCGCGATGCTGTTTCCCGCCGACATCGCCACGCTGCGCCGGAGCAGCCGCGTGCTGCGGGCGGCTCACGCGCGCTTGCTGCCGGATCTGTCCACAACCGCACGCGCCGAGAGCCATTGGGCGTTTCTTGCCAAGTATCTGCTGTTGTCTGGCCTGCCGGTGTCGGCGCCGCTGCTGGCGCGCCGCTACGCGATGCACCTGTACCGGGAAGACCGCGCTGCAAACGGCACAGAAGGCAGTACAGAAGGCGGCACCGCAGCGATGTCGTTCGAGCACTGGTTGGCACATCTTGCGCAGGTGCTTGATGCGAGCGAGCGTGCGGAGCCGGCTATCCCCGGAGTCGACGCAGCACAAGCCCCTGCCACATCGCGCCCGCGCCGCACGACGATGCGCCTCGATGTTCAGGCGTTGCGCCAGCCTCCCGATGCCGCAGAGCAATGGGAGGCGAGCCGGATACCGGAATTGGCCCGCGCCCGCGCTGTTGCGCAAGCTGTCGGGCACACGGCATCGCAAGCGCAGTCGCGACCAGCACACACACTGATCAACTCGGGCAAGCCATCCGGCGAAACGCGCGCGCGACAGACGGCGCTGCCCGAGCCGTCCAGCACGGGCAATGCACCCGACGAAGCCGCACAACGGATGGAACCGCCTGAGTTGGCTCGTGCGGATGCGCCATCCGGCAAGCCAGCCTTACGGCGCATGCCACCGCAAACATCGCCGCCCGCCGTTCCATTTGGCGCCCGCGCCACGCCTCCCGCGCCAGCCCCCCGGTCTGTGCCGCCGGACATTGCCAGCGCCGGCAGCCACTACATCGCCAACGCTGGCGTGGTGCTGCTGGCCAACTACACCCAGCGCCTGTTCGACATGCTGAACCTGCGCGACGGCCCGCAACTGCGCGATGCCGCTTCGCAATCTCGCGCTGTGCGCTGCCTGGCCTACCTAGTCGACGGCCACGAAGAGAGTTGCGAGCCCGAGTGGGTGCTGCCCAAACTGCTGTGCGGCATGCCGCTGGCGCAGCCGCTTACCGACGAGCCGGGGCTGGACGAGGACACGCGTGCGTTGCTCGACAGCCTGCTGCAGGCGGTGATCGCGCACTGGAAAGCGCTCGGCCGTACCTCGGTAGCGGGCCTACAGGAAATCTTCCTGCGCCGCGATGGACGCCTGCAGCGCGAGGCTGCGCAGGCCGGCGCGCACTGGCGGCTTGTGGTGCGGCCTGGCCCGTTCGACATGCTGCTCGACCGCCTGCCATGGTCCTACGCAACGATCAAGCTGCCCTGGATGAAGGAGGTGCTGTATGTCGACTGGCGCTAAGGCTTCCATTGCCGTGCATGCGCAGGCGCTGCAGCGTGAGCTGAACTGGCTGGAGGCCATGCTGGACCTGCGCTTCAAGCAGCATTTCGAAGGCAATGGCGCCGACGTTGCAATGCCGCCACCGCCTGCGCTGCCCGAGGCCAGCGCGCTGGCGGAGGTCATCGCGCAATACGCGCTCGGGCCGCGCGAGCGGCTGGTGCTCGCACTGGCATCCGCACCGCACCTGCGGCCGGCCTCGCTCGACCTGTTCTTCGTCAAGAACCGCGACTTCGACCGCGGTTTCAGCGAATTCGGCGGCGGCAAGGCGCTCCGCCACAGCGGCTTCCTCCCCACCGGAGAGACTGCGGCCTTCCTGCTGGCGGGCGACAACCTGGCAGCGCGCATCGCAACCCTGGAACTCTTCGACGCGCAGCACGCCTTTGCGCGCGGCGGCCTGGTGCAACTGGACGGCGACGTTGGCGGCGAGCCGCAACTCTCCGGAAACCTGCAGGTCAGCGCTGAAGCGCTGCAGCGGCTGCAGACCGGAGTCTGGCACAAGCCCGACTACAACGCGCAGTTTCCGGCCAAGCGCATCAGCTCAGCACTCGGGTGGAATGACCTGATCCTGGCCCCCGAGGTCATGGACGAGATTGCGATCGTGCAGTCGTGGTTGCGCGCAGGCCCTGAACTGATGGAGGACTGGGGGCTGGGCAAGGCGTTTCGGCCCGGCTACCGCTGCCTGTTCTATGGGCCACCTGGCACCGGCAAGACGCTGACGGCCACGCTGCTCGGCCAAGATGTCGATATGGACGTGTACCGCATCGACCTGTCGATGGTGGTTTCCAAGTACATCGGTGAAACGGAGAAGAATCTCGCGCGCGTATTCGACCAGGCGCAGAGCCGGCGCTGGATTTTGTTCTTCGACGAGGCCGACGCGCTGTTCGGCAAGCGCTCAGCCACCAACAACAGCAACGACCGGCACGCCAACCAGGAAGTGGCATACCTGCTGCAGCGCGTGGAGGATTTTCCCGGCATGGTGATCCTCGCCAGCAACCTGCGCGGCAATATCGACGACGCCTTCTCACGGCGCTTTCAATCCATGATCTATTTTCCGATGCCCGATGCGGCCCAGCGCCTGCGGTTGTGGCGCAGCCTGTTGATCCGGCCCGAGCGGCTGGCCGGCGATATCGACCTGCTGGCGCTGGCGGAGCAGCACGAGCTGTCAGGCGGCGCGATGGTGAACGTCGTGCGCTTTGCGGTGCTGCTGGCCGCGCACCACGGGCACGCGCAACTCACCGCCGAGCATCTGCGCCAGGGCTTGGCGCGCGAACTGCGCAAGGAAGGGAGGACGGCATGAGCCGCGCTTGGCATGCGCTGGCCCGCTGCTGGCTGGCCCTAGGCCTTTGCCTGGCCGTGTCCGCAACGCACTCCGCCACGGTGTCGGCCGCCGGTACGGCCTCCGGGGTTGCCCCAGCATCCGGTGTCCCGGTGGTTTCGGGCGTTTCCACTGCTTATGGCTCCGTGCTGAGCTCCGGTGCGTCCACGGCTTCCTCGACCTCTACGGCCCCCGGCGCCTCGCCAACGCATGGGGCTTCCGGCGCTTCCGCTCCCCCGGCTGCCTTCGCAGGCTCGGGCGCTTCGGCCACCGCTGCCGTCACCACAATCCCTGCAACCCCCGCAGCTGCCCCGGCCACCGCACTTTCCGCATCCGCCTCCGGCAAGGGTAAGCCGCTGCCGCTGGTGGCCGACTCGCAGGTCTGCCATCCCGTCGATGTAACGCACGCACGTACTGGAGCTTGCATGCCGGACATCGATCCGCTGACACTGCAGAAGACCACGGTGCCCACGCTGCCAAACGCAGTCGTCAACCAGCTCTACCTGTATCGCTTCCAGGCTAGCGGCGGCCAGCCTCCTTACACATTCGCGGAGATCGGCCACGACCTGCCCGACGGGGTCGTGCTGGAGCCAGATGGCAGCGTTGCCGGCACCGCTGGCAAGCGCGGTCGCAAGACGTTCACGCTGGAGCTGCGCGACCAGTCGGGCCAGGCGCTGCGCCAGCGTTTCGCGCTGAACGTGATCGAGCCGCGCGCAGCACAGAAGCCATCCGCCAGGCCGGCCTCGGCGCCCGCCGCGCTGTCGCCGATCGAAACACTGCCGGTTGCCGCCGCACAGACCCCGCTGGCCCAGCGGGGAATGATCACCACCTATGTGCTGACCGACGAGGTGGTGAAGCTGATCCACCCGGCCGCAATGGAAGCCGCACCAGCCACGGATGCCGCCTCGGGCACGCAGGCCGGTGCAGTCACCGTCGTCCCTGCCAACGCGACCGACGCCGATGCCGCGCCGAAGCCGGCAGCGGTGCCACAACCTCAGGCAGCCGTCGGTTCGGACGGCGACGGCCTCGACGAACTGGACGATGCCGGCGCCACCCAGTTGGCGACGTTGCTGGAGCCGCTTGTTGGCGTGGAGTACCCTACGCGCGCGCTGTTCGCAGCGGCGCTCGACGCGCGGGTTTGCGCCTATGCCGCCGCGCTGACCGACCGGGCGGCGGTGCGTGGCAAGCAGGCGTCACCCACGGCCGAGCAATGGCGCCAGCGTTGCGTCGCCGCCTGGCAGGGGCCGCCGCCGTCCAATCCTGTGACGCTGCCCACTACCGCGCAGGTCAAGTGGCAGGACTTGCCAGTCACGCTGCTGCCGGTGCGCGTGCGCACGTGGCTGATCGACCAGGCACGACAGGAGCGCGACGCGGAAGCTGGTAGCGCGCTCGGCTGGTCCGGCACCGGCTGCAATTGCCTGATGGGCCGGTCGAGCGGACAGGTCATCGGCGTGGTGCCGAACTGGAGCGACCCGAAGAAGGGTCCAAAAATCAATTTCAGCCTGTATGACCGGCTGCTCATGTTCGCGCTGCCGTTCGACGACGATGGCAACGTCACCCCGCTGCAGCCCCAAGAGAGCCAGATCGAGTTCTTCCGCGCCGCGCGCCGCTTCGGCAGCAAGATCGACCTGACGATCTACCGCAAGGACTGGCAATTCCTGCAGCGCTTGCCCGCAGATCATCAGCCCCGCATTGCCGCACAGATTGCGAAGCAGGCGGTGCAGATGATCGACACGCCGCTCGAATCGTTCGACCGACGTTGGCAGGACCGCGTGCCCGGCCTCACCGGCGACAAGCACCTGGGCTACGGCCTGACGCTGTATCTTGACAACCTGCCGGCCCCTGGCGATAGCGGCTACGCGGCATTCGACTCATTCCGGCGGCTGCTGATCTCCGCGCTGATTGCGGAGCTTCGGCGCGGCGGGCGGCAATACACGCTGAACCTGATGATCAACGGCGGCGACCTGATCCCGGCGCTGCGCGACGGCAACCCGGTCGAGCCGGGCAAGGACCGCAGTGCGGCAAAAAAAACGACAAGCGAGCCGGCAAGCAGGCCAACCAACTGGACGATCGAGCACCTGTTCGACCTGCTGGTGAAGGCAGAGGCTCCGCATTTTGAAGACGGGCGCATCACCGCTGGCGCGAGCGGATACCACAGCAATACCAACATCACGCTCAACTACGTAGTGCTGCTGCCCGAGCCCAGCAAGATCACCAAGAAGGTACTGCGCGAGGCCATCGAGAGCGTGAATACCACGCCGGAGCTGTTGGGCAGCAACCGCGCGATCTTCCTGCACCGCGTACTGCCCCTGGTCTCCATCGGCAGCACCACGTCAAAGCAGTTTGCCGACGACATGGCCTACTTCAACGATAACTTTGGCGGCGTAGTGTTGTGGCCGCAGCCCGATGCGGACGTTGAGTTGACCGACATGGTGGAAAAGGTCGTGCACAGCACGCTGCTGGTTGGCACGCCCACAGTGAGTACGCTGTGCAACCTGGTCTGCGATTGGCGCTGGCTGCTGCGCTTTCTGTTTGGGCTGTTGCTTGGCGTCGCGCTTCTGTCGCTGTTGCTCTACCTGACGTCGTGCCGCATCCGCGCGCTTGGGCGGCCGTACCAGTTTTACCTGCTGCTGGTCGGCATCGTGCCGCTTGTCATCGGCGGGCTGCTGCTGCGGTGCGATCCGGATATCGCCAATACGGGGCTCAGCCGGCAGCTGCTGGTTGGCGTGCTGGTGGCGGTGATTTTAAGTTTGCTGTTTCCGTTGTTGAAGCCGAAGGCGGAGAAACCATAAACCCTGGAGGGGGCTATGAAAGTGCCGAAGGAACGTCAGTCAGCAACTGTGCCGGCGACGTGTGACCCGTGCGAGCCGGCGGGCACCTTGCAACGCCGCGTGGACCAGGGCCCGCGACAGCAGGCGCAGCGCGATCGGCTGACGCAGTTGCAGGCAGACGGCAACCGCAATGGCTTGCCGCCATCGTTGAGGAGCGGCATCGAGTCGTTGTCTGGTCTGGACATGGGTGACGTGCGCGTGCATCGCAACTCGGCAAAGCCGGCGCAACTGCAGGCACATGCCTATGCGCAGGGCAGCGATATTTATCTTGCGCCGGGACAGGAGAAGCATTTGCCGCATGAGGCGTGGCACGTGGTCCAGCAGAAGCAGGGGCGTGTACAGCCGACCTGCCAAATGAAACAAGGCGCCGCAATCAACGATGACAACGGTCTCGAGCATGAAGCCGACGTGATGGGCGCCCGCGCCATGCAGCCTGCAAGCCTGGCGATCACCATGAAGAGAGGACAACCGCATGAACCGTGGATTGCGGTTCAGCAGGGGCAAGCGCCAGTGCAGCGGGTCGGTACCACCAGCTTGCTCAACTGGGGCGGCGCGGGCCTGGCTCTGGCGGGTCTTACTGGCATCGCCGGTGCGGTAGGGAGTGGCGTGCCGCTAGGGCTGGGGCTTTTGGGCGGTGGCGTCGCCATGCTATTGGGCGGACAGGTACTCGGTGGCGGACAAGAGTCGTCATCCGGCTATGGGACGCGTCCGCGCAGCAATATTCCGACCGACCCCGACTGGTACAGGCAGCGCGCCAAGACCGCGTACGGTTACACGACTGGATTGGGGTATCAGGGACCGCACACGGTGCCGCATATCGGTAAGCGGGTGGCCGCTGAAAACGCCATCGCGTTAAATCCGGACTTCGATCCGGTTGCGATCAGCCAGCGGACCGGAGTTATTCCGTCGGCGGGGCAGGCTAGGAGGCTTGTGCGCGAATTCGAGGAACAGACGGGGACGAAGATCAGCGACGTGCACAAGAAGAAGCTGGACGAAAAATACAAAGATGCGCTGGATCGTCGCGACACGGGGACTCACGAGGAGCGCGTGAGGGCGACCCGCGAAGCGATGGAGATGAACCCGCTTGCCACCTATTCGCTGCACCAGAAGGCGAGTCATAGCGAGATCAAGGGCAAGGGCGAGCGGCGGCACACGGTGAGGCCGGACCTCGAGAAGATGAGCAAGATGAAAAAGGGCGATCCGATGCCCTCGTTGGCGATGGTGGATCTACCAAGCACGCCGACGCACAGGACGGCGCACATGCTTAAGCTGTTGCGAGATACCGGCCAGATCTTTAAGGGAAATGACGACATTTCGGAATTCGAGCTGTCTTCGGATGATGAGTATTGAGCAGGTGCTGGGATTTTGACCAACAGGGAGTCTCAATTGACATGCTGGTGGTGATCCCGAGCCTGTTTTGTCCGTTTTTGAAGCTGAGAGTGGAGAAAACCCTGAATCCTGAACCCTGGGACAAGTGCTTATGCAAAGCATACAAATGAGACCAAGGGCCCTGGCGTAACGGGTGTTTGGGACACGGCCTCCGAGAGCACCGACTTACTCAATCGCCATTATCAGGCACTGCACCAGAAACGGATTCCCCCTGGACGCCATGCAACGGTCGACCTGCAACTCGATGTGGCCTGCGTCCTTGAAGATCACTACGCGCGAATTCAGTTGGAGCATCAAAAAAGGCGCCGGGATGAAGAGGCAGAACGACGTGAGCGCGACGGTAGCAAAAAAAGCAAGCGCGGAAAGGGGCTAGGTAGCAATAGACCGACGGGGGGTGAAGCACTGCCCTGGGGTGGCCCGGGGCCTGGCGCTCTTGATCCCTACGGATGGGGACATCCATCCATCATATCTGCGCAGTCACCGGGACGACGACGAGGGTGTGGCGTGAGGCATCGAGCGCGGAAAGGCACCGATCGCACGCATGCGTCCTCTGACGGGATTGGCTGCTCATATGGCGCGATCTGAGCGCCTTCGATGTGGACAATGAACTTGCCCCTACGAACTCAACCCCTCCCGAATCGCATACCGCGTCAACTCCGCAATACTATGAATCCCCAGCTTTCGGAACATATTCTCCCGATGGGTGGCGATGGTCTTGGCGGAGAGGAACAGCATGCCCGCAATGTCATTTGTCGTATACCCTTCGGCAAAGAGCTGCGCGATCTGCCGCTCGCGCGTCGTCAGTTGCGGCAGGCGGATGGTTTCAGCGGCAGCCGGGGCCGGCGCGCGGCTGGCGTGGATCACTGAGCCGATCAGTTCGCCGCTGAGGAAGATCTGGTTGGCCATGACGCGCCGGATGCCGCGCACCAGTTCTTCGTAGGGGTTTTCCTTGAGCACGTAGCCGGCCGCGCCAGCCTCCAGCGCGGCCATCACCTGCTGCAGACCGTCGTTGACCGACAGGCACAGCAGTTTGCAGGGCGTGGCCTCTCCGCTCAGGCGGCGGATTACCTCCAGGCCGTTCAGGATCGGCATCGCCATGTCGGCGATCACTACGTCCGGCTTGAGCGAGCGGGCAAGCTGAACCAGTTCCAGGCCGTTCCTGGCCTGCGCCAGCACCTCCATGTCCGACTCGCGTTGCAGCAGCGCGATCAAGCCTTCACGGACCATCGCATGGTTGTCGCCGAGCACGATGCGGATTCTCATGACAGCTCCGCCTTTCCGGAGCCGCAGACGGTGACTGGGTGCCACAGCGCTGCGTCGCGCGTGTCGGCGCTGGTGCCTTGCGCCGCGTCGAACTGGATCAGCGCGAACGCCAGGCGCTGTGCCGGGTCGCCAAGCAACGTCCTGACAAGCTCTGTGACACCAGAAGGCGCCACGGCCGCGGTGCGCGCCAACCGCCGGCATCCGACCATCGCCGGAACCCCACTTCCCGCCCCATCGGTAGACATGATGCATTGACCCCGATTACATCTGTACTTGTTTGTCTGTGTGTCACCGTCTTTCGTCGTCCCACGGTCCGAAGCAATGCCGGTCCGATGGCGCCGACGGGACGGCGTGTCTCGCTCGCCGGCCGGCTCGCGCAAGCCACCGGTCATAACCTGGGCTGGAATGCCGCCGTGAGTGCGGTGTGCCGGCCAGGGTAAGTTTTTCCCGCAGTCTGACGCAGACGGCCGACTCGTGCACTCAACAATATTGAATTGTATTTTTCGTAACTTTTTAGATGCAATGTTGGTGCGCGCGCCGGCGTCGCGATCGTCAAACGGCCCAGAGGATGTCCTCGACGCACGCGCCGCATGCGCTTGTACTGCTTGGCATGTGCATAGCGGCCAATCTGGCCCGCCAGCCGCGGCGCCTCGCGGTTGTAGTTCTGTCGCAGCTTCAGCCCGTGCCGGGCTGCCGCCTTCACCAGATGTTCGCGGCAGCGCTCCAGCAAGCGCGAATCGGTCGGATGCGCAATCGCCTTCTGCATCACCGTCGTGTCGACGATCACGCGTTTGATGCTGGAAGGCTTGATCACGTCTGCGCGCTTGGCTGCTTCGATCGTCTCGGCCAGCAGCTCCTCCACGCCTGCCTCTCCCAATCGCTTGCGCCAGCGCGTCAGGCTCGACGGGTCGATCGGCGGCTCAAGCTGCAGGTACGTCTGGCCCGTGAACACCTGCCAGTACGGGTTCTCGACCCAGTGCCAGACGACTTCTTCGTCGGACAGGTCAAAGGCGTGTTGCAAGTACAGCAAGCCGGCGATTAACCGCGGCGAGGTGGCCGGGCGACCACGCTTGGACACGAAGCTCTCGCTCAGCGCCGCACTCACTCGCTGCCAATCGATCAGGTCGGCCAAGCGCACCAACGGATGCTACGTGACGCTGTTGTTGACGGGGGCGGAGATTGGAGACGAGGATGCCGACTACGCAAAGCTTATTGCCCCTGCACGGGAGCGTCTCAAGCGACCTTGGGAAAGCGCCGGTCTCGAGAGCCTGTCCGCATTTTTGTGGGCGAGGCGGTTAAAAAGCCGTTACCCGCGCGCCGTCGTGAATCGGTCGCCGAACAGGATAGCAAACTTCAACAAGTTGCGGCGCAAGCGGCTAATCGAGTCGAAAGCCGCCTGCCCCTATCGCATCTCGCGCGCCGGTCAGTGCGTTCACAATTAGACAACAGGTGGAAAAGATCATGTTGATACGAGAAGAACTACCGCAAGAGCACGCCGCCATCGCTGATCTGACGGCTAAAGCCTTCGCCAATATGGAACATAGTGACCAAACTGAGTCCGCGATCATTGCACGGTTGCGGGAGGCCGGAGCGCTGTCACTATCTCTGGTCGGCATCGACAGAGGCGACATCGTCGGGCACGCCGCTTTCTCACCAGTTACTATCGACGAGGCAGACCAAGGATGGTTTGGGCTGGGTCCGGTGTCGGTCCGGCCTGATCGGCAAGGCCAAGGTATCGGCGGCTTGCTCATCCGGCAGGGACTGAGCGAATTGCGGGCGAGAAACGCGGGCGGGTGCGTCGTCCTGGGTGATTCGGCCTACTATCAACGGTTCGGCTTTGAGAACGACGAAGCTCTGTATTACGTTGATGCACCGTCGCAATTCTTCATGCGCTTGAGTTTCGTCGATAACGTGCCGGCAGGTAGGGTGCGATATCATCCTGCATTCGGGGGCGACAGTGGGCAGTGAGCAGCGCCCCCATTACGCACCTAGGTAGTCCGTTCGGTAATTTAATCCCATTTGCCCCTAGCGGGATCTCTTTCAGCACCCCCGAACGGCGGCGAGGAGGCGCCCACGCGCCGCAAAACCTGCTTATGAATAGCGGCCCTCGTTAGCGCGTGAACGCACTTTGTCGCAAGGCTTCGGTTGGTGCGGCCGGAAGCCTGGTTCATATTCAGCCCTGAGGCTGCGACACATGCAGCTCGGTCAGCAGGTATCGAGCACCACCGGTAGGTGGAGTTCACACCAAACATATTCGTGTGGTGTATGAGCAAGTTATATTATTGGAATTTAAATTCTCTAAGCTAATATTATATCTGATGGGCTTGGAGACCCATCATGCAAACCAATTCACACGTTTTCATCATCGCGGCCATCGTCTCGGGGGCTATTGTTCCGTTCCAGGCCGGCGCCAATGCGCTCTTGGGGCGGACCCTCGGCCATCCCCTCTGGGGTACGGCAGTATCCCTTTGTGTTAGCTCCGCCTGCATCCTGCCCATCATGGCGCTGGTGAGGGTGGCACCAACGCTTTCCCATCTCGCGCAGGCCCTCCGCTGGATATGGATCGGCGGTGCCGTCGTCTACATAACGGGAGCGCCTCGGAATTGCGGCATAAACTAGTCCAAGTTTTTAGCCGCAGCCCCCCCGGGTCAGGATTCAGTGCAAATCAACATGCGGATGTCAGTGCGCGCCCGTTGCCAGTCCAATGCCGGTGCCGGCGCAGGTGAAGATCAGCCCGGCGCCGGCCTGGGCGATGGAGTCACCGGCCGATGTGAGCTATCTGGAAAGGACGCTGTGAATCTTGTCGATCTCTTCGCCGGGGCAGAGCGAGACGCGGAGAAAATGAGGTATTTGCAGGGGAGGGAGCGTTGGAGGGGGCGGGTGTTTGTGTTCAGCCCTGAGACGCGCCCGAAAACCGGTTGGACGTGAATGTCTGCTTTCGGTCATGAAGACATCGAGAGGATGGGTCGCCGTTATCTAACCGGCTTAAAGGCGCCGCGCTTTGCTGCCGCCTCGGCGCGAATGATATAGCCGTCGGCGTGGTCATTAATGAGACCCATAGCCTGCATGAAAGCGAATATCGTCGTGGGTCCGACGAATTTCCAGCCTCGCCTTTTCAGTTCCCGGGACAGCGCGATTGAGGAGGGAGACGTCGACGCACTCTGCGGCGTCTCGATTTCACCGGGCTCCGGCTCATACCGCCAGAAGAAGCTGGCGAGAGAACCTGTCTCGGCCTGGAGCTCAACGGCCTTACCGGCATTGTTGATCACGGCCTCAATCTTGCCTCTGTGCCTGACAATACCCGGATTCCCCAGGAGTTGATCCACCTCGCTCTGACCACAGTTGGCGACGATGTGAAAGTCGAAGCCGGCAAAGGCCTCGCGGAAATTGTCCCGCTTGGCGAGGATCGTGCGCCAACTCAGTCCCGACTGGAATCCTTCAAGGCTGATCTTTTCGAACAGCCGGATGTCGTCGGTCACAGGGTAGCCCCACTCGTTGTCATGATAGTCAAGAAACTCAGGGGCGGAACCGGCCCAACCGCATCGCGGGTGCCCATCGGGTGCCATATAGAGATTCATGCGATTGCGCTCTTCGTTTCGTCAATTAGTCAGCAACGCCAACTCAGGGGAGACGATGTTGGGATCGATGTCGACGATCTCGGCCTTGACGATGTCATAGCGAACAAACGGATCCTCGTTGACGCGGGATTCAAGTGCTTCGAGCGACGAGTCGGTGGATAGAATGGCGCCACCTTGGCCGGAGCGAATGCTGCCGACAAGGAGAAAGACGCCTTCATCGACACCTTTCTTGATCCATTCGCGATGCGCTGCCATATGCTCGGGCGCGTTAGCTTTATTGGCAGAGAAGCGAAGTAGGATGACGTACACGCGGGTTCTCCTTGTGGCATGTTCGGAACCGGGTTGGGGTGAATGGGTGCATGCGCCGCTAGTT
>Ga0207690_10001021_pt1 | contig 17926 bp, 18 predicted proteins | sample KBSC23metaG_FD_184315 | JGI IMG/M metagenome (GOLD analysis project Ga0207690, IMG submission 184315) | Corn rhizosphere microbial communities from Kellogg Biological Station, Michigan, USA - KBS C2-3 metaG (SPAdes) (version 2) | ecosystem: Host-associated > Plants > Roots > Rhizosphere > Soil ...
CCGGACAAGCCTGCGAGCGATGGCTGCAATTGAGATGACATAAACGACTCGACCTTGCCCCTGTATGTGGTTGAATCTACCGCAGTCCGGCGCGCAGGTCACCCATTCCCTGCAGCTTGGAGGCAGCCGGGTGATGCGGTGCACAAACTGCGCTCATCTGCCGCTGGACCGATCCTCTCCTGCAGCGGTGTCGGTTGCTCTCCTTGCACTACCGCATGGTCGTCCTTTCTTTTCTTCTAGCTTGCAGGAGAGGTCGGGGAGGGGTAGCGCTCCCCTGAATCTTATGCCAAGAACATCTCATCCCAACTCTCCCGCACGCAGGGGAGGCGGAAAGTGTGGCGGAGAGCTCCAAAACCCTAACCCCGCCCTCAACCTCCATTCGGCCTTCACGTTATGATTCCCCTTCACACGGGGAGCCATCTGTTGAACCGCCTGAGCATCATCCTGCCCGCCAAGAACGAGGCGCCCGCGCTGGCCGCGCTGCTGCCGCGCTTGCGCAGCGCCCATCCCGAGGCCGAGATCGTCGTGGTCGACGACGGCTCCACCGACGACACCCGCAGCATCTGCAAGAGCAACGGCATCGAATGCCTGACCTCACCGTACTCGATGGGCAACGGTGCGGCGATCAAGCGCGGCGCCCGCGCCGCCACCGGCGACACTCTGGTGTTCATGGACGGCGACGGCCAGCACGATCCGGCCGACATCGCGCGGCTGCTGGCCGAATTGGAGCGTGGCTACGACATGGTGGTCGGCGCCCGCGACTGGGGCAGCCAGGCCGGCGTCGGCCGCGGCCTCGCCAACACCCTGTATAATTGGCTGGCCACCCGTATGACCGGCCACCTCGTCGCCGATCTCACCTCCGGTTTCCGCGTCACGCGTGCGAACAAGTTCCGCGAGTTCCTGCACTTGCTGCCGAACGGTTTCAGCTACCCCACCACCAGCACCATGGCGTTCTTCCGCAGCGCCTACCCGGTCGCCTACGTTCCGATCAAGGCAGCCCGGCGCGTGGGTCGCAGCCACATCAGGCCGTTGCGCGACGGGGTGCGCTTCTTGCTGATCATCTTCAAGATCGCCACGCTGTATTCGCCGTTGAAGCTGTTCGTGCCGGCGAGCGGCCTGTTCTTCCTGCTCGGCTGCGCCAACTACGCCTGGACCTTCATGCACGAAGGGCGCCTCACCAACGGCAGCACGCTAATGTGGAGCGCGGCGGTGATCGTGTTCCTGATCGGGCTGGTGTCGGAGCAGATCACGGCGTTGATGTACGTGAAGAATCGTGATGATTGACCGCGCGATCGGTGTGCGTGCTGCGACTCCTCGAGTTCAGGTATTCATTCCGACCTACAATCGTGTCGATCGCCTCAGGGCGGCGGTAGGCAGTGTGCTCGCTCAAACCTGGCCCAGTGTGGAAGTGGTGGTACTCGACAATCATTCCACCGACGGTACCAACGAGGTTATGCAGGGCATTGTGGCGAAAGATCCGCGCGTGCAGCATGTGCGTCGCCCATACAACATTGGCATGTTCGGTAATCTCAATGCCATTGCCGGTTTGGTGGATGGTGATTTTTTCGCCATGCTGACTGACGATGACACTTACGAGCCTGGGTTTGTCGAGATGGCCGTGCAGCTGTTCGATCAGTGGCCCGATATTGATCTCGTCGCGTGCGATGCACCTGCCCGTTATCACGGTGTGGTCAAGGGTAGCCAGATGGACTACTGGAAGGAGGGTTATTATCGCGCTGGATCGGGCGTGTTGAAGTGCCTGTTCAACCATTACCCACTTATCACCAATTGTATGTTTCGTGCGCGACTGCGTGGCGAGTTCCATTTTCACCCAGAGCTGGGCAACACTGGTGATGCCTATATCTTGACTTCGGTGTTTGCTGCACACGCGACCTATGTATCGCATTACCGATCCGGTTATTGGAACAACGATGGGGATAACGCTTCGTCGCGAGAGGGCTTCAACCCCGTCGTTATCGCCAACACCGCCATGGCCGAGTACGGTCTGTACCGTAAGAGGGCGCGGGACGGCCGTTTTGGTCGCCGCTGGCTGATAGTGGCTTGGTTGCGTTGCTGGATGACGGTGCTGATTGCTGCCGATCGTGCGGGTTTCACTGCGCTTCGCAGATCCACCATGCTGGATGCCTCGTTCGGGTCAGTGGCGCGTATTGTGCTCGCAGCTATTGCTCGGTCGCGCATCATTCGGATCGTTCCGGGCATACTAACGATCATCCGGCACTGGCAACGGGCTCGCACGAACAGGGGAGGGCGGTCGCGTGCACGCTGACTCCCGGCTTGCAGAACTTAGAGCTTGGAGCCTCGAATGAAAGCAGTGATTCTCGCCGGCGGCCTAGGGACCCGCATATCGGAGGAAACCCACCTTCGCCCCAAGCCGATGATCGATATCGGCGGGAAGCCGATTCTCTGGCACATCATGAAGATGTATTCGGCGCACGGGGTCAACGACTTCGTGATCTGCTGCGGATACAAGGGGTACATGATTAAGGAATACTTTGCCAATTACTTCCTGCACACGTCTGACGTCACATTCGACTTGGCCTGCAATCGCATGGAGGTGCATGAGCAGCACGCCGAACCTTGGCGGGTCACGCTGGTGGATACGGGTGAGGCAACTATGACCGGTGGTCGCTTGAAGCGCGTTGCTGCCTACCTCAAGGGGGAGGAATCCTTCTGCTTCACTTATGGCGATGGAGTAGCCGATCTGGACATTGGCACCACTATCGCGTTCCACAAGCGTCACGGCAAGCAAGCCACGGTGACTGCCGTCAGGCCACCAGGTCGCTATGGTGCGTTGAAGCGCAAGGGTACCAGCGTCGTTGGCTTCGCCGAGAAGCCGGTGGGAGATGGCGGCTGGATCAACGGCGGCTTCTTCGTGCTATCGCCGACCTGTCTCGATCTGATTGAAGGCGACGCCACCAGTTGGGAAGTGGAGCCGCTTGAGGCGCTGGCTGCCCAAGGGGAATTGCAGGCATTCGAGCATGCCGGTTTCTGGCAGCCGATGGATACCCTGCGCGAACGCACGTATCTAGAGCAGCTTTGGGTGTCTGGCGAGGCTCCGTGGAAAACTTGGTGAACATCAATGCCACCAATTGGCGTGGTCGTGATGTCTTCGTCACCGGGCACACCGGCTTCAAGGGCGGTTGGCTGTCGCTAATGCTGCATCTTCTGGGTGCCCGCGTGCACGGCTATGCACTGAATCCCGGCCCCGTGCCATCCATGTTTGATGTGGCGGGTGTCGCGCGCGCGTTGGCCAGTGATGTGCGTGCCGATATCGCCGACTTTACGCGGCTACGCGAATCCATGCGCGCCGCAACCCCCGAAGTGCTGATCCACCTCGCGGCACAGCCGCTGGTGCGGCAAAGTTACGACGAGCCTGTCGGTACGTTCGCCACCAATGTCATGGGCACCGTAAATGTGTTGGAGGCGGCTCGCGGCTTGTCCAGTCTGCGCGCCATTGTCATCGTCACTACGGACAAGGTCTACGCGAATCACAATACAGGCGAGCGTTTCGTCGAGGACGCCCCGTTGGGCGGTGATGATCCATACAGCGCCAGCAAGGCCGCGGCCGAACTGGTTGCTGCTAGCTACCGTCACAGTTTTTTCCATGGCGCAGGTTGCGCGCGCGTGGCCTCGGCTAGAGCGGGCAACGTGATTGGTGGCGGCGATTGGGCAGAGGACCGGCTGGTACCGGACTGCCTGCGCGCGTTTGCTGCACTTCAGCCTGTGTGTCTTCGTTATCCAACCGCAAGCCGCCCTTGGCAACACGTGTTGGAGCCATTGGCAGGTTACCTGACGCTGGCCGCGCACCTTCTGTTGCCGGATGGCGGCCGGCTCGCGCGCAGTTGGAATTTTGGGCCGCGGCTTGACGACCAGGCCACAGTGGGTGACGTGGCGCAGCGTATTGCGCGTTTGTGGGGCGACAGTGCACGGGTGCTGCTCGATGATGCCACGCATCCGCACGAGGCGGGCCTGCTGGCGCTCGACAGTAGTATGGCCACGAATCTCCTTGGCTGGTGGCCGCGTTGGTCGCTGGACGAGGCGCTGGTGGCGACGGTGGCCTGGCAACGTGCCTACGAAGGCGGACAGGACATGGCGGCATTCACCTTGCGCCAAATCGAAGCCTACCTCGCCGGGGGCGTTGCGTGAGCAGGCGCCTTGTGCAGGTAGCTGAACCCATTCCCTCGTTGCGCGTGTTCGAGCGTACGCAGCTTGGCGATGCTCGCGGTTTTCTGGAGCGGATCTACGAGGCGGGCGATGCCGCGACCTCTCTCGGTTTCGGTCATGTGGCTCAGGTCAATCGCACCGTGACCATGCGAAAGGGTGTTGTGCGCGGCATGCACTTCCAGCGTCCGCCATATTCCGAGTCAAAGTTAGTGCACTGTGTACGCGGCGCGGTGTTCGATGTCGCTGTGGATCTGCGTGTTGGCTCGTCCACGTTCCTGCGTTGGCACGGCGAGATTCTCAGCGCTGCCAATCGGCGCTGCTTGTGGATCCCGGAGGGGTTCGCTCACGGATTCCAGACGATCGAAGACGAATGCGAAATGCTCTACGTCCATAGTCAGGCCTACCAGCCCGATCACGAAGATGGCATTCATCCCTGTGATCCAAGTATCGGTATTACTTGGCCATTGAACATCATCCAGATGTCGGATCGCGATCAAAGGCGATCCATGATTGACGAGCACTTTGAAGGAGTGAGGACGTGAAGTGTCGGCACTGTGGCGAACCGTTGACCGAAACGTTGGTCGATCTGGGCAGTGCCCCGCCGTCCAATGCTTACCTCACTGCGCAGAAACTAAAGCAGCCTGAGAAATGGGTCCCGCTGCGTGTACTGGTATGCGGTCATTGCCGCCTGGTGCAGACGGAGGACTTTGCCGATGCCGGGGAACTGTTCGATGCGGAATATGCCTATTTCAGCGGCTTTTCCACTAGTTGGCTGGCGCACTGCGAGCGTTACGCGGATGCGATGCAGGCACGCTTCGGCTTGAGGGAGGGCTCATGTATTGTCGAGGTGGCGACCAATGACGGCTCGTTGCTGAGCTTCTTCCGTGATCGTCACATCCGCAGCCTGGGTATCGAACCCACGGCCAGCACGGCCGCCGTCGCGCGCTCGCGCGGGCTGGACATCGTGGAGGCTTTCTTCGGTGCTACTTTGGCCGCCTCGTTGGTAGGGCGCGGTGTTCGCGCCAATCTGATGGTTGCAAACAACGTATTGGCGCACGTGCCTGACATCAACGATTTCGTTGCTGGCTTCACCACGCTATTGGCCGATCAGGGCGTGGCAACTTTCGAGTTTCCGCATCTGTTGAACCTGGTGCGCAAGCACCAATTTGACACGATTTACCATGAACACTACTCGTACCTTTCTTTGCTGGCCGTGGAACGGATCTTCTCTGCCAATGGCCTCGTGGTGTTCGATGTGGAAGAACTCCCCACTCATGGCGGGAGCCTGCGAGTGTTTGCGCAGCGGGCCGCCTCGGGCAGGCATGCGGTTACCGCTGCAGTAGAGCGCCTGCGCGCCGTGGAGGCTGATGCCGGCATGGACACTCCCGCGTTCTATCGCGATTTCCAGGCCGCGGCTGAATCGGTGAAGGACGATTTTTTGCGCTTCTTACTGCAGGCCCGCCAGGACAGGAAGACCGTAGCTGCGTACGGTGCCGCAGCTAAGGGCAACACCCTAATCAATTTTGCTGGTATACGGCAGGACCTCATCGCCTTTGTGGCGGACCGCAACCCGTACAAGCAGGGGCGTTTCCTGCCAGGGAGTCGTATTCCCATCGTGTCGGAGGAAAGACTGCGCGAGGTGCGCCCCGACTATGTAGTGCTGCTGCCTTGGAACCTTCGCGACGAACTGGTTGGTCAATTAGCGTACGTCGCTGACTGGGGTGGGTGCTTCGTGACTGCCGTGCCGTCGTTGCAAGTGCATAATTCATGATCGTCGTCGATCCCTTGGCCCGCGTTTCCCCACTAGCGGATATCGAAGATTCGCTGCGTGGCACGCGTATCGAGATCGGGCCACGCGTCACGATCGACGCTTTCGTGAAAATCAAGCCGGCGGGCGGCAGCGGTGACGTCATTATCGGTGCCGGTTCCACGATCAACTCCGGTTGCGTGCTTTACACAGGCAACGGTATAACCATTGGTCGAGATGTGGCCATCGCGGCGAATTGCACCTTCGCGCCAGTGAACCACGCATTCTGGGACAAGTGTGTGCCAATCGTGCAACAGGGCTTCAGCCCTTCCAAAGGGGGTATCCGTGTCGGCGACGATGTCTGGATTGGCGCCAATTGCGTGTTGCTGGACGGAGCGGTGGTCGGACAGGGCTGCGTGGTTGCGGCGGGTAGCATCGTGCGCGGAACGCTTGAGCCATATGGCGTCTACGGCGGTCAGCCGCTGCGGCGTTTGAGCGAGCGGACATAATGTTCACCGTGTTCGGGGGGCATGGCTTCATCGGCGGTGCCACCGTGGCGGCGTTGCGTGCGACGGGTGCCGAGGTATGTGTGCCCGGGCGGGAGGAATCGTTGCCGCGTGGTCACCTCGGGCATGTCATCTATGCCATCGGAGTGACCGCAGATTTTCGGCAACGTCCCTTCGAGACGATGGACGCCCACGTTGGCGTGGCGGCTCGCATACTGCACGATGCAGACTTCGATTCGTTCCTGTATTTGTCGTCCGCGCGTCTGTATCGGCACGCGGAAAGCACTGTGGAGCGTGAGCGCATCTGCGTGGATCCGGAAGACCCGGAAGACTTCTACGATCTGACCAAGTTGGCGGGCGAGGCGTTGTGTCATCGGGCGGGGCGTCGCAACGTGCGCATCGCACGATTGTCGAATGTGATCGGTCATGATTTCCGATCGCGCAATTTTGTTTTCGACCTGATGCGGGCCGCGTGGACGGAACGACTCATTACCTTGCGCTCGGCTGTCGACTCCAGCAAGGACTACATCATGGTGGAAGACGTGGTGCACATGCTGCCGCTGATCGCCACCCGTGGAAGGCACCATTGCTACAACCTCGCCAGCGGCGTCAATCTGCGGCATGCCGATATCCTGGCGCCGATCGTTCAAGTAACTGGAGCCTCCGTCACCATTGCCGAAGAGGCACGCACGGAGACATTCCCGCTGATGGATACCGACCGATTGCGCTCGGAATTCGATTTTGTGCCGACTTCCGTATTGCCGCGACTGGCGCCCTTAACCCGTGAGTTCGGAAAATCTCTCAATGCTTAAGATCGATATGAAGCGTGGTCTCGTGCAGCTCGATGGGCCTGGCGGCGAGGTGGAACTGCCGATCGGATCGCCCGAAGCGTTCCGCGCCATTTCGAGTGCGTGGCTGCGCAGTGGGTGGGATGCCAAGTATGTCTACGGCTTCAGTTGGATGGGACGCCCCATCATCCAGTTGCCCGAGGACATGGTGCGCATTCAGGAACTGATCTATGCCCTGCGCCCCGACGTAGTCGTGGAGACGGGTATTGCGCATGGCGGAAGTCTCATTTTCTACGCCAGCCTCATGACTGCGATGGGCCACGGCCGCGTCATCGGAGTGGACATTGAAATCCGCCCGCATAATCGCGCTGCGATCGAGGCTCATGAAATGATCGGTCGTATCGAGATGGTAGAGGGTTCCTCGATCGCGCCTGACGTGGTGGCTGAAGTGCGCTCGCGCCTACGCCCGGAAGAGAGTGTGCTGGTGCTGCTCGATTCCAATCACAGCCGTCAGCATGTGCTAGAGGAGCTGCGTGCGTACGGAAACTTGGTAAGCGAGGGTTCCTACATCGTGGCCTGCGACGGCATCATGCAGGAAGTGGTTGGCGGGGAACGCACTGCACCCGACTGGGCCACGAACAACCCCCAGTATGCCGTCAGGGACTTCCTCGCGGAGTGCGATGAATTCATACTTGAGGAACCCGCGTTTCCTTTCAACGAAGGCAGGGTCACCGAGCGCGTAACATACTGGCCGAACGCTTACCTGCGACGCATCCGCAAGGGCTGAACACCCCCGCCGGCGACGGTCACGATCAGGGCGCAACGCTTGGCATTGAAACGGAACATCATTGCGAACTACCTGGGGGCGGTTTGGAGCGCACTGATGAATGTTGCGTTCGTCTCCTCCTACATCCGCTATCTGGGCGCGTCAGGCTACGGTCTGATCGGCGTGTTCATGCTTCTTGTCGCCCTGATGACGCTATTAGACCTCGGCATGGCCCCGACGATCAGTCGCGAGATGGCGCGGCTGCAGGTGATCCCTGGGGGTGGTCCGTCCGCGCGCTGGCTGTTGCGCGGTGCGGAAGTCGTGGTTGCTTGTCTGGCGCTGACCGTGGCCCTGCTGCTGTTCGTGGCAAGCGGATGGCTAGCCGATCACTGGCTGGACGCGCGCGGTCTGCCACACGAACAGGTCGTCTTTGCGTTGCGGGTCATGGGTCTGCTGGTTGCGCTGCGGTTGGGTGAGAATATCTATCGCAGTGCGCTCATCGGCTTGCAGCGCCAAGTGTTTCTCAATGCTGTGTTGGCGCTGACAGCTACCTTGCGCAATGGGGGCGCGTACCTTGTGTTGGCATGGTACGAGCCCACCGTGCAGGCATTCTTCGAATGGCAGCTCCTGGCAGGGATGGTGACTGTGGCTGCATTTGCCGCCGCTGCCTATACCTGCGTGCCTTCGGCAGGTCGCGAGCCGTTCACCTTTGCTCCCTTGCGTGCCGCATGGCGTTTCGCAGCCGGCACCATGGCGGTGGCTAGTCTGGCGGTGTTGCTGGGCAATCTCGACAAAGTGCTGCTCACGCGGTTGCTGCCGCTGGATATCTTCGGCTATTACGCGCTCGCTTTCGTGGTGGCGCAGGTACCGTTGGGTTTCGTCATGCCCATCGCGCAGGCGTTCTATCCGAAATTCACGCAGCTCTGGGCCTCGAGAGATGCCTCGTTGGCTGCCGACTATCATCTTGGCAGCCAGCTGGTTGCGGTGCTGCTGTGCAGTGCTACGGCCTTCCTTGTGATCCTGGGGCGGCCGGTGCTGGTGCTCTGGTTGCACGATGCTCATACGGTGGACCGGGTGGGGGCGCTGATTGCCATCCTTTCTGCAGGTAGCATGCTCAATGGTTTGATGACTCTTCCATATTTTCTGCAGTTAGCTGCTGGCTGGACGCGCCTTACCATCGCCATGAATGCGTTCGCCTTGTGCATTATTGCTCCCGCATTGTGGCTGCTAGTGCCGCGCTTCGGTCCGCTGGCTGCCGCGTGGTGCTGGCTGGGGTTGAACGCGGGCTATCTCATGGTGACCGTACCGCTGATGCACCGCCGGTTGCTTCAAGGGCAAATGGCTTGCTGGTATCTGCAGGATATTTTGCCGCCAGCAGCCTCGGCCTGTGCGGTGGCCTTGGCGTGGCGTATGTTGTTGCCAACGCCGACCGGCTTGGGCGGATGGTTTTGGCTTGCAGGAGCTGGCGCTACGGTGCTGGCCGCGGCTGTTGTCGCCTCGGCCCGGTTGCGTGTCCTGATACGTCAGCGTCTGTCGTTCTGATTAGCGGCGGATGCGGGGCCAGCCGTACCTGATCAACAAGTCCAGTTTGCGCGGCAGCCACGTGAACGCGCGAAAATATTCACCTGAAGAGATGCGTCGTGCAGCCACGTTGTTGCGGCGAACGCGGCATAACATATTGCGCTGCGCGGTAAGCGCACGAGGCACCGCAAGATAGATGTCGCGGAACAGGCGTGCATCATGTCGTAACACTGACAGCAACAACCCCTCGACCATCAGCAACATTAGATGGGCCAACAGCAGGGGAACTACGACCATGCCGGGAGTGCAGGTGACCATGGCGAATGTCTTATTGCGCTCGCTCAGCCGGCGACGGAGCAATGTCGAGGAGAGACCGCCCTTACCGGCGCGGTTGCCGCCGAAAGTCTTGCCCTGCCAGTGCCGGTAGCTGCTGCCCGAGGCGATCCGCACGCGGCTGCCCCGCAGGCGTGCCGCGCAACACAGGTAAAGGTCCTCGCCGATTGATTCCATCCAGTCGGGGAAGCCGCCAAGCGTATGCCACACATCACGCCGAACCCACAGACAGGCACCGATCGTCATCGCCAACTCGCGGCCCGATCCTTCGCTTTGAGGCACGGGGTTGTAGAACGGATCCAGCCGACACCCGCGATCCACGAGCTTGCCTGTTTGCCAGTCGTACTGCGCCAGTGTCAGGATGTCCTCGGCGCCTGTGCGTGCGGCCTCGAGCAGCGCGACGATGGCGCCAGGCATCAACATGGCATCGTTGTTCAGTAGCAGGACGAATTCGCCCTTGGCATGGGCGACCATGCGATTGTTACTGACGCAGAAGCCTACGTTTTCTTGGCTGGCCAGCAATTCGACTTGTGGGTAACGCTCGCGCAACAGGGATATGGAATCGTCGGTCGAGGCATCATCATGCACGATGATCTCGATATCGCCGGCGACCTTCTGGGAGAGGACGGATTCCAGGCAATCGGCCAGCAACGCCACGCCGTTGTAGTTGGCGATGCACACTGAGCAGATCGGTGTCGACGGGCGGCTCATTGCCGGATAGTTTTGAACCAGTCCCATGTCTTTCTCAGTCCTTCCTCAAGTGAGGTCATAGGCATCCAGCCGTAGTGGCGCCGCGCCGCTTCAGGGGCCATCACGATATGCCTTGCGTCCACGGCACGATGCAGTTCGTAGCTTCGGGACAGCGGCTTGCCCGCCACCGACTCGACGAGTCGGAACAGCTCGTTCAGGCTGACGCCGATGCCGCTGGAGGCATTGAATGTACGCGCCCCCATTGGCATCGGGGCTGCGAGTACCGTCATGCACAAGCTGACGAAATCGTCGATGTACAAGTAGTCGCGCACGGTCGAGCCGTCGCCCCAGACCGGAAGGGCTTCGCCGCGTGCGATCCTGCCGAAGCAGGCCGGCACGATGCCGAAGCCCGGGCGTTCGATCTGGCCCGGACCGTAGATGTTGGAAGGGCGCAGTAGAGTGGCTCGACCGGCGTACTGCTGGCACCATGCATGAATGAAGTATTCGGCAGCGACCTTGGCGGCGCCGTGATAGGAGCGCGGTTGGATCTGCGCCGCTTCCGTTGCCGGTTCGTTAGACGTCGATTCGTACAGGCTGCCGCCCGAAGACAGATAAAGCAACCTGACTTGAGGTTTGGACTGCATTGCCTGGAGCAATGTGGCCAGTGGCAGCAGATTCCCTTGCACCTCGTCGACGGGTCGCCCGGCCGAGCTGCCGGGGGTGGAGCGGGAGGCGAGGTAGGCGACGGCGTGGCACCGGCCCAGCAGCCTGGCGTACTGTTCCGGCTCGACCAGCTCGGCGTTGACGCCTTCCACACCCTCCATGTCATGGTCTGCCGGGCGGCGATTGATCGCTATGACCTTCTCGCCGTGGGACGACAGCGTTCGAACCAAGTGCCGTCCCACGAACCCGCCGGCACCCACGACCAAGATGTGGTCACTCATCGGCCGTTTCCCCGAGCAGCCTGCGGTAGATCCTGACATAGCGCTGGGCGCAGTCGCCCCATGTTCCGAACCTGTTTGTTGCAAGCTGGCGGGCAGCTTCGCCGAGGCGCAGGTTGGTCGTATCGTCTTCCAGATGCTCCAGCGCCTGGCGATATGTCTCGGCCGAGTCGCATAGCATGCCGGTTACCTCCGGCTCGACAAGGGTGACATGTGCAGGCATGGCCGACGCAATGATCGGCATGCCGCTGGCCATCGCCTCGAGCATGACCTGGGGTCGGCCTTCCGCATGGCGACTGAGCGTGACAAGGCCATATGCGTTCGGGAACCACTGGGACGCCAGTTGATCAGGTGATGCCGCACCGTGGTAATGCACCCAGTCGGGAACGTCGATGTCTTCCTGCATGGGGCCGAACAGATGAAGCTCGCGGGTGCCGCTGGCAAAGATGTCCTTCGACCACTCGAACAGCGGGCCGAGCTTGTCGGCTGTAAGACGCGTGACGGCCAGCCAGCGCTTCGGTTGCGATGCTGGCAACTGCCGCTCGATGGCATACCAGCGCTCCTCGATGCCGAACGACACGGGAATCACGTGGGCGATGTCACCGAAGGCTGCTTGCAGAGGAGCCTGCATCCATTCTGCATTCGGGCAAATGGCGACCCGGCGTCGGTGCATCGTGCGACGCAGCAACTGGCGCATGAAGGGCAACCGGAGCAGTTTGAGGTCATTGCCCAGCACCGTGAGGAGCATGGGCTTGTCGTTGTCCGGAAGTGGCAGGGCGCACTGCAGCCAGTTCACGTGGTAAACGTCGACATCGGCTTGCCGCCGGTAAATCGAGGCGAGCAGGCGCAGAAGCCTGAATGGGGCAAGCAACGCTTGGGGTCCGCCTCGACGAACCAGATGGGAAATGCCCCCGGCGGACATGAGCCTTGCCAACCACGCACTTTCGGCCGGCGTCGTCGCATCAGCTACTGACGCGGGCAGCTCGCCGGGTGGCGCCCACACACTCAATTGCAGGTCGCCCGATTGCGCCAGGGCCTCGACCATTCGGCGGATGAATGCGCCACGCCAGTCCGCGGCATCATGCGGATAAGAGGTACTGAGCAGGAGGACACGCATGGTGGTCACGGTTGGCTGACAGGCATGCTTGCCGTTCGCTGCAGCCCGGGCAGAGCGCGGAGCTGCGCGAGGGTGGTATTGAGCCGCCCTCCGTAATTCAGCAACTCCAATTGCTTCAGCTCGGCAAGTGCGGCGCCGCTGTTGCCGACCGCCAGCAGCATGCGTACCAGGGTGATGCGATAGGCCGGCTCTTCCGGGGAAGCCTTGACGGCCTCGCTGGCCATGTTGAGACCCAAAACATGATCGTCGAGGACGTTCCAAGCGTAGTCGCTGTAGGCGGCCAGCAGGCGGGCGCTCGGGTTGGGATGGGAGAGTGCGGCCATGAAAGCTTCCATCATGCGCTCTCGCGGCAGATCGCACTGATGATTGCGCGTGCACTGGACCAGGGCGCCCAGCGAACTTTCGTCCTGGACCCCCGGCTTGTGCGCCTTCAGCTTGGCGGTGAGGCTATCCCACCATGCATCTTTGGCGGGTAGATGCATGCGCGCATTCATGAAGATCAGCGCCTGCTCCGGAAGGATGGAGGAGTTCGGGAGGGCGGCTGCCTTCTGCAGCGGGGGGTAGGCCAGCCGCGTAAATGGAGAGGCCGGGTCGTAATGCGAGTAGATGATGTAGGTGCGACCCAATTCGTACTGGGCGCGCGGAGACGTCGCGGCACGTGCGGCGAGATCTTCGGCCAGTCGCAAAGGGTTGCCCCAGGCGTAGGCGGTGAGTACCGTCAGGATGCCCCAGCAAAGCGCCAGCCCACCCAGCAATGCATATCGCGGCAGCGGTAGCGGGAAGGTTCGTGGCGCAGCAAGCAGCGGGACGGTTGCCAGCAACAGGCCGAAGCTGGCGAAATAGTTGCGGTGTTCGTAGATCAGCTCCAGCGGCAAAATGGTGCCGGTGAGCAACTGGCAACCCAGGAACAGGCCGATGCCGAGCGCCGCCAGCGGCGCACGCCGACGCAGCCATAGCATCAGTGCGACCAGGGCGGCGAGAAAGACGATGCAGGCCAGCGTGCTCCAGGGGGCCAGCAACCCGGTCGAGATGCGGAAGTCGTCGTGGTAGAACGACAGTGCGCTCGGCGTGGGCAGCAGGGTCCACGCGATGTAGTCGACGGTGATGCGTGCTTCGCTGAGCAGACGAGTGCTCATGGTGAAGTCGCGGGCAGCCCAAGTTTCCGTCTTCAGCAAACCCGGCAGCAGCCAGGCCAGCCCCGCAATCATCGGCAGGACGAGTACGAGCAAGAACAGGCCGACAACGCGCGGGTCGAGGCTAGGCGAGTGCCCTGGCTTGGATCCTGTCGCAGAAGCCGATGTTTCCGGCGGCTTGCCGAAGTGGAACAGCATCCATTCGATCAGCGAGGCATACAGGGGGAGCATCACCGCCGTTTCCTTGGCCAGAAGACCAAGGGCGGTCGGGATAGTGATGCTGCCTGTGCAAAGGGCGAATCCGCCCCAGTTGGTTCCCGCCCCGCCAGTCGAGGCAAGCATGCGGCGGCGACCGGCCACATAGCCGAGCAACCCTAGCAGCACGAACAGGTTGGCCATGCTTTCCATGCGTTGCACCACGTACAGCACGGCGGTGAGATTGATCGGCAGCAGCATCCAGCATGCGGCGATCAGCACGGCGACAAGGAAGGCGTGGGGGTGCCGGCGCGAGGGATCGGATCGCAGCAGTGCCAGCGAGAGTAGATATACCAGCCAGCCGTTCAGCAGATGAAGCAGCACGTTGGTCAGCTTCATCCAGTACGGATCAAGCCCGGTCGCAAGATAGTTGGCGGCGAAACTCAACGACGCCAGTGGGCGCTTGAACTCGCTCGACGGCGAAGACAGCGCCGCATCCATCAGCGAAGGCAGGCCGGCATCGAGCGGCTGAACCCCCTTGTTGTCGACGATGTTGGGGTAGTCGTCGAACAGGAAGCCGCCGGAGAGCCCCGGCCAGTAGATAGCCAGGGTGACGGCGAAGGCGGCCATCAGTGCCAGAGCGCGCCACCGTGGGCGATGTGAGAAAACCATCAGTCTGGTATGCCCGGTTGAGAGGGATGTTCCGGAGTATTCACGGAGCCAGCCTTCGCGTCGAGGGTGAGCTGGTGGCGCAAGTGATCCAGTTCATGCTGCCAATAGTGCTGCCGATCTAGCACCCAGGCGTGCAGCCGCGACATGCCAAAGCCGGGTTTCGCGGCATTTCCGCCTGCGGCTTCGTAGTGGTCGAGTAGGAGCAAGCCGTGCGACGGGTAACCGGCAGCACCCAGGGTCGCGGCGGCTTGCAGGGCCATCTCGGGTCGAACCTGCAAATCGAGTGCTTGAGTAAAATCGGTCAACGCGGCATCTGGCTGATGCTGCGCCAGTGCGATGCGGCCGCGCAGGTAGGTGAAATCCTGCCGTGGTCCCGCTTCGCTCAGTTTGGGATTTTGTAGTCCCGCGTTGATCAGGTCGAGCAGCTCCGTGGGTCCGAAGCCAGGGCAGCTTCCCGACATGGCGACGGGCAGGATACGGTCAAACCAATGCGCGAAGAGTGCGCCGATACTCGGAGTGCTCCGCATCGCCGCGCGTGCCGCGTCGATGCTGCCGGAAACGACCCCGCCGGTCAGGCAGCGCGCGCCTATCAAGTTGAATGCGAGTTGCACCTGATCGGGCTGGGTCGCGAGTAAGGTCTCCAGTCGAGACACTGCAGCTTGCGGGTGCCCTGTCTGCATTTCTATCTGCGCGGCATTGGCCTGGGCTCGTGCCGAGTCGGGATTGATCCGCGCCCAGACCAGCGCCTGCGTGCGCACGTCTCCCCACACTTCCGCACGTGCATGGGTCATCAGCGCCATGCCGAGCGGCAGGGCGATCATCAGTCCCCGTTTGAGCACTGGCAGTACGCGAGTGTCCGCCAGCCACAGTCCCAGCGGCCAGAACATCAGCAGCGACGGCACATAATTGCGATGCTCGTAATACAGTTCCAGCGGTATGGAGGTGGACTCGATCAGCTGCCCCGTGAAATAGAAAAGTACGGCCAGGGACAGCGCGGGACGAGATCGCCGCAGTCGCCAGGCAAGGCCGATCAACGCGAACACAGCAAGAATGGCTGGCAGGGTGGTGAAGGGATGCAACAGCGATGTCGATGCGACGTACTGATCGTTGAACAGCCCGCTCGAAAACGGACGCGGGATCCACAGGAGTGAGAGGTAGTCGATCAGTACACGCGGTTCGGTCAACAGCCGTTGCCCGAGAGTCCACGGACGGAATGCAGGGCCTCCAGTGATGAGGCCATGCGCGCCGACCCAGATCAGGTAACCGCAGATGGCAACCGCCGGTATGACCGCAAAGAGGAGCAGGAATGCGCGATAAGCGCGTGGTTCTTGCGTGGTTACCGACGGTTGTCGATGGCGCAGTAGAACGATCTCGATTAGCAATGCGTAGAGCGGCAGCAGCGCGCCATTGGCTTTTGCAAGCACGGCCAGCAGGGTGAATCCACCCAGGCCGAGCACGCTCCAACCCAGTCCGGCGGCGACATTGCCGGCCAACAGCCGCTCACGTCCGTGCAGCCAGAGCAGCAGTCCGACCAGTGTGCAGGTGGCCGGCAGCATGGCTTCGCGCTGCACGATGTACAGCGTGGTGGAGACCAGCAACGGATGCAGCAGCCAGAAGGCGGTTCCCAGCAGTGCGGCCGTTCGGCTTTGCCGGTCGCCGCAATCCAGCATGCGGCTGAGTCGGGTCAGCAAGGCGTACAGCAGTGCACCATTGAGCACGTGGAGGATCAGGCTAGTGCGCTTGAACGGATAGGGGTCGGCAGGCCAGTTTTGCGCATCGAGCAGAAACGTCAGCAGTGTCAGCGGACGTCCCGTCGGATCGGCAGTGCCGGAAGTGATGTAACGCCAGAATGCCGGCCAATTGTCGATGGGGCCGGGTGCACCCAGCGCGGGCAGGTTGCCGAAATCATCGAACAAGAAGCCTCCCTGCAGGCCAGGAGCGTAAATTGCCCAAGCGAGTCCGAGTAACAAGATGAGCAGGATTGTCGCTACGGGGCGATGCCGCATCAGAGGGGATCCTGAAATAAAGAAAGGCCGCGCAAGGCGGCCTTTCCAAGCACTGGTGACCCTGATCCGCTTAGCGGCAGGAGGTTGGCAGGTACTTCGGGTCCACATCCGACTTCGTGCAGCTCCAGCCAATCGAGCCGGCATTGGTAATCGCGGAGAGAATAAAGAACTTACCCGTGATCTTTGTGTTGGCCTCATTGCCGAACTTGGCTTGGATCTGGCCCTTGACAGTCTCGACGTCAACCTGTGTGACGTACTTGCCGGCAATGCTGGTGTTCTTTGCCAAGCCTGCAGACTGATTGTTGGTCGGGAAGGCGCCCTTGTTGCTGTAGAACTCGGATACGGCAGTTTTCGCGCCGTCAGTGAGCACAGCACCTTCAGAAACCTGCGTGCGGATCAGATAATCCTGATAGGCCGGGATGGCAATGGCGGCGAGGATAGCGATGATCGCAACCACGATCATCAGTTCGATCAGGGTAAAGCCTTTCTGCATGTTCTTCATGGTGGTTCCTCTGTCTTTGGTTAGCTAACCGTGTGATGCCCCCTGAGCCCCAGTCCCGTAATCCCCCTAGGCGGGATCGGACCCCATTCGCATGGTCGGAACGACCAGGAAGCTCGCGGCAAAGTCAAGCAGCATGTATGCCATGTTTGCCGCGGGTGTATTCCCTCACACCTGTAGGCGCTTGGATTGTGCCCGTCGTCACGAAAGCCCGCAAGCAGTGCTGCTGATGTCCTCCAGACTTGGAAACTGTGACCCGCATGGCGTACTGGCAGGGTGCGTCGCCAATGGGCGAGAAGTGACGATTTTTGTCAGTTTGTGTGTTGCCTTGCCTATCCGCAGAGGCTAGTTGCGGCAAGAGCTGGGTAGATATTTTGGACTCACCGTACTGCCCGTGCAGGCCCAAGTGATACTGCCGGCATGAGTGGTCGGAGACAGCAGCAGGTAGATACCGCTACCGCTGATGTGAGCGTTGGCCTTGGCTCCCTCAAAGAGCACCTTGATCGCGCCGCCCGTCACATCCACGTTGGAGACATAGCTGCCCGTAATCGACGTGTTTTTGGACATGCCGGCGGACTGGTTGTTGGAGGGGAAGCGCCCCGTGTTGGACACGAAATCCCATACCGCAGCCTTGGCGCCGCTGGCCAGACTCACCCCTTCGGTGACTTGGGTGCGAATCAGATAATCCTGATACGCCGGGATGGCGATGGCGGCCAGGATCGCGATGATCGCCACGACGATCATCAGCTCGATCAAGGTGAAACCGGCGGAAATGCGCTGGCGCAACATGGTGGACTCCCCTGTGAGTGCTCCAAGGGGCAGGCACG
>Ga0207690_10001027_pt1 | contig 17879 bp, 14 predicted proteins | sample KBSC23metaG_FD_184315 | JGI IMG/M metagenome (GOLD analysis project Ga0207690, IMG submission 184315) | Corn rhizosphere microbial communities from Kellogg Biological Station, Michigan, USA - KBS C2-3 metaG (SPAdes) (version 2) | ecosystem: Host-associated > Plants > Roots > Rhizosphere > Soil ...
TTGCACCATTGGCTCACTGGACACGGTGGGCCCCGGCTTTCGCCGGGGTGACATTTGCTTGCGGCCCCTCGCACGTGTTTGCGCGCCTCCGCATGTGTTTTCCCCCGCATGTCATACCGGCGAACGCCGGTACCCACTGATCCGAATGGCCACGACTGCCGCCGGAGCTACAAGGGGCAAGAGGCGAGCGAGCAAAGCGAGCAACGCCCCGAGGCGCGCGCGACAGGCAGGCAAGCGCAGCGAAGCCGCACATCAAGCCACACGCGAGCCCGGCTCCGCCGGGCGACCCGTGGCGCCCCTCGGGGGCAGGAGCGAAGCGACTGGGGGGCTCTAGATTTCTATTTTGGAGCCCAGCTCCACCACCCGATTCGTTGGCAGACTCAGGAAATCCGCGGCGCCGCTGGCGTTGTGGTGCATGCTGGCGAACATCTTCTCGCGCCACATCATCATTCCTTCGCCCAGCGACGGGGTCACGATGTCACGTGACAGGAAGTAGGAAGTCTCCATGTCGTCGAGGCGCACGCCACGCCCCCTCAGGAGATTGAGCGCCTCAGGCACGTCGGGATCGTTCTTGAAGCCGAAATGCAGCGTGACCTGCCAGCAGTCGTGACCCAGTGATTTCAGTTCAACCCGTTTGTCGAAACCGATCCATGGCACCTCGTGGTGCGTCACGGTGACGAACACATTGGTCTCATGGAGCACCTTGTTGTGCTTGAGGTTGTGCAGCAAGGCGTTGGGGGTGAGGCCGGGTTCGCTGACGAGGAACACGGCCGTGCCGCTCACCCGCGCTGGAGGGCTCACGAACACGGCATCAAGGAAGCTCACGAGGTCGATGGCGTCGTTGCGAAGACGGTCGCGCATCAGCTGGCGCCCTTCCTTCCAGGTCATCATCAGCGTGAACATCCCGCCGCCGATCATCAGGGGAAACCAGCCACCATCGAACACCTTGACGATGTTGGCAGCAAAGAACACCGCATCGACGACAAAGAAAAAGCCCGTGGCCGCCACGCACACGAGCCACGGATACTTCCAGCCATAGCGGATCACGAAGAAGGTCATCGTGGTGGTGATCAGCATGTCCACCGTCACGGCGATGCCATAGGCGCCGGCCAGTTTGCCGCTGGACCCGAAGATGGCCACGGCAAACACGATGAAGACGTACAGCCCCCAGTTGACGACCGGCACATAGACCTGACCGGCTTCCTTCACCGAGGTGTGCACGATGTACATCCGAGGCAGATAACCGAGCTGGATGGCCTGCTTGGTGATCGAGAAGGCTGCGGTGATCAGCGCCTGCGATGCGATCACCGTGGCGCATGTGGCCAAGGCGATCAACGGGTACAGCGCCCATTGCGGGGCCATCTCGTAGAACGGGTTGTTGACATTCTCCGGATGGGCCAGCAAGAGCGCGCCCTGGCCGAAGTAGTTCAGCACGAGGGCGGGCATGGCGAGCGAGAACCATGCGATGCGGATGGGCCGCTTGCCGAAATGCCCCATGTCCGCATAGAGAGCCTCGGCACCGGTCACGCACAACACGAGGGCGCCAAGCGCGACAAAGGATGTGCCTGGGTGCGCCATCAGGAAACTGAGCGCATACGTGGGGCTCAATGCCCACAGCACGGCAGGGTTGGTCAGGATGTGGCGCACGCCCAGCAGGGCCAGCACCACGAACCACACGAACATCACCGGCCCGAAGAACTTGCCCACGCTGGCCGTGCCGTGCCGCTGCACGACAAAGAGCGCCGTCAGCACCAGCAGCGTGACGGGCACGACCCATCGGTGCAGACCGGGCGCAGCGACCTCCAGGCCTTCGACGGCGGACAGCACGGAAATGGCGGGGGTGATGACCCCGTCGCCGAAAAAGACGGCCGTTCCGAACACCCCGAGCAGCAGCAAGCGATTGCGCAGTACGGGGCGCTCTGCCACGGCTGTGGACGCCAGCGCCAGCATGGCGATCAGGCCGCCTTCGCCATTGTTGTCGGCACGCAGGATCAGTGCGACGTACTTCAGGCCCACGATGACCGTGAGGGTCCAGAACACCAGAGACAGCACACCCAGGATGCTTTCCTCACTGAGCGCAACCCGCCCGTGCGCGAAGATTTCCTTCAACGCATAGAGCGGGCTCGTGCCTATGTCGCCATAGACGACGCCGATGGCGCCCAGCGTGAGGACGGCCAGGCTGGAAGTGGGACGGGGCTGGGTCACGGTCGGCCGCGACGCCGAAGGCGACACGGGTTCGGGATATTAGGGGTCGCCATTTTGCACCTGCGCGCCCGGCACCATGTTGCAACGCAGCAACTTCTTTGTCTGCCCGGAGGATGACGTTACTCGTAGACCTCCGCATCGGGGTCCGTGGCTTCGAGTTCGTAGCTGGCTGCCAGCATGGCCAGCCGCGCAATCACCCCATACATGTAGAACCGGTTCGGCGCGCTGGCTCCAGGTTTGACCCCCGGCTTGGGCAGTTGGTTGGATTCCGCGAATGCCAGCGGTGCAAAGACGGCGCCGGGGGAATTGAGGTTCTCATCCACGCCCCGTTCCGCATTCACCCGGTAGAAACCGCCCACCACGTAACGATCGATCATGTAGACCACCGGTTCGGCCACGGCGTCGTTGACGCGCTCGTACGTAGGCACACCTTCCTGCAGGATCACCTGGCTGACCTCCTGCCCGTCCTTGATAACGCTCATCTTGTTGCGCGTCTTGCGGTTCAGGTCGACGAGGTCCTTGGGGTCGCGTACGGTCATGATGCCCATGCCGTACGTGCCAGCGTCCGCCTTCACGATGAGGAACGGCTTTTCCTGGATGCCATATTCCTTGTGCTTGCGGCGGATCTTCGCGAGCAAGGCCTCCGCCTGGGCAGCCAGTTCTTCATGGCCGGCACCCGTGGTGAAGTTGATCTCTCCACAGCCGGCCGACATCGGGTTGATCAGCCAGGGGTCCATGCCGAGCAGCTTGGCAAACTTCTTCGCCACTTCTTCGTACGCCTGGAAGTGGTTCGTCTTGCGCCGAACGGCCCAGCCGGCGTGCAGCGGCGGCAACAGATACTGCTCGTGCAGACCTTCCAGGACTTTCGGTATGCCCGCCGACAGATCGTTGTTGAGGAGGATGGTGCAGGGGTCGAAGTCCTTCAACCCCAGGCGGCCTCGCGTGCGCACGAGCGGCTCGACCAGGAGTGACGAGCCGTCGGGCAGATCGATGGGCGTGGGCGCGGTGACGGTTTCGTCAAGCGTGCCCAGGCGCACGTTCAGGCCTGCCTGATGAAAGATCTGCATCAGGCGGGCGACGTTGGCGAGGTAGAAGCTGTTGCGGGTGTGCTTTTCAGGAATCAGCAGCAGGTTCTTCGCCTCGGGACAGATTTTCTCGATGGCGGCCATGGCCGCCTGCACGGCCAGCGGCAGCATTTCGGCCGTCAGGTTGTTGAAGCCGCCGGGAAAGAGATTGGTGTCGACCGGTGCGAGCTTGTACCCGGCGTTTCGCACGTCGACCGACGTGTAGAACGGCGGGGTGTGCTCCATCCATTCGAGGCGGAACCAACGTTCGATGGCCGGCAGCGACTCGAGAATGCGCTGCTCGAGTTCATTGATCGGGCCGTTGAGGGCGGTGATGAGGTGTGGAACCATGGGGAGCCCGAAAAGATCGCGTCGATGCGGAGATTCTAGGCATGTGGGGGCGGCCGCGGCGCCTGCAAGTCACCCGGAGATGCACCCATGAGAAAGGCCACCTCGCGGTGGCCTTTCCTTAACAACTGCAGTCCGGCGCCTCCCGGCGCCGGGGCGAGTGCTTACTTGTGGTAAGCGGTTTCGCCGTGGGCCGAGATGTCCAGGCCCTCGCGTTCTTCTTCTTCCGTGACCCGCAGCCCGACGACCAGGTCAACGACCTTGAAGGCGATGAACGAGACCACGGCGGACCAGACGACGGTGAGCAACACGGCCTTCAGCTGGATCCACACCTGAGCGCCGATGCTGTTGGAGACGACGGAAGCCGTCACCCAGTCGCCGACGAGACCGGGGCCGCCGAGCGCCTGGTTGTTGAAGACGCCGGTCAGCAGCGCACCGACGATGCCGCCAACGCCGTGGACGCCGAAGACGTCCAGGGAATCGTCAGCACCCAGCAGGCGCTTGAGGCCATTGACACCCCACAGGCAGGCGAAACCGGCGATGAAACCGATCACGAGGCCGCCCATCAGGCCGACGTTGCCCGCGGCCGGGGTGATCGCGACGAGGCCGGCCACGGCGCCCGATGCCGCACCCAGCATCGAGGCCTTGCCCTTGATCAGCGCTTCACCAATGCACCAGGCGAGCACGGCAGCCGCCGTGGCACCGAACGTGTTCATGAACGCGAGCACAGCGCTGTTGCCTGCTTCGAGCGCGGAGCCGGCGTTGAAGCCGAACCAGCCCACCCACAGCAGCGAGGCACCGACCATCGTGAGCGTGAGCGAATGCGGCGTGAATGCTTCCTTGCCGTAGCCGACGCGCTTGCCGATCACGAACGCACCCACCAGGCCAGCGACAGCCGCGTTGATGTGCACCACCGTGCCGCCCGCGAAGTCAAGGGCGCCCATCTGCCACAGGAAACCAGCCTTGCCATTCATCTCGTCGACGACGGAGGCGGCCGAGTAGGCGTCCGGACCCATCCAGAACCAGACCATGTGGGCGATCGGGGCATAGCTGAACGTGAACCACAGGACCATGAACAGCAGCACCGCCGAGAACTTGATGCGCTCGGCGAACGCACCGACGATCAGGCAGCAGGTGATGCCTGCGAACGTGGCCTGGAAGGCTGCAAACAACATCTCGGGAATGTAGACGCCCTTGCTGAACGTGGCCGCGACCTGGAATGCACCGGTCTTGGCATCGAACAGGCCTTTCAGGAACAGCCGGTCGAGACCACCGATGAACTTGTTGCCCTCGGTGAACGCCAGGCTGTAGCCATAGATCATCCAGAGCACCACGATCAACGAGAACGTCACGAGCACCTGCATGAGCACCGACAGCATGTTCTTGCTGCGCACCAGGCCGCCGTAGAACAGCGCGAGCCCGGGGACGGTCATCATGATGACGAGCAGCGTGGACACGCTCATCCAGGCCACGTCGCCCTTGTTGGGCACCGGCGTTGCGGCAGGCGCTGCCGACGCCGCTTCAGCAACCGCCGAGGCGGCGGGTGCTGCGGCAGGCGCGGGCGTGGCCGCCGCGGAGGCCGCGGCGACCGGTGCCGAAGCGGCGGCGTCCTGCGCGGAGGCACCCCCGGCAAAAGCCAGGACCGACAAACCCAGGACAAGTGAAGCGATCAGTTTCTTCATGGTTCGACTTTCGCGGGACCGTCAGAGTGCGTCCTTGCCGGTTTCACCGGTTCGGATGCGGACCACTTGCTCCAGGGGCGAGACGAAGATCTTGCCGTCGCCGATCTTGCCGGTGCGTGCGGCACCTTCGATGGCTTCGATCACGCGATCGATCAGCGCGTCGTCCACGGCGGCCTCGATCTTCACCTTGGGAAGAAAGTCAACCACGTATTCCGCACCGCGGTACAGCTCGGTATGGCCCTTCTGGCGCCCGAAACCTTTCACTTCGGTCACGGTGATACCTTGCACGCCAATGGTGCTGAGCGCTTCACGGACCTCATCAAGCTTGAACGGCTTGACGATGGCAGTCACCATCTTCATGGAAATTCTCCTTTTGATACCCGCTTTGTTTTCAATCGGCCAGGCCGGTCATCACATGGACTTCGTGACGGACAGGATCAGCCGACCCTTGTTGGCATCGCCCCAAGTGCCCTTCTTGTTCGCACCCACGAAGGCTGCGGCGGCCGAGAAGCCGGAACCGAAGTCGTACGTGGCGCCGAGCTTGTAGTCGAGGTAATTGGCGAGCGGCTTGCCGTCGGCAGCTGCGGCGTCGTCCGCGTCATTGGCGAAGCGGGTTCCACCCAAGTGGGCATTGAGCGTGACGCCCTTGACCACTTCATAGTTGGCAGAGAGGTCGGCATACAAGGTGCCTCTGGCTTCCCTATAGCCGAAGTAGCGCTTCGACGCCGTGTACGACAGCTTGGCCGTCACGAATCGCCACGACATGGCGCCGTAGAGTTCCGTGGTGTTGCCGATTGCGCCTTGAGGGTATTGATACCGGAGCAGACCCACGTCGTAGCCGAAGTCCTTCGTGATCTCGCCCTTGTAGCCGCCGTAGAGGTCCATCTCGAGGTTCGTGCCGTTGTCCAGACCGACGCTCGAGTTCCAGTTGCCGACGTAGAAACCGTTCTTGGTGAAGTCGAACCCGCCCTGGAGGGCCGGTGCCACGGTCTTGTCGGGGTTGCTCTGGTCTTGGCCACGGTACTTGTACTTCGTGGTCAGCGTCAGGTTCGCGGTGAGGGGGGAGGCTTCCTCCGCATGAACCGCGCCGATGAACGAGGCGAGCACCGACAGACAAATGAGCGATTTCTTCATTGAAGGGGTCTCCGTAAGACAGTGAAGGGTGAATTTCTCCTGAATGCGTTCTGCAGCTTTTGTGCCTGCTCAATCCTCCATGAGGTTGCCCCAGGAACGACCTTTTCGCCCCGAAGTCGCGCACATTTGGCACATTGAAGGTGCCTGGATCAAGCTGAACCTCATAAACGCACAACGGTGGTGCGGGTTCTGGCGATGAGAGGATGGTTTCAGGGCGCCGGGCGGGCCACCAGGATAGGTTGCAGGAGCCTGGCGAGCACACGCAGGGCGGCGTCGGGGCGGTCGTCCATCTGCGCATGCACGATCGTTCCGTCCACGGCCAGGGCGATCGCTTCGGCGTCGGCCTTGCGGCCGCGGCCTGGCGGCAGCAGGGTGGCAATGGCCGCCGTCATGTCGGCCTTGTGCTTTCGCACGATGGTCATGGCCTCGGGCAGGGTCTCGCCCAGCTCGGCCGTGGCATTGATGAAAGCACATCCCCGGTAGGAGTCCGAGATCATCCATTCGCGCAATGCCGGCACCAGGGCGTCCAGCGGGCGCGCCTGGCGGGGGGCATGGCGCGAGAGCGCCGCCCGGAACCATGCCATCCATGTCTCATGGCGATAAGCCAGGAAGGCGAGCACCAGGTCGTTCTTGCTGGGGAAGTGACGGTAGAAGGTGACCTTCGTAACGCCCGCTGCGGCGATCACGCCATCGACGCCCGTGGCCCTGATGCCGTGCTGGTAGAAGAGGTCGTGGGCGGCCAACAGAATGCGGTCGTGCGCAGAGAGCGCCGGCGGGTCGGAGTAGGGCATGCGCCATTGTAGACAGCCCTGTCTACATGCTCTAAAGTGAATGTAGACAGACCTGTCTACATCTCACTTCAGGACCCCGAATGAATCCACGCCCGCCGCTCCCCCCGTTCGATGAAGCTTCCGCCCGCCAGAAAGTGCGCCTGGCCGAGGACAGCTGGAACAGCCGTGATCCCGCTCGCGTGGCGCTCGCCTACACGCCGGACACCCGATGGCGCAACCGTGCGGAGTTCATCACCGGCCGGCAAGAGGTGGAAGCATTCCTGCAACGCAAGTGGGCCCGGGAGCTGGACTATCGGCTGGTCAAGGAACTGTGGGCCTTCGACAGCCACCGCATTGCCGTGCGTTTCGCCTATGAATGGCACGACGACGCCGGACAGTGGTATCGCAGCCATGGCAATGAAAACTGGGCGTTCGACGAACACGGGCTGATGATCGAGCGGCACGCCAGCATCAACGACCAACCCATCGCGGCGACAGACCGCAAGTTGCATTGGCCCGCCGGCCGGCGGCCGGACGACCACCCTGGACTGACCGAGCTGGGGTGCTGATGATGCTGGCTCAGGCGTGCGGATAGAGCCGCATCAACATCACGAGTACGGCATTGGTCCATCCGAAGCCGCATTGGGTGGGGTATTCACCGCCGCCACCGGGCTTGTCCTCTGTCACATCGTACTTCTCGAGCAGCCGTCCGGTTTCCCGGTGAACCCGCTTCACGCATCCGATCCACCGGGTTCCGATGTCGCGTGCCAGGTCGTGGTGCCCGTATCGGCGCAGCCCTTGAACGGCCATCCATTGCAGCGGGGCCCAACCGTTGGGCATGTCCCATTGCTGGCCTGAGCACACGGTGGTCGTGACGATGCCGTTGCGCATCAGCAGCTGAGAAGCCAACACCCCCGCCACACCAGCGGCCTGCTCGGCAGACGCCATGCCGAGAAAGAGCGGCATGGTGACGGCCGCGGAAAGCCCGGTGCGGCGCGCGTTGTGGCCCAGGTGGTAATCGACGAAATGCCTTCGCTCCCCATCCCACAGATAGCGCCCGATCGCTGCCCTTCGTTTGTGCGCGCGTGCGGCATACGCTGTGCGTCCCGATTCATCACCGAGTTCGCCGCAGCCTTCGGCAATGGCCTCCTCGAGACCGGCCAGCAGGCAGTTCAGGTCGATCGGTACGATCAAGGTGGTTTCGATGGTGGAGAGGCGATCGGGATCGGCACACCAGCGGCTGCTGAAATCCCAGCCACTCTCGGCTGCGGCGCGCAAGTCGCGGTAGATCTCGTTCGGAGGACGGCCGCTCGACTGCGCCGTATGCACGTCCTCGCGGTAGGACTCGTCGCGCGGTTCGTCGCGATCATCCCAGAAGCGGTTGAGCAGCTCGCCGCCCGGCATGCGGACCACCCGTGCACGCGCCTGCCCCGGCTCCAGAAGCGTTTCACCGGCCATCCAGTACGCATGCTCGGCCTTGAGCTGGGCAAGGAAGCGGCCGTATTTCGGTGCCCCGGGGCTCAGGCATTCCACCATCTTGTAGAAAAACGGGGGCTGCGATCGGCTCAGGTAGTAAGTGCGATTGCCGTTGGGGATGTGGCCATGCCGGTCGATCAGGTGCGCGAAGTTCTGCACCATCCCGTCGACGAGTTCCTGACGGCCGCTGTGGAGCAGGCCCAACATCGTGAAGTAGGAGTCCCAGTAGTAGACCTCGCTGAAGCGGCCGCCAGGCACGACATACGCGTTGGGCAGCGGCAAGATGGTGTCGACCTCGCGCTGCTCCGCGCCGGGCACCGGCTGTCGGGTCAACTGAGGCCACAGGGTTTCGACGTGTTCGAGCACATCCGCGCACGGCACCGCCGGATCGTGCAGGCCGACCGGCTCGGGCAGCACGAAGTGGTCACGCACGAAGGCCACCAGCGCGTCGCCGGTCAATGTGTGGTGAGACTCATACAGCGTGCGTATGTATTCGGGCGACTGAAGCGCGACCGCATCGACGAAGACCTTGCCGTCGCCGAACACATCGCTCAGCTGGACGTCCATGAACAGCCGGCCGTACTTCTCGGCCAGGGTCGGAAGCGCGGCCCGATGAAAGTGAGCCGTTCCGAACCTCATGCCGGCACCCGGTGGGCGGGCACATCCACTCGTGGCACAGCTGTGCCATCGGCCGTGAAGACGTGGACGTGTTGAGGAGGGAAGGTGAACGGAACCGTATCGCCTACGCGCAGCGCGGACATCGACGTCTTCGCAGTGAACGGCTCGGCGTGGGGGTCCGTGGTGAGATAGGCGTAGCTGTGCTCGCCGAGGTGCTCAAGGTGGCTCACGACGGCGCTTCGCTCTCCATGGCCGAGCTCGATGTGCTCGGGCCGGATGCCCAGTGTCACATCCGATCCAGCCTTCAAACGATCTTCTGCCAGCGCGGCCCCGTCCACCCTTGCAGCCACCGGCGAGCCTTCCATCCGGACGGTCAGGCTGCCTTCGGTCATGTGCGAGACCGTGCCGGACACAAAGTTCATGGCCGGTGAGCCGATGAACCCGGCAACGTAGCGATTGGCAGGCCGGTGATACAGCGCCAGGGGATCGCCGATCTGGGCAATGCTCGGCATTCCCTTGCCTTCGGCAACGGGCCTCAGCAGAACGATCTTGTCTGCCAGCGTCATGGCTTCAACCTGGTCGTGGGTCACGTAAACCATGCTCGCCGATCCGAGGCCACGGTGCAACTTGGCGATCTCGATGCGTGTCGCCGCACGCAGGGAAGCGTCGAGATTTGACAACGGTTCGTCGAACAGAAACACCTTGGGCTGGCGGACGATGGCACGGCCGATGGCCACCCGCTGGCGCTGGCCGCCCGACAGTTCCCTCGGTTTGCGCTGCAGCAACGCCTCGAGACGGAGGATGCGAGACGCTTCGGCGATCCGCCGGTCAATTTCCCGGCCTGCCAACCCCTGGTGCCGCAGCCCGAAAGCCATGTTCTCGAACGCACTCATGTGCGGGTACAAGGCATAGCTCTGGAAAACCATGGCCACGTTGCGCTCGGCGGGCGGCAAATGATCCACCCGTCGACCATCGATTTTGATTTCACCGGCACTGGGGTCGTCCAGGCCGGCAATGAGCCGCAGCAAAGTCGACTTGCCACAGCCCGAGGGGCCGATGAAGACACAGAACTCGCCCGGCTCGATGGTGAGTGAGACGCCCCGGAGCACGTCGGTTTCACCAAAGCGCTTGCTGATGTGGGTCAACTGGATGCTGGACATGGATGGCTCTCCCGGCAATCGGCGATCCGGCAAACACTGTCGTCGTCACCCCTTGACGGCACCCGCCATGAGACCGGAGACGATGCGCCGCTGAAAAATCACGACGAGAACGATCAAGGGCACCGTCACGATGACCGAAGCGGCCATGAGCGCGCCCCATGGCAACTCGAAACTGGATGCGCCGGAGATCAAGGCAATGGCGACCGGAACCGTGCGCTGATCCGGTGACAGCGTGAACGTCAGGGCAAACAAGAATTCATTCCAGGAAGCAATGAAGGCCAGCAATCCGGTTGCCACCAGCGCGGGCCACAGCAGCGGCAGGAAGATCCGGAAGATCACCGTGAGCACGCCAAGCCCATCCATCCATGCGGCCTCCTCCAGTTCCTTGGGCAGCTGGCGCATGAAGGTCACCAGCACCCACACGGTGAAGGGCAAGGTGATGACGAGGTGTGAGATGCACAGTGCACCCACATGGTCGTACAGGCCGAGGAACCTGACCAGCTCATACATGCCCGACAGGATGGCCACCTGTGGAAACATGGACGCGGCGAGGATGGTGCCCAGCAGCAACCCGCGCCCCCGGAACGCGATGCGCCCGAGCGACCAGGCCGCCAAAAGGCTGAGACCCAAGGACAACAGCACCGTTGCCGCGGCCACCAGGAACGAATTCAGCAGGTTGTGTGCGAATGGCTGTTCGTGAAACAAGGCGCGGTAGTTCTCCAGGGTCGCCGATCCAGGCCACAGGCTGGGCTCGAACAGTGCGGAGCCTTGCTTGAACGATGTAGAGATGGCATAGACGAGCGGGAACCACGACACCGCGATGAACAGGAGCGACAGCCAGGCATGCATGCCGCGGCTCAGAAGGTGCGCCTTCACGATGCTTCTCCCTTTCGGCCAGACCGGCTGAGCGCGGCATACGCAATCGTGGCCAGCGCAATGACCAGGAAAAGCAGGGTAGCGGCAGCCGACCCATACCCCACTTGCTGGAAATCGACGAGTTGCTCGCGCACATACATCGACATGCTCTTCGAACTCCGGCTGTTGGACGTCATCACATAAATCAGGTCGAAGACGCGCAGCGCGTCGAGCAGCCGGAACATCATCGCCACGGCCACTGCGGGCAGGATCAGCGGCAGCGTGATGTAACGGAAGACACGCCATGCCGGCACGCCATCCACCTGGGCAGCCTCGTAGCAATCGGAAGGCACCAGCTGCAGGGCGGCCAGGATGAGGAGCGCCATGAAGGGTGTGGTCTTCCAGACGTCGACAAGCACGACCGTCCACAACGCGAGGTCTGGATCCGCGGTGAAGGCGAGTGGCACGGAAGTGATGCCCAGACCCGCCAGCCAGTGGTTCACCACGCCGAACTGGTCGTGCAACATCCAGCTCCACATGCGCGCCGAGACGACGGTGGGAATGGCCCACGGGATGAGCATGCTGGCCCGCAACAGCGTGCGCCAGCGCGAAGAATGGTTGAGCAGCAACGCCACACCGAGGCCGAGCATGGTTTCGATCGAGACCGACAGGATGGCGAAGATCCAGGTGTTGCCCACGGCGTTCCACCACTCGGGGTCGAACAGCACGCCATCAGGCCCGATGTAGTTCTCGAGCCCGACAAAGCGCCGGGAGGAAAGGTCGGACAATGTTGCATCCGTCAGGCTGAGCCACAGCGTTCGGCCGAGCGGCCAGCCGGCGACGGCGGCCAGTACCGCCAGCATGGGCAGGAGCAGCACCCAAGCCAGGCGCACCCGCCGGCGCGCAAGGGGCGCCATCGGCACGGCTGCCGCAGCCCCAACGCCGGCCGGCGGCATGCCAGAAACCAATCTCACCGCCATTGACCCGCACGACCCAGACGGTTGAGCTGGGCATCCAGGCGCTTGAGCGCGTCAGGTGCCGCAGCGCGGCCGGAGAGCACATCGTGCGCGGCGTTCCAGAATGCATTGCTGACCTGGTTGTAGCGGGCCCCGGTCACCGTCGCGGGTCGGGCCACGGCATGGGTGAACGTGTCATGCAAGGCCCCCATGAACGGATTGGCGGCGAGGATGTCGCGGTCCTGGTACAGAGCACCGATCGTCGGGTTGTAGGAGCCTTTCAGGGCCCGTTCCTTTTGCACGGTGCGGCCGGTCATGTACAGGACCAGATCGGCAGCCAGTGCGACGTTGCGCGAGTACTTCGACACCGCAAGGAGTTCACCGCCGAGCGCCGCGGCATGCCGTCCGTCGGCGCCGCCCTTCGGGAGCGCGGTCACGCCGATCCTGCCTTTGACCGGACTGTCGCCGCCTTGGCTGAGCGACCAGGCATAGGGCCAGTTGCGCATGAACACCGCGTTGCCCGCCTGGAAGACGCCTCGGGATTCCTCCTCGGCATAGTTCAAGACGGCCTTGGGCGAGATGGTGCCCACCCAGGACGCCGCTGACTGCAGGGCCTTGACCGAGGCCGGGTTGTTGACCGTGACCTTGCCTGACGCGTCCACCACCGTCCCGCCGTCATGGCTGGCCACCCACTCCAGTGCGTCGCAGGTCAGCCCCTCATAAGCCCGCCCCTGCCAGACATAACCCCACATCTTGTCGTTGCCGGCGGCGCGTTCTGCCTGCTGAACCTTGGTGGCGACGGCGGCCAGCTCCTCCCAGGTGGTGGGCACCTTCTGTCCGTGTTTCTCGAGCAGATCCTGGCGGTAGAAGAGCAGGCCGGCGTTCATGAACCAGGGCATCGCGACGAGCCGGCCCTGCACCGTGTTGCTGGCGATGAGGCTTTCGAAGTGCTCCTTCTCGTCCCCGTTGGCGTAGGGCTTCAGGTCCACCAAGTGGCTGGCCAGAAGGCCGGTCCAGACGACATCGATCTGGAAAACATCGATCTTGTCGGAGCCTGCGCCGAGCACCTGCTGGTACAGCGCGAGGCGCTCGCTGCCATCGTTCGGGGTGGACACGACCTCGACCTGATGGCCTGTCTTTCTGGCCCAGGCCTCGGCGGACGACTTGCACAATGCGAGTTCCTGCCCCAGGCCACTGCAGGAAATTTTCAGGGAAGCGGCATGGCCAACCATGCACATCAGCAGCATGGCAGCCGAGATCCAGGCCTTGTTCCAACCATTCATGCGATCTGTCCTCCCGGTGATGAACGCGACGACCCTCAGGGTACGGCGCGTCGGGAGGGCATGAGAAGCGATCTCCATGAACCGAACATAGATTGGCCGGGCTCGCCGGCCCGTCGACACCGGCCCTCAGTGGTGGTCGTGGCGCAGGTAACTCGCCTGTCGCGGCAGACGCATGCTCACGAGCAGCGCAATCACCATCATCACGGTCACATACCAGAAGAAGGCCGATTCGTGACCCGCCGACTTCAATCCGAGTGCGACGTACTCGGCCGAGCCACCGAAGATCGCATTGGCGATGGCATAGGCCAGCCCCACGCCCAACGCGCGCACTTCCGTCGGGAACATTTCCGCCTTCACGATTCCGCTGATGGACGTATAGAAGCTCACGATCAGCAAGGCCAGCATCACGAGCACGAAGGCCATGAACGGGTCCGTCACTTTTTGCAGGGCCGTGAGAATCGGCAAGGTGGCCAGCGCGCCCAGACCACCGAACAGCAGCATGTTGTTGCGCCGGCCGATGCGGTCCGACAGCGCGCCGAACACGGGCTGCATGCACATGTAGACAAACAGTGCCCCCGTCATCACGTAGCTGGCCGTCTTGATCGGCAGTTGCACCGTGTTCACGAGGTATTTCTGCATGTAGGTCGTGAAGGTGTAGAAGATCAGCGAGCCGCCGGCGGTATAGCCGAGCACCGTGAGGAACGCCGGCCAGTGGTGCTTGAAGAGCAGGCTCAAACTTCCCGATTTCCCGTCGGCCAGTGCCCCGGCGCTTTGCGTTTCGTGCAGCGTGCCGCGCAGCAGCAGCGCCACGACGGCACCGATGGCGCCGATGGCGAACGGGATACGCCAGCCCCATGCCTTGAGTTCGGCATCGTTTAGGACATGCTCGAGGGTCACGATCACCAGCACCGCGAGCAGCTGGCCGCCAATCAGCGTGACGTACTGAAAGGACGAGAAGAATCCGCGCTGGCCCTTGAGCGCCACCTCGCTCATGTAGGTCGCCGTCGTGCCGTATTCACCGCCCACCGACAGCCCTTGGAACAGGCGGCAAACCAGCAATAGAAACGGCGCCCAGGCCCCGATCTGCGCATAGGTGGGCAAGCAGGCGATGACCAGCGATCCGCCGCACATCATCGTGACGGAGATCAGCATGGATTTCTTGCGACCCAGCCGATCGGCGATGCGGCCGAAGAGCCAGCCACCGATCGGCCGCATGAGAAAGCCGGCCGCGAACACGCCGGCGGTGTTCATCAGCTGCGCTGTCGGATCGGATTTCGGGAAGAAGGCAGGCGCGAAATACAGCGCCGAGAACGCATACACGTAGAAGTCGAACCATTCGACCAAATTGCCCGACGAGGCCGCCATGATGGAGAAGATGCGGCGGCGCCTTTCGTCGAAAGAAGGAGCGGTGGCGATGGACTGGGTGCTCATCAGGGGACCTTTTGTGTTTCTTCAAACCAGGGCCCTGAGTGTGTTTTGCCGTCAGCGCGTTGTCGTCCGTAAGGGGCCGGCGGGTGGCTGCGTAGGTGTACGCAGGGGTTAATACCTAGAGTTCATGCTCCCGAAGAAAGCGATCGAGCTCATGGCTGTTTGACAGGTTGAGTTTGGAGAAGACGTGTGCGCGGTGCGTTTCCACCGTGCGCAACTCCAGAGGTGCCAGATCCAGGGCAATGCGCTTGTTGGGCAGGCCTTGTGCCACCAATCGGGCCACTTGCATCTCACGCGGGGTGAGTTTGCTCCACAAGGCTTGCGCGGCGTGGCGAGATCGCAGCCGCACGGCGATGTGGGCGGCCTTGTCCAGGGCCTTCGCCAAGGTGTTCAGCAATTGTTCGTCGTTGCACGGCTTTTCCAGCCAGCCGAAAGCTCCCTTTTGAACAGCGTCCACCACCACGGGAATGTCGCCATGGCCTGACAGGAACAGAACGACCAGAGGGCTGTCTTGCGCGCGCAATGCATCGAAGACCTGCAGGCCGCTGATGCCGCTCAGTCGCAGGTCCAGAATGGCGCAGCCGGGGCTTTGAAGATCGGCCCCGGCGAGGAACGCTTCTCCGGACGGGAAAACCTGCACCGCAAACCCACGTGACAGCAGCAACAAGCCCAAAGAACGGCGAACCGCCTCATCATCGTCGATGACGTACAGGTTCTTCACGGTCGTTTGCTCAGGGTTCATCGAAGCACTCCAGGTCCAGGGTGAAGATGGCGCCACCGTCGGGCCGGTTGGCAAAGGTCAGGCCGCCGCGATGACTCTCGACGATCGTCCGGCAGATGTTCAAGCCCAGGCCGAGGCCGCCCGGCTTGGTGGTGAAGAATGGCGTGAAGACCTGATCGGCCATCGCGCCGTCCATGCCGGGCCCGCGATCCGCCACGCGAATGTGCACGCGCCCGCCGTGTACCGCCGCATCGATTTCGAGCACACGACGCTCGACCGGCGTCTCGTCCATGGCCTGCAAGCCATTCAGGACGAGGTTCAAGATCACCTGCTCCAGCAGCACACGGTCACCACGAACAGCGCCCAGGGATTCCGGGATGCTCACCACCGTGCGTGCCCGCCGGGCCCGTATCTCCCCTTGCAGCAAGGTCAACACCGTGCTCACCAGCGGAGCGACAGGGAAATCTTCAATGCCCACCGTGCGCTGCCGCACGAAACCGCGGACACGTCCAACGATCTCGGCACTGCGACGGGCCTGAGTCATCGTTTCGTCGAGGCTGCTGAGCAGCATCGGCTGGTTGCCTTGCGCCGCAAACGCCTTGGCTGCGCCGGCAAAATTGGTCAGCGCCATGAGCGGCTGGTTCAGTTCATGGGCCAGGGTCAATGCCATCTCACCGAGACTGGCAAGGCGCTGCGCGTGCCACAGCTGCTCGTCGTTCTGCCGCTGGCGCAGCTCGGCACGCTTTTGGGCAGTGATGTCCACCACTGAACTCATCCATCCGCTGTGTTGGCCATCGGCGTCGATCAGTTGGGCGGTGTAGACCATCGTCAGCACGTCGTGCCCATCGCGGTGCCGCACCCTCGATTCGAACCCGGACCGGGCAGATTGACCGCTCATCGTGGTTTCGAAGGCCCGCCAATGCTGGTCGACGTCGTCCGGATGCCAGTAGGGGTATGGCGGCAGCCGACCCAGCAACTCGTCGGCCCCATAGCCCGTCATCTGGCACAGGGCGGGATTGACATAAATGATGCGCCCTTCGAGATCCAGCGTGCGCATGCCCACCAGCAAGGAGTCTTCCATGGCCTTGCGGAACGAGTGCGCTTCATTGAGCGCGTGTGTGCGCTCCCGAACACGCACTTCCAGATCGCGGCGGATGTCACGTTGCTCCGCGAACCGCCGCTCGCGCAACCGCCAGTACAAACCGCCGAGCAACAGAACGGTCGCGCACAGCGATCCCAGCATCCAGGCCCGCTCGCGCGCCCGAGTGACCGCCGCATGGTCCGCCATCACCGTGAGCGTCCAACCCAAGTCAGGAAGGGCCTGGTCCACGGCCAAGTACTGGCGAGGCCTTCCATCGATCGTCGTCCGGACCAGGTAGCTGCCGAATTGTTCGGTCGATCGATCGATGGTCCAGTCGAGCAGGCCGTGGTCCTGATGCATTCCATAAGGGTGATGGCGTTCCAGCCAATCCAGTGCCTCCTGATTCAGTGCACGCGTGGCCTGGTACATCCACGGCCGCACCGAACTCAGGAACACCAGCCCATGGGCATCGGCCAGGAGGATCGGGTCTCGAACGGACGCCCAGGTATCCTGGATCTGGCGCAGGCTCACTTTGGCCACCATCACCCCCAGCACCATCTCGCCTTGCAACACCGGAGCCGAGAGGAACAGGCCCGGCTCCCCCGTGGTTTGGCCCACGCCATAGAACAGGCCATGTCGGCCGGCCTGCGCGTCCATGAAATAAGGGCGGTTCGCGTACGACTCACCCACGAAACTCATGGGCTCGCTCCAGTTGCTGGCCGCCAGGGTGGTGCCCGACCGGTCGATCAGATAAAGCACGTCCGAGCCCGCGCTGCGGTTCACGCGTTCGATGTAGCGGTTGGCTTGCTGACGCCGCCCGGCATCTTCGGGATGGAGCAACGCGGCAAGAACATCCGGCTGCTGCGCTGCAGTGAAAGGCAGATAGCTGAACTTGTCCACCGCGCCCCGCAAGCCCAACGCGTGAACCTCGATCGCTCGATGGATCATGTCCACCTGGGAACCGACCTCGCGCTGCTCGGCCCAACGGCCCGCCGCCCCGATCAGCAAGAGCATCACCAACAGGCATGCGCCCCCGATGAGGAGCCGACGCTGGGGCTTGTTCGGTCTGCTGATGTCCATGCCATGCCGCGAGAATTT
>Ga0207690_10001029_pt1 | contig 17866 bp, 14 predicted proteins | sample KBSC23metaG_FD_184315 | JGI IMG/M metagenome (GOLD analysis project Ga0207690, IMG submission 184315) | Corn rhizosphere microbial communities from Kellogg Biological Station, Michigan, USA - KBS C2-3 metaG (SPAdes) (version 2) | ecosystem: Host-associated > Plants > Roots > Rhizosphere > Soil ...
CGAGATCGATAACCGCGAACTACACCTGCAATTCAAACAGTTCGGCACTATCGACCAGATCAAAGCACACGACATGGACCTGGTAAAAAACGAACTTGGCCGCGACATGAAAGACCCCGCGACAACCTATAAATATGTGTACGAAGCCCCGCCAATATTGCTGCGTTATACCGCGATAAACCGCAATGGCTGCGTTGGCATCATCAATATTATGTACAGCTTTATTAACAATACCAAAGAAGTGAAGTTCCTTTCGGGAACCAACCCCAGGTACGACTTCGACCTGACAGCCAACAGCCTCGAAACCAACCTGAGCTGCATCTTACGAATACCCGTATACACCGACCGGGACATACAGGAAATAAACATCCACGACCTCAAAAAGCTACCACCCTGGTATTAAGGGTTGCGCTCCACTGCGTCATGCAAAAGATTCAATCATTCAGTCCCTGCCTGTCGGCAGACAGGAATCAATCATTCAATAATTGGTTCCATTGCCATTTTCATAATCCATACCCCCAAAACAGGTGGGTATTGGGTGGGAAAGGTGGGTATTTGTCGGTATATTTCACACCCACTATTATCAAATTTGCAATCTTCACGCTTTGCGCCCAACTCACCACCATGTCATTTCGACCAAAGGGAGAAAACTTTACAAACTATACCAATCCATCATGCATCAGCGCCATACTCGCTTTGTAAAGTTTTCTCCTCCTTACAGTCGTTCGAAATGACATAGTTTGGTAGGTAGGTAAAAGTCGGTATATTTCACACCCACCATTATCATTTTCACCTTACCGCCTCTTCACGCTCAGCGCCCCGCTCCATGCGCTTTTCCTCCCTACAATATAAACATAATTTACCGCTTTATAAAATATATGGTAACTTCATCAATCAATCATTCACTAAATCAATCCTTCAATCATTGATCAAAGCCTATGAAAACCCGCTGCCTCTTACTCTTATTCGTCACCATATCCTGCAGGGCGCTTTGCCAGTCGGACACCGCCCTTAACGCCGGCAACGACGTAGTGGATCTAAACAGCAAAGCCACACTTATAGCCAAAAAGTTTGCCTTTACCGAAGGCGCCTCGGTCGACAGGCACGGCAATGTGTTTTTTACCGATCAGCCGAACGACAAGATCTGGGAGTACGATGTAAACGGGCAGCTCTCTGTTTTTATGGATAAAACGGGCCGCGCCAATGGTACCTATTTTGATAAAAAGGGAAACCTGCTGGCTTGCGCCGATGAGCATAACGAACTATGGCTCATCAGTCCCGATAAGAAGGTCGAAAAGCTGCTCACCAATTACCGCGGCCACCGGCTCAACGGCCCCAACGACGTATGGATAGATAACAAAGGCGGCATCTACTTTACCGACCCATACTACCAGCGCCCCTATTGGGACAGAACCACCAGCGACATGCCCGGCCAATACGTATACTATCTGCCAAAAGGAAAAACAGAACCCCTCATGGTAGCTACCGACCTGCAGCAACCCAACGGAATAGTTGGCACGCCCAACGGCAAACAACTGTATGTTGCCGATATAAAGGCCAACAAAACCTACCGTTACAACATTGGTAACGATGGTATGCTCACCGGCAAACAACTCGTCATCAGCCAGGGCTCCGACGGGATGACACTGGATGAAAAAGGCAACATATACCTCACCGGCAAAGGCGTTACCGTATACAACCCCTCAGGCAAAAAGATAGCCCACATTGACATACCCGAACCATGGACCGCCAACCTCTGCTTTGCCGGCAAGGACCGAATGGACCTGTTCATTACCGCATCCGAAGCCATATACACCATACGGATGAAAGTTAAGGGAGTGGAGTAGGTGGCAGTTAGGATTCTAACTGGAAATTGGCTCTGCGCCTGTTTGCCAACCAATCATCAATACTGACATAATAAGAATATCTTATTATAATTAATATATATCTTAATTTAGGGCCAACCTAAAACAATTAAATTATGAAATCAGATAAATTTATCAAGATCGTTCTAACCGTTATTGCGGTTAATCTTACTATTTTATCATTTAAGAGCTTAAATATAATTCCGACAGCAAAGGCCGCGGATCTTACCCCGAAAGTTAGAGATTATCGCAATTATGGATTAATTCCAATAAATGCAGACGGTTCAATAAGTGTAAAGCTAATTCAAAATGGAGTAGTTGATGTTAGATTGAGAGGAATTGACGAAGCCCCAAACTTAAATTGGGAAGCAATAAAGGTAAAATCTGCTAACTAACGTATTTTATAGCCTATAGTTAGTGTTATCCCACTGGTCGAAGTTTCCAACTTCGTCCCACCTACAATGCCCTAAACTTTCAGCTTACCCCCTATCACAGGATATGAGTAGTGAGAGTTGTGCGAGTGTGCTAGAGGACGGCAAAATTTATTTATATAACCTCAGCTATCTTAATAGCTGATTGTGCCAGTAATTCAAATTGAATTTTAAATTCGTTCCTTTCGTAAGGGACTTTGTTATGTAATACACTAACCTGAGGATATATGTTTCGATTAATTATAAGCTTTGCGTTGTTTAATTCAAGAATCCTCTTAACTCTGTTTAAGCCGATACCTCCTCCAGCCCTGTTTAATTTCTTTGCATATACTCCCGAATAACTTTCGTCGGAAAGCCTGTTGGCGTCTTCATCCGTAATTTGAATGCTAATCATTTTAATATTAATATCAAAATGAGTCTGAGTCCTAAAGAAAGTTATTAAAATATCTTCGTGAGGTTTTGCATATTTCGTAGCGTTTTCAAACAAATGGTACAGTGCTACATGGATGGATTCATAGTCAAAGATAATATTGTCGTAATTTTCGTCAACAGTTACATAAATATCTGAATCGGTAAAATCTTGAAAGAAAATATATAGTAGATTAAAAACCACTTTCCTAACATTATGTTTTTTTAGATTTAGTACCGGATTGGTTTCATATAGTTTACTGAACACTGAGAACTCAGTTTTAACGGATGCGTTATTTTTTGCTATTTTCAAAAACGTTGATGCGGCTTCATCTAGGTTGTTAAAAATAATTTCTCGAGTAATACTACGCTGATCTTTGAAATTTTTTGTTAATAAGTCCTGAGGAACTAAATTATATAGGTCTTGAATTGAGTGGGCATTTAATGATGTGAGATTGTGTATTAATCTTTTGGTTTCTTGATTAATATCTTCTCTAATTTCTTCTTTAAGAAGCATTAATTCGAGAAGCATCTCAGAGTATACATTCATCTTTTCTTTAAAGAGACGAGAGCTTCTTATTAAATCCTTCTCCGAAGTACATAAATAAACTAATGAGAGTTGATCAACAGATTTACCTCTACGCCTCTTTTCTTTAAATAGAGGACACTCAATTACTATTTCAGTAATTGAATTACATTGTTCTACACAACCGAGACAAGCTTTATCTAAATTAGTGTGCAAAACTTTGCCAGAATATCCTGTAATAAGTTTATTAATCATTTGGGTAAATTTCTAGACTATATTGTTCGACTAGTTCCTGAAACTCATATGGTTCGGCATTTTTTGCTAATAAGGAATCAGCTTTGGTCAATGCTTCATGAAATCTATCGCCTTTTGTTTCTGCTGAATATATAATGATTTTTTTTGCTTTATATTTTTTTCGTAAGATCAAAGCCAATCCTAGCCCTTCATCTTTACATCCTAATTCCTTTCCAACACCCTGTATATCTACAAAAAAAATATCCGTATCTTTAATTGATACATCATCAACATTTTCAATGTCTTTTGTTAATGTCGTATTAATCCACCCCGCTTTTTTTAAAATGCTTACGACCTTAAACTCAGTATCATCATCGATAAATAGAATTTTGGTCAAAACCTTTCTTTTGTTCAGGGAGTCATTTTGTCCACTAATATCTATAATCCTGTTTTTCGATTCTGTATTATAAATATTTACAGTGGCGGTAGCTGTATTAGACAAGCCCGTATTTGTTGATTCGGACGGTGCTTTTTTCCTTCTATAATCTACAATTAACTTAGAAAATATAGTGATAATAATAGCGGTGATTGACGTAAAAATAAGTTTATTGACGTTATCTTGCAGGAATTGAATCATTATTTAAAAATTTAGGTTATATCAAAGCTAAATAATATTTTAACATAATAGTAACAGATTTTTATACAATCCCTCGCCACTGGCCGAAGTTTTCCAACTCCATCCCACCTACAATACCCTAACCTTCCACCTTACTCCCCATCCCTCCCAAACCACCCTTAATTTGTCGCGATCATACCCGCAACCCTATACACCGCCCGCCTATCTTTGTAACAGAAAGAACATAAAAACCAACTACCATGAGAAAATTAAAATTACAGGTACAAATGACCATTGATGGTTTTGTAGCCGGGCCCAATGGCGAGCTCGACTGGATGTGGCTGCCCGGCGAACGGGATGAAAAGATCTTTACCGACGTGATTGACTTGGCCGATAGCTGCGATATTATTTTGCTGGGCCGTAAAATGACCCGCGAATTTGTCGATTACTGGGAAAACGTGGTCGACAATCAGCCCGACAGTCCCGAACAAGCTTTAGCGCAGCGCATGGTAAATATGCGTAAGATCGCTTTCAGCCGTACACAAACCGCCATTAGCGGCCGCAACCTCGAAGTAGAGAACGGCGACCTGGTTGAGGCCATAACCGCGCTGAAGAAACAGGCCGGTAAGGATATAATGGTTTATGGCGGCGCCGGCTTTTTAAGTTCGTTGATTGAGCATGATCTTATTGATGAATATTATATTTTCAGGAACCCGGTAGCCATCGGCAGCGGACTTTCAATTTTCAAGGCCCAAAAATCACTAAAATTGGAAAGCACCACCACCTACAAAGACGGGAAAATGCTCCATAAATACCTGCCCGTATAAAGCTGCCCTAAGAAGTGTTCGAATTTTTTAATAACTCCTTCCTTGGGGAAGGGTGCGGCTGGCTGTGAGGTGGCGGGTAGGGGTTATTTGCAAAAATGCATAGTCTAATAGACCCGTTCCCCCAACGTACATTCAAAAAATCCGAAATCGAAAATCCGACATCCGAAATCAAAAGTGATCCCCATCACCCACCACCACCAATAAAATCCCTTGCTTTGCCGCTCGCATAAAACAGGCATAGCATGCATAATATAAATATCGCCATTACCGGCTGGGGCAGCATATCGCCCCTGGGTATAAACCCTGCCGAAGTATGGCAGCGTTACCGGGATGATGATCACTGCTTTACCAAAGCGCTCATCAATGCCGCGCCCGAGTGGGTGGCCCCGCTCAGCGCCGGGAGCAAGGTCGTCGCCGCCGCACTGATAAGCGCCAACCCCAAGTACAAACAGCTCGACCCATGTGTGCAGTACGCCATGGCCGCGGCCCAAAGCGCGGTGAGCCGGTCAGGCTGGCACGAGGGCACTGCGTTTGGGGTAAATATCGGTTCCTCCCGCGGTGCCACTGCCGCCTTCGAAGATCACCACACCCGCTTTATACAAAGCGGTACGCAAATTACCCATCCGCTTACTTCGCCCCTCACCACATTGGGTAATATTGCCGGCTGGACGGCGGCCCACCTGTCCGCCGACGGGCCCGTCATCTCGCATTCCATCACCTGTTCAACCGCTTTGCATGCCGTACTCAATGCTGTGGCCTGGCTAAAGGCCGGCCTATGCACCCGCTTTTTGGCAGGCGGCAGCGAGGCGCCCTTAACGCCGTTTACCATCGCGCAAATGCGTGCGCTCAAGGTTTATTCCTCGCTTAACGATGCTTATCCATGCCGGGCCATGGATCCCGAAAAAAAACAAAACACCATGATACTGGGCGAAGGCGCCGCCTGCTTCTGCCTCGAAACCACCCCCACGGCCAAAGCGCTGGCCTACATCAGCGGCATAGGCTACGGCACCGAAACCATCGATCACGGCGCCTCTCTCACTGCCGACGCCCAATGCCTTCAACGCTCCATGCAAATGGCGCTGCAAAACCATGCCCTCCAAAGTGTCGACGCCGTAATACTGCATGCCCCCGGCACCCTCAAAGGCGATACCGCCGAACTGCTGGCCATTCAGCGGGTATTCGGCAGCCACAGGCCGCTGCTCACCAGCAACAAATGGAAAATAGGCCATACCTTCGGCGCCTCTGGCGCTTTCAGTATGGAGCTGGCCATGCTCATGTTGCAGCATAACCATTTCATACAGCCGCCCTACCTGCCTCAACAGCAGGTAAAAAATCCCCTAAAAAAGATCCTGGTAAACGCCCTCGGCTTCGGCGGCAACGCGGTAAGTGTGCTGTTGTCGGTATGATAGGCAAATTAAGTGAGCGATAAATCCGAAATCGAAAATCCGACATCCGAAATAAGACTACATCTTCCATCTTACCTCATCCATCTTCCATAAGCGAAGCCCCAATAGCCCCTCCCTTTAAATTCGAAATCGAACATCCGACATCCGAAATAAAATCAAAACGCTTCCCCCAGCCTGATGTAAAACCCGCCCTGCCTGCTTTCACCCGGGCGTTGTTCGCCAATGGCGTAATCAAAGCTGATATCCAAACCCTTCTCCACATCAAAAAAGTAGCGCAGGCCGCCGCCGTAGCTCGGTTTCAGGTCGGCAAAGCTGAATGAAGTATTGAATACGCTGCCCGCCCCGCCAAAAAAGGCCAGCCCAAACCGCGGCGAAAAGCGGTACCGCAGTTCCGCCTGCCCGGCAACATAGTTTCGGTCGCGAAAGCGGCCGTTATAATAGCCGCGCATCAACTCGTCGCTGCCCAAAGTAGGCAGCAAATAAAATGGCGATTGCCCACCGATCAGGTTCGTATCATACAGGTCGAAGGCCAGGTTCAGCCTTTTGCTCAGGTGGTTGTATTGCGTGGCCTCAATAGTAAACAGGCCGCCGTTATAGCCGTTGCTGCCAAAAATACCCTTGTAAAACTGGTAGCTGCTCACTACCTCCACACCTTTATTAGTATAGGTATTGTTATCGCGGGTATCAAAAACAAAGCTCGGGCCAAACAACAGGTTAGTGCCGCCTTCGCGAAACTGCACCCGCGGGTCCGTCTCAAAAATGCCGGTGTTCTCGCTGCTGTATTTATGGCTCAGCACCCCCGCCAGCAAACCCGCGTAAATACTTTTGGTGAACAGCTTTTCGCCCCCCACAAAAAATTTGAAGCGTTTTTCGAGCACCCGTTCCGCATCCGCGCTGCGGGTGGCGTTCCCTATCCCGTAAAAGTTAGCCGGAAAATCAATATAACTCGCAGAAGCCGAGTAGTGGTACTTATTCTGCGCGAACCAATGGCTGGTGCTCAGCCCGAAGCGGTTTTGCCCCTTGGTGGTCACCGTGCCGTAAGCGAAGATGTTGCTCACCCGGGTTTCGCGGTGCAGCGTATCGGCGTAAAACGAGTACAGCACCGAGCCGCCAAACTCCAGCCCCGTCTCCGGCGACGAGCTGAATACCGGCAGCGGTATCAAACTGCTCCCCCGGCTGCTGTCACTCTCAAAAAATATCTTCCGCATAAACTTAGGCAGCATCCGGCTCACCTGCGCGGTGGCAGTGTTCATGCAAAAAAAAGAGAGTGTTATATATAGTATGTGTTTTTTCATAGGATGGGCTAAAGATAAGGTATTGAGGTCGGAAGTCAGAAGTCGGATGTCAGAAAGGAGTATGCGGGCGTTTCCCCTTTCAGGGGTCGGGCTTTGCAGGGCTACGCTTCGCTATGGTGCTGCGCACTAAACCCTTCCAATCCCTAACGCAAAACACCAAAAAACCGGTATGGTGGTTTGGAAGATGTCAGCAGGGAAGCTTTGGGAAAAGCGGGCAGAACGTGTAGCGTAGTGCGCCGGGAAGGGCATAGCAATTTTTGCCGGAGCAAGGGCAAGCGGGAGCGAAGCGGGGCAAAAGGTTGCAGCCCGCGAGTTCTGACCACTTGTGCGGCATGGCCATGAGCGGGAGAAGCCTCCTGCTGACAGCCTTTTTTGGTTACTTTTTGTGGCGACAAAAAGTAACTAAGCCCGTCGCGGCTATGAGCGACATAGATGATGCTTTATCGTAGTCGTAATAGTTCGATACCTTTCTCAGTGATTGCCACGCCCGCTCGCAATGACGTGATGCAGAAAATCCGAAATCGAAAATTCGAAATCCGATATTAAAAATTTACTTTTGCACCCATCAAAAATCAAACACCATGAGCACTACCCGCGGACCGATATCCCAATTCATAGAAAAAAATTACCTGCACTTTAATGCCGCGGCATTAATGGATGCGGCAAAAGGTTATGAAACCCACCTGCTTGAAGGCGGCAAAATGATGGTTACCCTTGGCGGCGCCATGAGCACGGCCGAATTAGGTATCAGCCTGGCCGAAATGATCCGCCAGGACAAGATCCAGATCATCAGCTGCACAGGCGCTAACCTCGAAGAAGATATTATGAACCTGGTGGCGCACTCGCACTATAAACGCGTGCCCAACTACCGCGACCTGAGCCCGCAGGACGAGTGGGACCTGTTAGAGAACCACTATAACCGCGTTACCGATACCTGTATCCCCGAAGAAGAGGCTTTCCGCCGTTTACAAAAGCATATCCATAAAATATGGAAAGATGCCGATACTGCCGGCGAGCGCTACTTCCCGCACGAATACATGTACAAAATGCTGTTGAGCGGTGTGCTGGAGCAGTATTATGAGATAGATCCTAAAAACTCATGGATGCTGGCCGCTGCCGAAAAGAACCTGCCCATCGTAGTACCGGGCTGGGAAGACAGTACAATGGGCAACATCTTCGCATCATACGTTATTAAAGGCGAGATCAAGGCATCCACCATGAAAAGCGGTATCGAATATATGGCCTGGCTGGCCGGTTGGTACCCTGAAAACGCAGGCGGCAAAGGCATTGGCTTCTTCCAGATAGGCGGCGGTATAGCCGGCGATTTCCCGATATGCGTAGTGCCTATGCTTTACCAGGATATGGAAATGCCCGAGATACCTTTCTGGAGCTATTTCTGCCAGATCAGCGACAGCACAACATCTTACGGTTCATACTCCGGCGCGGTGCCGAACGAGAAGATAACCTGGGGAAAACTGGACGTAAACACTCCAAAGTTCATCGTTGAGTCTGATGCCACAATTGTTGCGCCTTTAATATTTGCATGGTTACTAAAACAGTAATTAACAAACAAATATTTGCCGTTACATTTTTGTGCCAGTCTGTATAATTGTGATCACAATCACATTAAACCCCGAATAAAAAGTGCGTTTTTAACAAATAAAAAGTGTTTTTTATCATTGTTTAGAATGATTATAAATTATATATAACTGTCATTTATTTGTCAGCGGTTGTCTAATAAATTATACTTTTGTGGTCTGTAAAAGAGGGGTTGTTATCAATTTCGCAATTTTTAATAATATCTGTTAACTAAACACTATTCAGCATACATATACTTTATGAGAAATATCTCATTGATTTTTAAACAATTTTCCAGGTCTGTACTGCTCGTTGCGGGTTTCGCGTTACTTGGATTTTCGGTACGTGCGCAGGGAGATGCCGCAAAAGGCGAAGGTATATTTAAAGCCAACTGTACCGCGTGTCACAAAATAGATCAACGGATGACTGGTCCCGCCCTGGGGCCTATCGTTACGGCTGATACGGATGACAAATGGTTAACCAAATGGATCCAGAACAACAAAGCGCTTATCGCCGCTAATGATCCAAAGGCCGTTAAGATCTATAACGAGTACCAGCAAGCCAACATGACGGTGTTCGCCAACTTAAGCGATGGTGATGTAGCTAACGTTCTGGCTTATGTTCGTGCCGAAAACAAAAAGCTAAGCGAAGTTAAGCCGGCAACCCCGGGTGCTGCCGCGGCCGACTCTGGCCCGAGTAACCTGGTTATCTTCGGTTTAATTGCCGTTATCATTATCGCGTTTTTGGTTATCCTGATATTAAATAAGGTAATAGGTACTTTAGAGCGCCTGTTATTAGCCAGGAAAGGCTTGCCTGTAGAGGATATCGAGGTAGTTGATACTGCGGCCCTTGCACGCAAAGCCGAGTTTAAAAAACTGCTTAAAAACAAAAAATTAGTAGGTTTCTTTATCCTGTGCGCGGTAATATGCGCCAGCTCATGGCAATGGGTTACCTTGTGGAATACCAACGTACACACTGGTTACCAACCGGTACAGCCTATCAAGTTCCCGCATGATCTGCATGCCGGCGTAATGAAAATTGAGTGCCAGTACTGCCACGCGGGTGCATACAAATCTAAGAATGCAACCATACCATCGTTAAACGTGTGTATGAACTGCCACAAAACTATCGACAGGCGCATGGATGCTAAAACACCATCTACCGAGATAGCTAAGATATATGACGCTTTAGGTTACGATACCAAAACACAAAAATACGATAGCACCAAGGCAAGGCCTGTACAATGGATCCGTATCCACAACCTGCCCGACCTGGCTTACTTTAACCACTCGCAGCACACCAAGGTTGGCGGCTTAAAATGCCAAACCTGCCACGGCCCGGTTGAAACCATGCAAGAGGTTTACCAATACTCGCCTTTAACCATGAAATGGTGTATCCAGTGCCACAAACGTACCGAGGTTAATTACAAAGGCAACGCGTACTATGATAAAATGATACAGGTACACGATATGATAAAACGCGGTGAAAAAGTTACCGCGGCATCATTGGGTGGTATCGAGTGCGGTAAATGTCATTATTAATATAATTTAAACACAACACAGTTTATATAGCTTAAATGGAAAGCAACAAAAAATACTGGAAAGGTTTAGAAGAGCTGAACAACAGCCCCGAATTTGTTGAATTAAACAAAAACGAGTTTGCTGAGCCGATACCTATCGAAGAAATATTGAGCGGAACAGGTTTAATGACCAAAACTCCCCGCCGTAATTTCTTAAAGGCATTAGGTTTTGGCGTTGGCGCGGTATCACTTGCAGCCTGCGAAAAAGTTCCGGTTCATAAATCTATCCCATACTTAATAAAACCCGAAGAAATTACCCCGGGTATACCTAACTACTATACCTCAAGTTACGACGGGCATGCTATTTTGGTTAAAACCCGCGAAGGTCGCCCTATTAAAATAGAAGGTAACCCAACCGATCTTTTATCAAAAGGTGGTGTTAACGCGCAGGCACAGGCATCTGTATTGGAGCTATACGATGTAAATCGTTTAAAGGGCCCGGTAAGTGATGGTGCTGAAAGCTCATGGGATGCTATCGATTCGTTCGTTAAATCGCAGTTGGCTGCAGTAAAAGCAAGCGGTAAACAAATACGCATCGTATCGTCAACCGTACACAGCCCTTCAACGTTGGCCGTTATTGCCGATTTTATAAAGGCTTTCCCTACAACAAAACACATTAATTACGATGCCGTATCTTATACAGGTATCATACAAGCTAATCAAAACAGCTTTGGTAAAGCGGTATTGCCGCACTACCGTTTTGATAACGCCGATGTTATTGTAAGCTTCGGCGCCGACTTTTTAGGTTCATGGATCTCGCAAGCCGAGTTTATGAAACAATACGTTACCAACCGTAACGCTAAATCGTTGGAAAACAAAAAAATGTCGAGGCATATCCAGTTTGAAAGCGGAATGAGCTTAACCGGCACCAACGCCGATGTTCGCATCCCGCTTAAACCATCGGAAGAAGGTGTTGCCCTGATCAACTTATACAATGCTATTGCAGGTACTACTTTACCAGGAACTACCAAGCTAACCAACGACGCTGCCGAGAAATCGATCATGATAGCTGCTAAAGAATTGGTAGCTGCTAAAGGCAGGGCCCTGGTTGTTGCCGGCTCAAACGATGTTGCTGTACAAACTTTAGTAAATGCCATCAACTCATTACTGGGTAGCTATGGCTCAACTATCGATCTGGATAACCCGTCTAAACAATACGCGGGTAACGATAAAGAGTTTTACGACTTTGTTACCGAAATGAAAAGCGGCGAAGTTGGCGCGGTATTCTTCCTGAATGCTAACCCTGCTTATGATTATTATTCAAGCAAAGACTTTAAAGATGCTTTAGCTAAAGTAAAACTGAAAGTATCTTTCTCTGATCACGGTAGCAACGGCGAAGGTGTATCAACCCTTGGCGATGAAACTTCTTCATTGTGTAATGTTATCGCGCCAAACCACCACTATTTAGAGTCGTGGGGCGATGAGAATGTAATTGAAGGTTACTACACTGTAATACAACCGGCCATTAACCCGGTTTATAATACCCGCCAGGCAGAGCAAAGCTTATTGATATGGAGCGACGCGCCTGTTAAAGATTACTATACTTATGTGCGTAACACCTGGGATAAAGAATTACTGGCAAAAGGCGGCTTATCGGGCCAAAAAGGCTGGGAAACTTTATTGCAGACAGGCTCTGTACAGATTGCTGCCAAAGCGGCATCAGGCTATACCTTTGCAAAGGACCTGAGTAGTGTTGCCCAAACCATATTAAAACAAAGTTCGGCTATTGCCGCCAGCGGCGATAAAGTGGAACTGCAGGTTTACCAAAGCTCGGTAATGCGCGATGGTAAAAAAGCCAACAACCCATGGTTGCAGGAATTGCCTGATCCGGTATCGAAAGTTACCTGGGAAAACTTTGTGGCCATCGCACCAAAATTTGGTGAGAAAAAAGGTTTTAAAGAAGGCGATGTGATCAAAGTAACTGTTGGTGATTATTCAATAGCATTACCGGTATTGTTCCAACCCGGACAAGCGCAGGGAACTGTTTCCATAGCCGTAGGTTATGGCCGCACCTTAGCGGGCCCTGTTGGTAATAACGTAGGTCAGAACGCTTTCCCTTTCTATTCTTTCCGTAACGGAACCATGCAAACTACTTCGGTAGCTACATTGGAGAAAACAGGCGAGATATCAGAACTGGCTCAAACACAAACGCACCACTCTTACGAAGGCCGTACTGTAATACAGGAAACTACCTTCGAGAAATACAAAAAAGATGCTTCTTCAGGTAACCGTACCGAGCATGAGCATAAAGTTTACTCTTTATGGGATGAGTACGAGCGCCCTCAGTACAACTGGGTAATGGCTATCGATTTGAACGCCTGTACCGGTTGCGGTGCCTGCGTGGTAGCTTGTAACGCCGAAAACAACATCCCTGTTGTAGGTAAAGACGAGGTTCGCCGTCGTCGCGAGATGCACTGGATCCGTATTGACCGTTACTACAGCTTTAACGAAGGCGGAGAGAAAGCAGTAACCAAAGAAAAAGAGATCGGTACCCTGATGAAGGATACCGACCATATGAGCAACCTGGATAACGTATCGGTAGTTCACCAGCCGATGCTTTGCCAGCACTGCGATCACGCTCCGTGCGAAACCGTTTGCCCGGTATTGGCAACCGTTCACTCGAGCGAAGGTTTGAACCACATGGCTTACAACCGTTGTATAGGTACACGTTACTGCGCTAACAACTGCCCATACAAAGTGCGCCGCTTTAACTGGTTCAACTACTGGAACGACAGCCGTTTTGATAACTACCTGAACAACGAGCATACACAATTAGTACTGAACCCCGATGTGGTAACACGTTTCCGCGGGGTAATGGAAAAATGCTCAATGTGTATCCAGCGTATCCAAGCCGGTAAACTGAAAGCTAAGATCGAAAAACGCCCGTTAAAAGACGGCGATGTGAAAGTGGCTTGTCAGCAAACCTGCCCAACCAACGCTATCGTATTCGGTAACGTGAACGATCCGGAATCTGAAGTAGCAAAAGCGCTGAAGAGCGAAAGAACATATTACGTATTAGAAGAACTTAACGTACAGCCGGGTATTGGTTACCAGGTTAAAGTAAGGAACGTTAAAGAAACTGAAGCTTAATTTATACATCAATACAAAGAGATAAATATATATGGCATCTCATAGCGAATCGATAATCAGGGAACCGTTAATTACGGGCGAAAATATTACCTACGCCCAGATAACTAACGATGTATTGCGCCCTGTTGAAAATAAGCCAACCAAAGCATGGTGGATAGGCTTTACCATAGCATCACTCGGAGCATTGCTTTGGGTAGTTGCGGTAAGTTATACCTTCTGGTTTGGTATAGGCGCCTGGGGTTTAAATAAAACGGTAGGCTGGGCCTGGGACATCACCGGTTTCGTGTGGTGGGTAGGTATCGGTCACGCCGGAACGCTCATCTCGGCGGTATTATTGCTGTTTCGTCAAAACTGGCGTAACTCTATTAACCGTTCCGCGGAAGCGATGACCATCTTCGCTGTTATTTGCGCCGCTACATACATTGTAGCGCACATGGGCCGCCCATGGATGGCAGTTTACTCCTTACCATTACCTAACCAATATGGTTCGTTATGGGTTAACTTTAACTCGCCGCTTATCTGGGACGTGTTCGCGATCTCGACTTACTTCTCGGTATCATTGGTGTTCTGGTATACAGGTTTATTGCCTGATATCGCAACTATCCGCGACCGTGCCACAGGTACCATGCAAAAAATATACTCTGTTCTTTCTTTTGGCTGGACAGGTTCTGTTAAAACATGGCAACGTTTCGAAACCGTGTCATTGATCCTGGCAGGTATATCAACCCCGCTGGTACTTTCGGTACACACCATCGTATCCATGGACTTTGCAACATCGTTAGAGCCGGGATGGCATACCACCATCTTCCCTCCATACTTCGTTGCGGGAGCTATCTTCTCAGGTTTCGCCATGGTGCAAACGCTGTTGTTAGTGGCACGTAAGGTATTGGGATTAGAAAATTACATCACCATGTTCCACATCGAGTCGATGAACAAGATCATCATCTTAACAGGTTCTATCGTGGGTGTGGCTTACTTAACCGAGTTCTTCATCGCATGGTACTCTGGTGTTGAGTATGAGCAATATGCTTTCATTAACCGTGCTACCGGTCCGTACTGGTGGGCATACTGGAGCATGATGAGCTGTAACGTTATTTCGCCTCAGTTATTCTGGGTTAAAAAATGGCGTACCAGCATCCCGTTCTCATGGGTACTGTCAATCGTGGTAAACATCGGTATGTGGTTTGAGCGTTTCGTAATTATCGTTACCTCGCTTCACCGCGATTATATCCCTTCAAGCTGGGCAATGTTCTATCCAACCTGGGTTGAGGTAAGTATCTTCATCGGATCGATCGGTGTGTTCTTTACCCTGTTCCTGTTGTTTATCCGCGTGCTGCCATCAGTGGCAATGGCCGAGGTTAAATTATTGCTGAAAGGCTCGAGTGAGCAAGCCAAGAAAAAAGTTTTAGCCGGTGGGCACGTTGAACCTGAGCAAGCGCAATTCTATAAAGAATCGTTAGAGAAGTTTGATAGTGTTGAAATGGCAGATTACGCAAAAATATAAACATGAGTAGTACAAAATTTATATTAGGCCTTTTTGATGATCCCGATTATATGATGGATGGGATCCATAAGTTGCAACAAAACAGCGTTCCTATTTACGATGTTTATTCCCCTATGCCTATCCACGGCATCGAGGCTAAGCTGGGTATAAAAGATTCGCGCCTGGGCTATGCAGCGTTTATGTTTGGCTGTACCGGTGGTACGGTTGCGTTTAGCATGTTATATTATATGCTGGTGTATGACTGGCCTAATAACATCGGCGGTAAGCCACACTTTGCCATTCCCGATTTTGTGCCGATCACATTCGAGTGGACCGTATTGTTCACCGCTTTTGGTATGGTTGCTACCTTCTTCTACGCTACACACCTGTTCCCGGGCCGCACGCCAAGGGTAATGGACCTGAGAGCGACAGACGACAGATTTATCATCGCGATAGATGCAAAAGGCAATACCCCACACGAAGACATTACTAAAATTTTAAAAGAAGCAGGTGCTGTAGAAATTAAGCATAACGACAGAAAATATGTTAGCTATGAATAAATTTAAAATATTGGGTGCAGCGGTTATTACTGTTACCGTTTCGTTATTCGTTACTTCATGTAAGGATAAACGCAGCACGGGATGGCAGTATGCCCCTAATATGTATGAACATATTGCATACGATCCGGATCAGAAAAATTCCAACTTTAAAGATGGAAAAACAGCGCAGTTGCCGCCTAAAAATACCACCCCGGTTGGTTTTGTAAGATTCGATTATCCTAACAACAACGAAGGATACGAAAAAGCCGGTGCCGAACTAAAGACCATGATGGCCGTAACCGAAAAGAACCTTGCCGATGGGAAAGCGCTATTTGTTAGCTTTTGCTCACCATGCCATGGTGCTAAAGGTGAAGGTGATGGTGAAGTAACCAAGCATGGTTTCCCGCCGCCGCCTTCATACTCAAAAGGTATGTCGTCACGTGGTGGTGCGATGAAAGACTTAACCGATGGAAAAATTTATCATACTATTACCTATGGTTTAGGCGCAATGGGTTCTTACGCTTCGCAGTTGAATCCTGAAGAGCGTTGGAAAGTAGTAATGTATGTTCATCATTTACAAACTTTATAAGATCAGATATATTAATGGGAACTCATAATAGTTTTAATTTAGACGAGAAGTTCGAGTTTGGCGGCAAAGCCAAAACCTGGAGCTTGATCGGTATTGTTATAGGTATAGTAGCTGTAGCTTACGGTTTCCTGATCGGGCATCCTGAGCGTACATTTTCAAACCTGTTGCTGATGGGTTATTACTTTGCCTGCGTTTGTATGGCCGGCGTTTTCTTTTGCGCGGTACAATACGTTGCACAGGCAGGCTGGTCGGCAGCGCTTATTCGTGTGCCGCAGGCATTCGCTAAGGTATTGCCAATTGCAGCCGTTATACTCATACTTATCGCGGCAGCGGGCCTGTCTTTTACACATACCGTAGTTAACGAAGAAGGTAAATCAGTAATAGTACCTTATTTATATAAAATATGGGCGGCTAAAGGTGTTACCGATCCGAAAAGCGAAACTTACGATGCCATCATCGCAGGTAAATCGTCTTTCCTAAACATCCCGTTCTTTTTCGGAAGACTGATCGTATTCCTGGGCGTATATAGCATATTTGGTTACCTGTTAACTAAATATTCAAATAACGAAGATCAACTGGGTGGTATGTTCAACTACAACAAAAGCTTTAAAATGGCATGTATATTTTTGGTGATATTTGGTTTTACAACACCAATATTCGCTTTCGATACCATCATGTCTTTAGAGGCGCGCTGGTTCTCTACCATGTTTGGCTGGTATAACTTTGCCGCCATGTGGGTGAGCGGTTTGGCAGCTATCACTTTGGTTCTTATCCTGTTAAAACAACAAGGCTACTTTAGCTTTATTACCGAGAACCATATCCATAGCATGGGCCAGTTACTTTTTGGTTTCTCTATTTTCTGGACATACGTATGGTTCGCGCAGTTCCTGTTAATTTACTACGCTAACTTACCCGAAGAAGCTGTTTACTTTTACAGAAGATGGGAGCCTGAGTTTAAACCGTGGTTCTGGTTAAATATCATCATTAACTTTTTATGCCCGGTATTGTTACTGATGGCAAGAGATTATAAACGTATGATACCGCGTGTAAAATACGTTTGCATACTGTTACTGTGCGGCCACTGGTTAGATTATTATATGATGATCATGCCTGGTACCGTAGGTGGCGAAGGTCGTGGTTTCTTTATTGAAGAAGTAGGTATAGCTGTAGGTTTTGCCGGATTGTTTACCTTCCTGATGTTAACCGCATTAAGCAGGTTCAAATCTACGCTTCCTGTAAAACACCCTTTCCTCGAAGAAAGCTTACACCATCATATTTAATTAATTGTTGTATATAACACATCAGAATACCAAAAAAACGATATAATGGCATTCAAAAATATATTTAAATTCAAAACATTATCAACGGCTGTTGCGGCAATGTTACTATTTGCAACAACC